>Ga0209121_10000474_pt1 | contig 42405 bp, 40 predicted proteins | sample Cruoilmetagenom3_FD_187292 | JGI IMG/M metagenome (GOLD analysis project Ga0209121, IMG submission 187292) | Oil polluted marine microbial communities from Coal Oil Point, Santa Barbara, California, USA - Sample 3 (SPAdes) (version 2) | ecosystem: Environmental > Aquatic > Marine > Oil seeps ... | reverse complement strand
GCCGTGACGACCGGCCATTTTATCACCCGGCTGAAGCTTGCGCTTCACGGCGATAAAGACTTTGACCATTTTCATCACGCCAGGCATCAGATCATCGCCACGGCGAATTTTCTCGACCTTGTCGTCGAAACGCGCCTGCAATGCAGCCTTTTGTGCTTCGTATTGTGCGTTCAGTGCTTCGACTTCGGACGCATCCTTGTCTTCGGACAAAGCAAGCTGCCACCATTGACCATGGCTTAGACCTTCCAGCAGTTCTTCCGTAATGGTCGAACCAGCTTTCACGCCTTTGGGGCCTTTCACGGCCTTCTTGCCAAGGATCAGCGTTTTCAGACGGTTGTAGATGTTACGATCGTAGATCGCCAACTCGTCGTCACGGTCGCGGCTTAGCTGTTCAACGTCTTCGCGTTCAATCTGAAGTGCGCGTTCGTCTTTTTCAACGCCGTGGCGGTTGAATACACGAACTTCTACAACAGTACCAAAGTCGCCAGGTTTCAGGCGCATGGATGTGTCACGAACGTCCGAAGCTTTCTCACCGAAGATAGCACGCAGAAGTTTTTCTTCCGGTGTCATCGGGCTTTCGCCCTTCGGCGTGATTTTACCAACCAGAATGTCACCCGGGCCAACTTCGGCACCGATGTAAACAATACCCGCTTCGTCGAGGTTGCGTAGCGCCTCCTCACCAACGTTTGGAATATCGCGTGTGATTTCTTCAGGGCCAAGCTTCGTATCACGGGCGGCGACTTCGAATTCCTCGATGTGGATCGAGGTGAAGACGTCATCCTTAACGATACGTTCAGAGATCAGGATCGAATCCTCGTAGTTGTAACCGTTCCAAGGCATGAACGCGACGAGCACGTTTTTACCAAGCGCCAATTCACCGATATCAGTCGATGGACCGTCAGCAACAACCTCACCCTTCTTAACGCGGTCACCCACTTTTACGAGCGGACGCTGGTTAATACAGGTGTTCTGGTTTGAACGCTGGAATTTACGTAGACGATAGATGTCCACGCCCGGATCGCCCGGTTCCATGTCTTCGGTTGCCTTAATAACGATACGCATTGCATCAACTTGGTCGATGATACCACCGCGGAACGCAGTGATCGCCGCGCCGGAATCCCGTGCAACAACTTCTTCGATACCGGTACCAACAAGCGGCGCTTCGGCTTTCACCAGCGGCACAGCCTGACGCATCATGTTCGAGCCCATCAAGGCCCTGTTCGCATCGTCGTTTTCAAGGAACGGGATCAGGGAGGCCGCAACCGACACCAGCTGGCGCGGGCTAACATCCATAAGGTCCACGTTTTCAACAGGGCTAAGGGTGTAATCACCAGACGCACGTGTCGAAACCAGATCGTTAACGAACTTACCGTCATCAGTGATGCTGGCGTTTGCCTGTGCAACCGTGTGACGCATTTCCTCGGTGGCGGACATATAGTGGACTTCGTCCGTTACCTGACCGTCAACAACCTTGCGATAAGGTGTTTCGATGAAACCGTATTTGTTAACTTTCGCGAAAGAAGCCAGCGAGTTGATTAGACCAATGTTTGGCCCCTCCGGTGTTTCAATCGGACACATACGACCGTAGTGCGTTGCGTGAACATCGCGAACCTCAAAGCCCGCGCGTTCGCGTGTCAGACCACCAGGCCCAAGCGCAGAAAGACGGCGTTTGTGGGTAACTTCCGAAAGTGGATTGGTTTGGTCCATGAACTGCGACAGCTGGCTAGAGCCGAAGAATTCACGAACAGCAGCCGCAGCCGGTTTCGCATTGATCAGATCTTGCGGCATGATCGTGTCGATTTCAACGGAAGACATACGTTCCTTGATTGCACGCTCCATACGAAGCAAGCCAACGCGGTACTGGTTTTCCATCAGCTCGCCAACGGAACGCACACGACGGTTACCAAGGTGGTCGATATCGTCCACGCCGCCTTTGCCATCACGAAGATCAACAAGGGCTTTGACAACGGCGATAATGTCTTCGCTACGCAAGATACGCAGGGTATCAGGCGCATCAAGATCAAGACGCATGTTCATTTTCACACGCCCAACTGCCGACAGGTCATAGCGGTCATTGTTGAAGAACATGCTTTCGAACATAGTGGCCGAAGCCTCAACGGTCGGTGGCTCGCCCGGACGCATGACGCGATAGATATCCATGAGCGCGGTGTCGCGGTTCATGTTTTTATCAATCGCCATAGTGTTGCGGATGTAACCGCCGACATTGATGTTATCAATATCCAGCGTTGGAATGTCTGTCACACCATTGTCGAGCAATGTCACAAGCGTACCGGAAACTTCTTCAGTTTTCGGATCAACGTCCCATGTCAACTCATCACCGGCTTCGACCCAGATTTCGCCAGTTTCTTCGTTGATGATGTCTTTCGCTGCGAACCGGCCAATGATCTGATCGAACGGCACGAGGACGTTTTTAACTTTGCCCTCATCCTTCAGTTTCTTGACTGTACGCGGTGTAACTTTCTTGCCAGCTTCGGCAATCACTTCACCGGATTTCGCATCAACAACATCGAAAAGCGGCTTGGTACCTTTGATACGCTCCGGGAAGAACGCTGTGGTCCAGCCTTTTTTCTTTTTGTTTTGCTTGAAATTAACGGTATCGTAATACGCGTCACAAATACCTTCCTGATCCAGACCCAGTGCATAAAGCAGCGTGGTTACAGGCAGTTTGCGGCGGCGGTCGATCCGTGCGTAAACAACGTCTTTGGCGTCGAACTCGAAGTCCAGCCAGCTGCCACGGTAAGGGATGATCCGCGATGTAAACAATAGTTTACCGGACGAGTGGGTTTTACCTTTGTCGTGGTCAAAGAACACACCAGGGGAGCGGTGCATCTGCGATACGATCACACGCTCGGTGCCGTTGACAACAAATGTGCCGTTTGGTGTCATCAGGGGCATTTCGCCCATGAACACGTCCTGTTCTTTGATGTCCTTAACGGAACGCGCGCCCGTATCTTCATCCACATCAAACACGATCAGACGCAGAGTAACCTTCAGCGGGGCGCCATATGTCATGTCGCGCTGCATGCACTCTTCTACGTCGTACTTCGGTGGTTCAAGATCGTACTTTACGTACTCAAGAACTGAAGTTTCGTTGAAATCCTTGATCGGGAAGACCGACTGGAAAACAGCGTTGATACCTTCGCCGTCCATCGGTTGATCTTGATCGCCGGAATCAAGGAACAACTTATAAGAACTTTTCTGAACCTGAATGAGGTTCGGCATTTCCGCTACTTCGCGGATTTTGCCGTAATACTTGCGAACACGTTTGTGACCTGAATGCGTCTTAGCCATGCTAATCCTAACTTAGTTTTCAACGCCCGATACACGACTGGGAACGCATACCAAAGCCTTGCGGCGACACCTACCAATTCTTGCGAAATTCCCACATCTCGCTTCCGGTAAATCTGCACCTTTCAAGATGTCCGTTAAGACACCTTGAGAGACGCAAACAGCTGGACCTGATTAAAACCGGATCCAGCCTTATTTTGTTGACGCAGCCAAGAGCCGCGAAAAATTACTTAAGCTCTACAGTTGCGCCAGCAGCTTCAAGCTTTTCTTTGATCTCTTCGGCTTCAGCCTTAGGAGCGCCTTCTTTAACGGCTTTGCCGCCAGCGTCCACAAGGTCTTTAGCTTCTTTGAGGCCCAGGCCAGTGATGGCGCGAACTTCTTTGATCACTGCGATTTTCTTGTCGCCTGGGGAAACCAGGATAACGTCGAATTCGTCTTTTTCTTCTGCAGCAGCGCCACCAGCGTCACCACCACCGGCAACCATTACAGCACCACCAGCAGCAGGCTCGATGCCGTACTCGTCTTTAAGGATATTTTTCAGTTCTGCAGCTTCGAGAAGTGTAAGACCTACAATCTCTTCAGCAAGTTTTTTCAGATCAGCCATTTTACTTTTCCGTTTTCAGTTTCGATGTGTTCCGATGTCGTTCATTACAAACTAATCAGCCCAACAATTACATTAAGACTTACGCCGCTGCCCGTTCTTCGAGGGTAGAAAGAATACCCGCGATGTTCGAAGCAGGCGCGCCAATTGCACCAGCGATGTTCGAAGCAGGCGCACCAAGCATCGAAGCGATTTGAGCAAGAAGCTCATCACGCGACGGCATGGCTGCAACCATTTTAACACCGGCTGGGTCAAGAACGTCTTCACCCATGGATCCACCTAGAACAACGAGCTTGTCGTTATCTTTGGCAAAGGCCTCAACAGCTTTCGCTGCTGCAACCGGATCTTCCGAGTATGCGAAGACAGTCATTCCTGTAAGCAAGTCTGCCATACCAGCGGTAGGCTTACCCTCAAGAGCGATTTTGGCGAGCTTGTTTTTGGCGACACGAACAGCACCACCAGCGTCAATAACGCTGAGGCGGAGGTTCGTCATCTCTGCAACTGTGAGGCCTTCGTAGTGTGCAACCACGACGACACCAGAGTCCGTGAAGATTTGATCAAGTTCATTGATCACTGCTTCTTTTTGGGCTCTATCCACAATATTACTCCAAATTATAGAAGGGTCACCCCCTCCGGCTCATATTCACTGAAACTCACGTTCCAGCGTTCGGGTGTCCAGGTTCCCGCCAAAATTCGCCCGAGTGTAAAACCCGTTTGATTCTGATCGTTCCCCGTCTCAGGCAGGAATTATGATCTTGCGACCACCCGCCATCTTGGACAGTAGGGCCATTACTGACCCGAAACATCCCCCGTCGTTAAACGGGGGAATTCCTTATTCGGCGGCAGCTGCGCTGACGTCGATTGATACGCCTGGGCCCATAGTGGAGCTAAGCGAAATCTTTTTCATATAGGCGCCTTTGGCACCGGCAGGCTTGGCTTTTTGCACAGCCGCAACAAACGCTTTAACGTTGGCAACCATGGCTGCCTCGTCAAAGGATGCTTTGCCGATACCGGCATGAACAACACCGGCTTTTTCAGCACGGAACTGCACTTCGCCGCCTTTGGCAGCTTCGACAGCGGCCTTGATGTCCATAGTAACTGTACCAACACGCGGGTTTGGCATCAGGTTACGTGGGCCAAGAACTTTACCCAGACGACCAACGATTGGCATCATATCAGGTGTGGCAATACAACGATCGAAATCGAGGTTGCCGCCCTGAATGCTTTCCATCAGGTCTTCTGCACCAACGATGTCAGCACCTGCCGCAGTCGCTTCTTCAGCTTTCGCGTCACGGGCAAACACAGCTACGCGCATCGATTTACCAGTGCCCGAAGGCATGGACACAACACCGCGAACCATCTGGTCGGCGTGGCGCGGGTCAACACCCAGCACCATTGCAATTTCAACAGTCTCGTCGAATTTCGCGGTTGCATTGGCCTTAACCAGTGCTACAGCTTCTTCGATTGTGACATTGGCGCTTTCGCCAAATGCTGCCTTAGCGGCAGTAAAACGTTTTCCAGCATTAGCCATATCGATTACCCCTTAACCTCAATGCCCATGGAACGTGCAGAACCTTCGATGATCAACATCGCAGCGTCTATATCGTTCGCATTCAAATCAACCATTTTGGCTTCGGCGATTTCTTTAACCTGCTTGCGTGTCACAGAACCGGCAATTTCTTTACCAGGATTGTTCGCAGCGGATTTAAGTTTCGCAGCTTTCTTCAACATGTACGACGCAGGTGGCGTCTTGATGTCCATAGTGAAGGATTTATCAACATAATAGGTAATGATAGTCGGGCAAGGTGCGCCAACTTCCAGATCCTGTGTCTTGGCGTTGAACGCCTTACAGAATTCCATGATGTTGATACCGCGTTGACCCAATGCAGGGCCCACGGGTGGGGATGGGTTGGCTTTACCTGCAGGAACCTGCAGTTTCATAGTGCCAGCAACTTTTTTAGCCATTACGGCCTCCTGTTTATCACAGCTGACCAGATCATCCGGCCAACACGTTTAGTGGTTCGGCTTGCGCGTACGCTTACCTCCCACAGGTACCATTCAGGTTTGCTTTTTAACCTGCATGAATTCCAGTTCGACCGGGGTTTCCCGACCAAAAATCGAAACGGTCACTTTCAAGCGCTCGTTTTCGTTGTCTACTTCTTCGACCATGCCGCTGAAGCCTTCGAATGGGCCATCGGCCACATCGACCTTCTCGCCAACGTCGAAGGAAATCATCGAGCGTGGTTTGTCGGCGCTTTCCTCGACCTGGTTCAACAGCGCAGCGACTTCTTTGTCGCGCATCGGAACCGGCTTGCCCATTGGCCCCAAGAAGCCCATGACGCGGTTGGTGTCGTTAATCAGGTGATAGGCCTTGTCGGACATCTCCATCCGAACCAGAATATACCCCGGCATAAAGCGTTTTTCGACTTGTATCTTCTTGCCCTTACGGACCTCGATAACTTCTTCGGTCGGAACCAGAACTTCGACGATATCATCTTCGAGACCGTTTTGTGCTGCGGCTTCGCGGATTGACTCTGCAATCTTTTTCTCGAAGTTCGAGAGAACGCTCACCGAATACCAGCGTAATGCCATTGTTGCTCGACCTTTAGTTATCAGAACGTCATGCGTCCATTTTATTCAAATTATCAAAGACTTGCGCCCCGCCTCCAAACCAAAACAGAGCGCGTAGACGAATCAAGGCACGCTCTTGTCAGATAGGAGTTCGCGCTAATACCGCGCTACCTTATTGAAATCAAGAGGCGAAGCGCAGAATCGTGTCTAAACCGAAGCGAATAATTATATCCGCGATGGAGAAGAAAATCGCGGCGAGTGTCACCATTACGAAGACCATACCGGTAGTCAAAAGCGTCTCGCGCTGGGTCGGCCAAACGACCTTGGACACTTCAGCCCGCACCTGCTGGGCAAACTGCAATGGGTTGGCTTTAGCCATGTCTGCGACTCCTGAAAATTCTGTGAATGCATTCGTTGGCCCTGACATACGCGTTTAGAAAGGGGAATTCAAGAGTGGTTCGGGCGCGTTAACCTTTGGCAATTTTGGCGTGTTTTTCGTGTACACAACACGTACACAACACGTACACAATGCGTATGTACGATTTGGCGTTAACCATTTATGTAAAAAGGGACGCACAGTTTCCCGCGCGCCCCTATTGGTATGTGCCACGTGACACGTGGCGTTGCCTATTATTTTTCACTGGTTTCCATCGGGCAAGTGCGTATGCCGAAGATGCTGTAGATCGGGCAGGACGACATTGCCGCTGTGGCAAGGCCGATCACGCCAACGATCAGGAATACCCAGTGCAGGATGCCGGTCGTGGCGACAAGAAAGAAGGCCGCCAAGCCCGCGACGCCAATGATGGCGCGGATAATGCGATCGATGTTTCCAACATTTTTCTTGAACATAATAAACCTCATTCAATGTGCCATAGATGTGGCGGTTAAGACGGGAATACTTTGGCAGGTTGCCGCGCGCAAGTAAACGAAAAGCTTACACAGCTTGCGATACCAAGAGCCTCGATTGTGGTCACCCCGCGAGCCTGCCGCACGGCGCTTCGCCTGTAATTTCGTCTCTTTTCTTTAAGGTACGATATGCGTTCAAAGGAGTCGCTTAACTCCGGGAACGGTCTAATTTGCCTAATATTTGAAGTATTTTCAGCTCTGGAAGCATTTGTTCTTAACTAATTGGTCACCCTCAAAATCCATAACCCTGAAGTCGGTTTCAGAATGGAAACGCTACGGTTGAATTAGTGATGGAGGCTAGAATGGCCAAATTAAAAGATATAGGCGTCGGGCATGATTATGTGGGGAATTCCGGTCAGGATATAACATATACCCACGTCGAGATGTGGCTTCAATCTGACGGCACACATATTCCGGCTCTGGCGATTGCTCTCTTGGCTACAGTCCTGATATCCAATCGTTTATCTGTAAGCAGATGCAAGTAATCTTTCCAAAGCATGTTCAATACAGGTTTCTGCGGCATCCCCATTGATGCGCAGGTCGGCTGCCTGTGCTTTTCGGGCGATCCGTTGAACTGTGCTATAGTGAACGGGGTGGCTGTTAAGTCTTTTCAGCTCTGAAATAGTACGAGATTGAACTCTTGGGGTATTTATGAAAATGATACACTAAACATTGGTGAACAATTCATTCGAGAGCAATTATACTATGAAAATCGCGGCGATAACGACTGTCCGGAATGATGAAATGTTCCTCGAAAAATGGGTGCGCTATTACGGAGATCAGCTCGGCGTTAAAAACCTGTATGTTTTTATGGATGGGCACGATCAAGCGGTTCCGAAGGCGGCTGAAGGGGTTAACTCCCTCTATTTGCCGCATATACCGTTGAAGCGAGTGCCCGCGATGCGGCGTCGGGCGCAGGTTATGTCGTATCTGGCAAGAGGGCTTTTCAAGTATTTTGACGCTGTCATAGTAACGGATGTCGATGAATTTCTTGTTGTTGACCCGCAGTTGAATACTTCCTTGGCCGAATATTTGTCCCAGTCAAAATCCCGGTCATCGTTGTCCGGTCTTGGCCTTGATGTGGGGCAGCATATTAACCTTGAAGAGCCGCTCGATGTTTCACGGCCTTTTCTCGATTAACGCGAGTTCGCACATCTTTCATCCAGATACACGAAACCGAGCGTTGCATTTCGTCCTGTGACCTGGGGATCGGGGATGCACCGGATCAAGGGGAGGAATTTTCACATCGACCCCAACCTTTTCCTGTTTCACTTCGGTATGGTTGATTATCAACTGGCGACAGGGAAAACCGCAGATGGAGACCGCCTTACAACGGGGTGGTCCGGCCACTTGTCCCGTCGCGAAAAGCTTTTCAAAATCATTGCCGAATCTGACCCGATAGATGGCGATGATTATTTTGCTGATGCGCGAAAGTATCAAACGCGACACCGGCCGGTTTATGCTTGGAACAAGCCAGCGATGATACCAAAGAACCCGGTTGTGCGCATTCCAAGCAGGTTTTCGGGATTGGTATAATTTAAACTCTGGACAGGGTTTCCAGCAGGATTTTGTAGTGCTTACAAACGAATACGAGGTTAAGTGCCCGCCTTTTGGGGCGTAACCTTTAGTTTAAACCCATGATTTAACCTTTTGTTCAATTTACCACGCCCCGAATCCGGTGTCTTAGTGGTACGGTAAATTTAAAAGTTATCGCAATTAATATGCCAACATTTATCAGGAACACATAGGCGCTTGATCGCAGTGGTCCTCTAGGAGAAAAACATGAATAAGAAAAAACTGGTGCTAGCAGCACTGACAGTCACCCTATTGAGCAGCGGCGCTGTATTTGCGCAAGGCAAAGGTAACGGTGCTGAACGCGGTGGTCATGCGGCTGAAAATGGCAATAGTAATGGTAATGGCAATAGTAATGGTAATGGTAATGGTAATGGTAATGGCGCAATTGCATCCGAACTAAAATGGGGCAATGCGGCCCACGCTTCGGAGCAGGCGTTCTTGAATGCCGCCCCTAATAGCGCGGTTGGCATGCTTGCCACAATGCGCGAAGCAGTAGAATCGGCGACGGAAGGCGCGGCTGATGCGTATGCCGCCGCTGGCGTTAATCCAGAAGATCCGCTTCGTGATCCGGCGCTTATTCAGGGCGATATCGACGCAATTTCCGGCACAGGTGGGTCAATCGAAGCTGTTGAATCTGACATTGCAGCACTTGATCCAGCATCGGCAACGTATGAAGCTGACCTTGCCGCTTTGGCCGAGGAACTGGCTGCACTAGAAGCCGACGCTGCGCAGCTCGAAGCCGAGCTTGCTATACCGGCCGCGTTGGAAGAGGCAGAAGCCGCTGTAGCCCAAGCTGAAGCAGACGCCGGTTTTGAAAACCTTTCCGAAGAAGCCCTGGCGGCACTTTGGGAAATGCTTTCTGAGTAACTTTAGCCGCAAAGACCAATAAAAAAGGGGCCCGCTCGTAATCGCGGCCCCCTTTACAAAGCAACTGGTTTTCGCATGAAGTTTGGCGAAGATCAGTTACTCGGGTATCTTAACGACACACACTTAAATGATAGTAAAATAGTTCAAGATTAAGTGTTGGAGGCAAAATGCGAACTGGAAATCTAATAGCAACGGTAATGACGGCCTCGATGCTTTTCGTGGGCGGGGGCTTTGCACAGCCTGTAGATGTTTCGCGCGAGGTGCCATCTGGCGTTCAGATTGTTGTCGAGTCCGCCAGAATCGCGGATCGGCAATCTGTACGGAATGCGGTTGCGGATCTAGCAGCCGCCGGTTTTACATATGTTGAAATTCACCGCACTTTCCTTGGCCGCGCGCGATTGGTTGCCTATTCAGCAACCGAGGTGCGCGAAGTTATATTGAACCCGACAACTGGCGAAGTTTTGCGTGATTTGGCGCAGGAAAATACCAGGGACCTGCCGGAACAGACCAATAGCCATGCCAACGCCGCCAGTGAAAATGGCAACAAAGGTGGTAACGGCAACAACGGCAATGCAGGTGGCGGTAACAACGGCAATGCAGGTGGCGGTAACAACGGTAACAACGGTAATGCAGGTGGCGGTAACCGCAACTGATTGCTATAGTGATTCTCTGACAGAAAAGTTGTGCTGGAGGGGCGACCACTGTTTAATATCTCGGGCATACGTGTCAGCACCCTCTTTCTTGCGGTTATCGTGGTTTTGCAAGCCGGGTTTTCGCTGTTTTATATTGTTGATATGGCGATGGAGGTTTTCGGAATCCGCAAGGTCGCGGTCAGCTGGGAGTTCCGCGAAGCCGTGCAGGTGGTAACGATCATCGGTTTGTTGCTAGGGGCCTTTCTGGGAACCGTTGTGTTGAGAAATATCACTAGAAACGTGCGCGATGTAGATAACCGAATGCTGGCGGCATCTGGCCAATTCCACCAGTTGATGACGCGCCGTTTCGAGGAGTGGGGGCTTTCGCCTTCAGAAAAAGACGTGGCTTTGTTTACGCTTAAAGGCCTGTCGAATTCCGAGATCGCAGAGGCGCGCGGCAAAAGTGTGGGAACCATCAAAGCCCAGTGCAATGCAATATACCAAAAGGCAGGTGTCACCGGCCGTACACAGCTAATCAGCCATTTCATCGAGGATTTGTTCGAAGATGCCGCTCAATAGGCGCCGGATACCAAGGTTATGGGCGCATTTTCAGACCAGAAACAACTTCGATTTTGCCGCAGGAATGCAAAGACCGGACAGGATGTTTGAAATTCCATCTACGCTCTTGCATCCCCTCGCAATTCCTCGTATTCCATGCCTCGCACGGTACAGGGGTTTAGCTCAGTTGGTAGAGCGCCGGTCTCCAAAACCGAAGGTCAAGAGTTCGAGTCTCTTAGCCCCTGCCAGTGCCCTGTTCTTGCCACATATGCTTATTATGGTATTTCATGTGCAATTTGTCGGGCTAGTTGCATATTATATTCAGCACTTCAGAATAAGGTCTGCGTAATTTGTCGCGCCACCAAGCAAGGTTTTGATTAGAATGGTACAATCCGATATGCGAAACAAAGTAACCCTGATTGCCAGCGCAATTTTTCTGTCTTTGACCGTGGCGCTTCCCGGGGGGGCTGTTGCCCAGACACGGGCGCAGACGTCAATTATTACGCAGCTTTTGTGGCAAAGCCTGACGGGGTGCTATGCTCCACCCTCCGGACGCATCGATGCCAACGACGAGGTCGTGCTGCGTGTTGAACTGAATACCAATGGTGATATCGCGAATTTGCCAAGTATCCTGTCCCCCGTCGCTTTTTCTGCGGTTGAACGAAACTTGCTGCGCGAAGCAACGTCCGCGGTTATTGATTGCACTCCGATCATTTCCGGGGGCGGAGAGAAAACCATCTATGGGCGTTTTGACATGGTTATTAACCGCGAGGGGGTAACCCTGACCAATGTCGATGCCTTTGTCGGGAAGGCCGATATGGTGCCGACGCTGGATTCACTTGAAGTGGCGGAGGCGGACCCGGTTGTTGAGGCGACAGAAACCGAAGAAACGGCCTCGGCAGAAGTGCCTGATGATAGCAGTCCTGCTGTAGATGCCACCACGGGTGAACACGCAACGCTGGCTAGTGAAACTGAATTGGAACTGACCCGTACCGACCGCCGTGAAATCCAGCGTCGCCTTACGTTTATGGAATACAATACACGCGGTATTGACGGGGTGTTTGGCAATGGCACCAGAACCGCAATTCGCCAGTGGCAACGGCAGAATGACCAGCCTAGCTCGGGGTATCTTAACCTGAGCCAGCTCGAATTATTGCGGGAAATGTCGCAAGATAAATATGCTGTCTGGGAGGCAAGGCCCAAACGCTACACTGACAGAAACGGGTGTTTGCGCGAAGCTAACGGGATAATTATTCAGGGTCGCTCGTTCAAATGTGATATGTCGGCGGCATCGCAAAGCATAGGCATATCGCGGTAATTTCCAACCTGGTGTTATGTGCGCCGCGTGCCTCAAATCAGGGCAGCCTTATAACAAGCGTGCCCCGACCCAGATATGGGTTATCGCAAGTACACCTGACTTTCACCTTTGGAAGCGGCAATTTCTGAACGTGTCATAAGGCAAAATGCGGTGGAGAGGCCATCTGCTTTGGCGGCTGAACTCGATACGACACTTACGCCAGACCAGATTCCACCGGAATATCCCGTGCGCGGGTCTAGAATATGCCCCACTTTTCCGGTCGTATCGAAGGTGGTCCCCAATGGGGCAGACGTTGCAATCGCGGTTCCACGCAATGCAACGCTTTGCCCTTCATCATTGTCGAGTTTCACCCGCCACGTATTGCCATCCGGTGCCGTGCCCAATGCCGCGATCTCGCCCGTGTTAACCAATACGTTGGAAACACCGTTACTGCGGAATAACTCTGTAACTTTATCAGCAATAAAGCCCTGCGCGATCCCGTTCAGAGTCAACATTACACCTTTTCGGTCAAACGAAATTCGTTGGGGCGAGTATGTGACATGCGACCATCCGGTAACCGACATTGCCTTTGCGATACTGTCTGCATCCGGCTGGTTTCCCGCAGCAAAAGCTTTGGCATAAGTAGACCAAAGTGTTTGGACCGTGGGGTCAAAAGCGCCGTTTGTGCGGGCATTGAGGGCGGAGCAAATCGACATCAATTCGATCATCTCGAATGCCGGATTTTGCAGTGTGCCGTCGCGGTTCAGGCGGGCAAGTTGGCTGTCGGTTTGATAGAGGCTAAAGATGTTCTCTAGCCTTTGGATTTCGGCAACGGCGCGCGCAATCAAGCGGTCCGCGTCTGGATGGTCGAGGATGATTTGTGCCTCCGCCCCGAGTGCGATACCGCGCCATTGCGCGATGTTCGTACCGGCACGTGCGCCAATCACAGGTAAGGTGGCAGCACCTGCGAGGATGCCAAGAAAGCGTCTGCGAGTTGTCATTCGGATGTCTCCAGTGCGACGGTATCAAGTTCGATGGGGGTTAGAACCAGTTCGGCGGGGATTTCTGCCAGAAGCATTATCTCGCCACCATGTTCGGTGATAAATTCTTCGGCTTTTGTGCGGTCGCTGAAAGGAGCGATTTCCGGGGCGCCCATGCCGCCGATGGCATCAGAGTTGACGGCGAAGAAGGCTGTATTTGCATTGATCCAGTTGCTTTCCCCTGGCTTATGCCAGCTGACAGCCCTGCCCATATCGTTGACGTACAGCACCAGAATTTCGGCGGTTTGTTCAGGGGATTTCAGGTATGCGATCCCGTCACGCACCTGAGAGAACCACAACGGTGCGGGGAACCCTGCCAGATGCACCTGACCTTTGGGACCCTGGTGTTCAAGAATAACCATTTGACAATAGTGGCCTGCGGCTTCTTCGGTCAGGATCAACGGGTCAGGAATGGCGCGGCTGGCAACGTCATCCTTGCAGCCCATTAGCAGTGCAAGGGGCAACATCAAGGCTAGAGCGTGGTTCATGGTTCTATCCTTCGAAAAGCGGCCCATGCGAGGAATAGGGCCACCACTGGCCACAATAGAAGCGAGGCCGATTGCCCTGCGGCCCCGGATACACCGCCCGCAGCCCCGATACCCGAGGCGAGTTCTGACACGGAAACCTCGGGCGTGTTGATAAGGCGAAAAGCGTCGGCGGGGTTGGCGACCAATAGCCACGGAAATACGTCTTTGGTGAAGGCGCCCCCGTCATCGGCAACCAATGCCCCAAGCAAGCCGAGGTCGTATAGAACGACGCAAACCAGCCAGATGATGATTACGATACCCGATGCCACACCTGTTTGGCGCACGAGGCTGGAAACCAGATATCCGATGCCCAGAAACGCCGCGCCAAGTGCGATTGAAGTGCCAAAGAGTTTCAGTAATGGCAGGAATGACAGATCCGTCATACCGTGTTGCCAGATTGTCAACACCACGGCCAAGCCAAGCCCGACGGCGATTGCGACGCCCAGTACGCCGAGGTGGGCGAGGAATTTGCCTATCAGGATTTCACCGCGCGACATCGGATAGGTAAGGTTGAGGGCAAGCGTGCCGCGTTCTGCCTCGCCAGCGATTGCGTCGAAGGATAGCAGCAGGCCGATCAGCGGGATTAGGTAGACGGAAAGCGTAGTGATGGAGGTCAGGGCAACCGTCAGCGGGTCAATCCCCAACGTTCCAGTGGGTGCCCCTCCTGCCAGCGTTAATACAACGGTGAACAAGCCCATCAGGATGATTGCGGTTGCAACCCACATGTTGCGCCGTGCGATCAGAAGTTCAAGTCTGGCGATGGTAAAAACGGACATCACGCGCCCTCCTCTGCTATGGAATAATGACGATATAGGTCTTCAAGGCTTGCTGGCGTTACATCGACATCCTTGATCACCGCCCCTAGCGAGGTGATCTGTCCAAGCATCGCGATTTTGCCGTCCTGTTGGCATATCAAGGTGATGGAGCGGCCGTTAACGCGCTCTCCTCCAAGTTCAGCGGCGATGCGGTCGGCGTCTGCCTCGGATGTCGTGACATGCACGTGGATCGGAAGATGGGCCGTTTGACGAAGTGCGGAAAGGCTGTTGTTGGCCAGCAACCTGCCTTCGCTCATAATCGCGATACGGTCCGTGCGGGTTTCGAGTTCCGTAAGGGCATGTGAGGACAGCAGAACAGCCGTCCCGGAATTCGCCAGATCTTCGACGATATCGTAGAACTCGTGGCGCGATATGGGATCGAGGCCTGATGTGGGTTCGTCCAGCAACGCCAGTTTCGGACGCCCCAGCAACGCTTGTGCAAGGCCAATGCGTTGGCGCATACCTTTGGAGTAGGTGCGAATTTTGCGATCAGCGGCTTCGCTTAGGCCTACACGTTCCAGAAGGTCATCGGCCCTTTTGGTCGTTTCGGACTTCAGGCGGGCGAAGTGGTGCAGTTGTTCACGACCCGACAGGGCCCCGTGAAAGGCCACGCTTTCGGGCAGAAACCCGATTGCGTTACGGGCATGGCGGGAACCTGCGGCGGTTCCCAACACCGCAATCTTGCCGGAAGTCGCGGGCGTTAACCCGAGGACCATTCGCATCAACGTAGTTTTGCCAGCGCCGTTGTGGCCAAGCAGGGCGACGCGTTCACCGGCGTCCAGTTTTAGGTTAACACCCTTCACCGTTTGCAGCTTGCCGTATTGCTTGCATAGATTTTCGATTAACAAAGTTGTCATTGGATTTCTTTCCAGACAGGAATTTCGGGGCGCACGGGCTGCATTAAGGGCGCACGATCTATAACGCCGCCGGGCAATGTGGCGGGGAATGTGGATTGTGACCAGCGGATAAGTTGAACCGCAGGTGAGCCGAGTAGCGCCTTGGCGGCAGGTTGGGTCCACAGCACATGGTCCATTATGTCGTTGGGGCGATAGGCGCTGTCGGCGATACCATCGCTGTTCAGGTCAAAGGCGCCGTGGTCAGACCAATAGTTGCCGTTGTCGTCCACGCTCCAATCCACCCACTTTGAGCCAACATATTTCACTTGTGTGCGGTTGCCTATAAAGGCGTTTCCAGACATATTGTTCCGCTCGGAACCTGCGGTAAAGTGGATGCCGATGCCGCAGCCCTCGAACAGATTGCCGTTAAACGTGTTCTTGTGGGCATTGTAGATGAACACACATTTATCGCGAACCTGCACGATGGTGTTGCCCACAACCTCGCTTTTGTTGGTGTAATTCATCATTATCCCGTGGTCGCGATCCCCTACCGAAAGGTTTCCCTCGATGCGTACTTTATCGGAATACATGATCGCATAACCAAGGTGGTTGCCTTCGGAGATATTCCCTGAAACCACGCTATTGTTAGCGTACATATAATGCACCGCAAACCGCAGATCGCGAAACCGGTTACCGGTAAACGTGTTGTTCTTCGAGGTGTTAACGAACACCCCGTCACGTCCCCAACGGACATCATTGCCGATCACCTTCGTGCCCGGCGCATTCCAGACATAAATGCCGTTGCCACGATCATTCATGCGGTGGCTCTGCCGGCCCTCAATGACATTTCCTGAAACCAGAACGTCTTTGGCGCCATGCACATCTATACCAACCAGATTGCCCAGAACGCGGTTGCCTTCAATCACGGCGTTATCTGCCAGTTTTGTCAGCGTAATACCCGCATCCAAACCATCGCCACCGGAGCCGGAGCCGATAACGGTTAACCCTGCCACGGTCACATCCGGTGCGTTTATTGTAATAGTCGAGCCGATTTCCCGCCCGTCGATCAAAGCCCCCTCGCCGATTAACGTCAGGGGAACCTCGATTACTATTGGCCCGTAATACGTGCCTTGTGACAGGCGGAGGATATCCCCCGCCTGTGCAGTTTTCAAAGCCGCAACAAGCGACCCGTCTATTGGTTGCACAACACGTTCCATCGCTCCGGCCAGGGCCGGAAACAATAGCGTGATAAGCAATATCAGACGAAGCATCATTGAAACTTTCTTATGCAGGCTCGACCAGCATCCGGCCGCGCATCTCCATATGGAGGGCGTGACAGAACCATTGGCAATAGAACCAGTGAACCCCGGGACGCCCCGCGATGAAGGTTGCCGAGGCTGTTGCCTGCGGCCCTACCTCGAAGCAAACGCCGTGGTTACCCAGTGTAAAGCCGTGCGTAAGGTCATCCACATCGTCGATATTGGTGATGTAAACGGTAACCTCGTCCCCCTGCTTAACGGTGAACTGCTCCAGCGAGAATGTCGGTGCGGAAGAATACATATATACACGCACTTTGTTCCCGTCACGAATAACTTCGTCGTGGCCGTCTTCAAGCACAACACCGTCAGCCTCGGCCTGCGCGCGCGCATCATCCCACATCGGGTTGTCACGTTCCCAGATTGAATCCGGTGTAACTTTGGAGCGGTGAACGATGATACAGTCATGCGGTTCGGCGAATGTGGGGCTGTCATGGACAACCTCGGGCGTTTTACCCGAAATGTCGATCAACTGCTCGCTTTCAGGCTTCAAAGGGCCAACGTTCAAGTACCGGTCTTTCGAGAACTTGTTCAGCGACACCAACCATTTACCATCAGCCTCTTTGGTTTCACCCATCGAAGTGTGGTTGTGGCCCGGCTGATACATCACGTCGGTTTTCGTTACGATCGGGTCAACGTCTTCGCCTGCGTACAAACGCACGGCCTTTTCGATGTCCCATTTCACCATCTGGCTGTCGAGGAACAACGTGGTGTACGCCATGCCTTTACCGTCAAATGCAGTATGGAGAGGGCCAAGACCCAACTCTGGCTCGGCAACAACTGCGGAACGAGGGTCAGCACCCTGGAATACAGCTTCCAGTTTGTCCCACTCGATTACGGAAACAGTCGGGGAAAGTTTGCCGTTCACCATAACGTATTTGCCGTCTGGTGCCGTGTTCACACCGTGCGGGCTGTTCGGGATGGGGATGTAAACAGTCAGATCGGACCCTTTACGACCATCCAGAACTTTCACACCGTTGTGGACCTCGAATTTGCCAGCGGCAACGGCAGCTTCGATACGGGCGATGTCGAATACGACAACGTGGTCCATCTCGGCTTCCATCATACCGCCAAGCTCGGTCGCGCCTTCGGAGTTGTAGGATGACGACATGGCATATTTACCCTGATAGTCACAATCAAGGTTATCAAGATTACCTGTCACCATGATCTGCCACGAGATTTCCATGCTGTCGCCGTCAATCGCGGTAAAGATGGAAACGTAGTTTTCAACGTCATCCATGTTGGTACCGTCATTGATCAGCGGCACGCGGTGTTCGCCGTTCGCGAACACATATCCGGTGCGCGGGAACTTCTGTGGACGAAGACCGTGGATGTCCGAAGCGTTCGGGATCTCGATCATTTTGTCACATTTCATGAATTTACAATCGACGCGGGCAACACGAGTGTTGGCTTTGTCATTCATGAACAGATAACGCCCATCGTATGTGCCGTCCGTGAAGGACATATGCGGGTGGTGAAGGTCGCCATTGTCGTAAACTTCGTCGCCGGTCAGCGCGAGATAATCTTTGGTTTCCTGCATCATGCCATCACGCAAGATTTTCTTGGACTCATTTGTATAGCCCCAGCCAGTAGCCGAGCAACGGTTGAACACAGGCACGCGCATCAGTTCGCGCATGGAGGGCACGCCCAGAATGCGCATCTCGCCAGCTTGGCCCGAGGACCAGAAGCCGTAGTATTCGTCGAGCTCGCCTGGTGCGACTTCGTTCTTGGCAGACGCAGCAGCAGGTGATGCCACCAATGAGGCGCTACCACCGACAGCGGCAATCGTACCGGCAAGAATGGCACCTTTTCCGGGGCCTGTCAGAACATCGCGACGCGACATTCCATTCTTGGTTTTAATGTCATCAGACATGTTAGCTCTCCTTAGTTGAGTTTGGGTGATTAACGAGACGGTCCAACGCATCTGTGCTGGTAGCCATCTTCGCCCGTCGTTTGTCACCTTTAATGACAACGGGGCATTTCGAGTGGTCCTGATAAAGCACCTGACAGTGCAAGCAGGACAGACATTCGTTGGGGTTGATCTCGCCCGTCGGGTGGATCGCCTGAACGAAGCATTCATTGGCGCAGGTCTGGCATGGCGACCCGCATTCTTTGTAGCGTTTCAGCCAGTCGAACATGCGGATACGACCTGGGATCGCCAGCGCCGCGCCAAGCGGGCAAAGGTAACGGCAGTAAAACCGCTCGATAAACAAACCTGCGCCGAGCATGGCCGTTGCGAACAGGACATACGGCCAACTACGTGCAAATTTGAGGATGATCGAGGTCTTGAACGGCTCGATTTCGGCATATTGTTCAGCCAGCGGAATCGAAATCAGTGACAGGCCGAATAACCCCAGGAAGATCATGTATTTCAGTGGCCAGAGGCGTTCATGCAGCCCCCATGGCAACGTCCACTGCGGTACTTTGAAGAAACGCGCGATCTGGTTGGATATCTCCTGCAAGGCGCCGAATGGGCACAACCAGCCGCAGTATCCGCCCCGCCCCCAGAACAGCAAGGTTACAGCGACGGAGGTCCAAAGGATAAATACCAGTGGGTCCATCAGGAATGCATCCCAACTGAAACCAGAGACGAGCGAGGCCCCCAGTGCCATCAGGTTCACTACCGATAGCTGTGCGTTTTGGTGCCAGCCAAGGAAGACCAGCGTCATCAGCAAGAACCCCATGCGGAACCAATAAAAAGCGCGGGCGTAGCGGGTGACTTGCATCTGGAAGAAGAACACACCGGTCAACACGGTCAGCATGCCGATCAACAATCCGACTTCGACTGTTTTGCTTTTCCATATCCGTTGCCATAACGCCTTGCGGGCGGCGGCGTCCGCCTCGACCTCGTCAACCGAGGCGGCAACAGGCGGAGCCAGTGCCGTCAGGTATTGCGGCGGGATGTTATAGCCCAAATCATAGGTCAGGAATATCTTCTCGATCGGGCCAACCACACGCTGCGCCAACAGCTGCAACCGCCACGGTTTTGTTGGATCAAAACCGCTATCCGCCGGAATTTTAAACATATCAATCTCGGCGAATGTGGGAGCCCCCTCTGTCGCCAACGCACCGAGACGGCGGTGTTGACGATCATGGAACCGCACGGAAACGTCACCTTGAATCAGCTGAATGCGGTCAAAAATTCCACCGCGCACATAGCCGTTCCCCTTAAAGGAAAACACACCGCGCCCCATGATAAGGATGGCTTGTTCGCCCTCCTCCATCCAATCGACCAAATTGCCGTACTCGCTTTCGCCCATAAGGCTAAGGCCGATAGAAGGTGCGGAAATTAGCGCGGTATGCATGTCGATATAAGTGTCGTCAGGCGCCCCTTCTTCTTCATGCTTAAGCGCACGCGCATCACCGGTTGCGGCAAACGCCTCGTTGATCTGACCGATATCGAGGGTCATACGGCGTACCGTGCCATCCCCGGCCATCGTATCCCAATCGTGAACTTCACGGTTGTCCATATTCAAAACATGGGTCGGCCCGGCATTGGCTGCGTCATTATTCAAACCGCCAAGACCCAACGCACGGGCGACCTTGATTGACGAGCGAACAATGGAATCATCGATAATCATGATGGTCACAGTCGCACCCGAAATGATGTCGATGTCGTGGCCTGAACCGCCGGCCTCGGCCTCGGCGACAATATCAAGGCCGGAATACCCTTCGGTCATCGCCTTGATTTTACTATCGGGAATGCCAATCAGAACGATTGGTTCGGAGTGTTTAACAAGTTCGGCCCGCAGGAGCCGGGCTTCAGTGTCGATCGCAACCATTACATGGATCGGCTTGCCGGAATACCCGGTAGTGCTGACAAAATCCGATGTGATATAGGCATATCCCAACACCTCAGAGCCGTTCAGAACAGGCACGGCAGGGATGGCCTCCAGCATAGCCCCGTAAGCGGTTGCGCCTTTCACAAACTCGCTGGCGGGAATTTCCGAAATGAATTTTTGAATTACAGGTGTTTGCGCCTGAGCGCCGCTGGCAATAACCAGAAAGACCAACTGTAGTGCCGCAATAATACGGGCAACAAGGGGGAAGCGAAGGCCGGATGTTGGGTTCAAGCGCATGGGATATTCCGTGCATTGAACACCGTTTCGACCGGCTCTTTGATGGGTGAAGATGTATTGGGAGTCATTTTATTTCTACGCTCGCGATTGGGGGTCCGCGACAAGCAGACCAGTATTGTTCCGGGCAGTCAGGCAAAGTTGCCGGATCAGCCAAGTAGGAAATGTTTGCAGAATATTTTAAAGCTGACCCACTCGACCCGGTCGAGTGAACGGCTTGCGTGTCCCCGGCATGGGTCAGGCAGTAATCACAGTGGGCGCATTCAGGTGCTTGTTTTTGGTCATCTTCACCGATTTGAACGAAGTAACTTCCACCGTCACCGCAAATTTCCACCCAGTTCGCAGACATGGTTGCGCCACTGCTAGCCATCGCCGGAAAGGATTGCCCCAGCAGAATCATGACTGAAAAAACGATAGACAACGCCCAGCGCATGTCGAAACGATTGCTTCGACGGCCTTGTTCTAAGTGTCTTGATTTACACGGCTGCATACAGAAAAGACTCGATTGCGTTGTCAATTGAAAGCAGTCTAAGGCATCGGGAAGTCTTGTAAATTGACATAAATCAAGTCTGGAAAACATTCAGGATTTACTTCGGGGCCCGTAGGGATTGCCTGACAAGACGGACCTGCATTCAGCGTATGAATGCGTGGACGGTGCGTTAATTATCCGGGGGGTGAAGACCGGTTGAATTGACGTATCGATATAGGTAAGATCGAGTCGAAACGAAACCGACAACTGATATAAGAAAACGTGTTTTGATTGTTTTTGCAGGTATTTTTACCTTTTCAGTAGAAAGCGAAGTGTTCCATTCCATGGCCGAGCAGCCTTGGTCTATACCGAAAATCCAACCCCACAGGTGGTGATATGAATAGCATGCACCAGGGATTCTGGGATGCTTGGGAATTAATAATAACCTTCGACCGCGATCTTTACGAAATCGTCTTTCTATCACTGAAAGTTACGGTATCGGCAGTGATCCTAGCTTCGCTCATCGCCCTGCCGCTGGGCGCTTTTCTTGCGGTTTTCCGTTTCAAGTTTCGCCGGTATGTTATTGCTGTTCTGAACGCGTTGATGGGGCTGCCGCCTGTGGTGGTGGGGCTGTTTGTGTACATGTTACTTTCACGTGCAGGACCGTTGGGCGGCTTTGGGCTGTTGTTTTCCCCTAGCGCGATGATTATCGCACAGGTGATAATCATCGTACCGCTGATAGCTTCTATCAGCCACCAAGCCATCCGTGATCTCTGGTCCGAATACCATGATCTGTTAATCTCGATGAACGCCACGCGGTTTCAGCGGGCCAAGGCGTTGCTTTGGGATGGCAAACGGGCCTTGCTTACGGCCATTTTGGCAGGCTTTGGGCGCGCCATTGGCGAGGTGGGGGCGATTATGATTGTGGGCGGTAATATCGAACACGCTACAAGGGTGCTGACAACAGCTATCGCATTGGAAACCGGCAAGGGCAACTTTGCTTTCGCCATGGGATTGGGGTTGGTGTTGATTACACTGGCGATACTAATAAATTTACTTATCCATATTGTAGGAAAAACAGAACGAGCCAGCACATGGTGATTTTCCCTCTAAGAATGCACGGTGTCACGGCGCATTTTCGCAAAAAACGGCTGGTGGGCCCGATTGATATAACCATCGAGACGGAAGGCTTTACCATTGTTATGGGGCCGAACGGGGCTGGAAAGACTACGTTATTGCGATTGATGCACGGTTTGCAGCGTTGCTCGGGCGGGGGCGTTGAGTGGGCAGTTCCACAAGCCAAAGCACGTGAAAAACAGGCCTATGTATTTCAATCTCCGATCATGATGCGGCGCAAAGTTATCGATAGCATCGCTTACCCGCTTAGGCTTCGTGGCCTTGGTGTGTCGGCGGCACGGGCGAAAGCACAAGAATGCGCGGGGCGGTTCGGGCTTGAAAACCTTTTGGACTCATGGGCGCCGATGTTGTCGGGCGGCGAAAAGCAGAAACTCTCGCTGGCGCGAGCGCTGGTTATCAAACCGGACATCCTGTTTCTGGATGAACCATGTGCAAATCTGGACGGGCGTTCCACCCGCGAAATTGAAGAAATACTGCTGGATGCACAAGCTTCCGGTACTCGGATTATCATGTCCACGCATGACATAGGTCAGGCGCGGCGCCTGGCGCAGGATGTCATATTTATGTATGATGGCAAAATCCATGAGCAGACTACCGCTGATATATTTTTCACGGCGCCTGCCACCAAAGAAGCACAGGCTTTTATCAATGGGGACATCGTAGAATGAGACGGCTATTGGGCACCTTACTCGCAACGCTATTAATAGCATCGGCCAGTTCTGCTGAAACCTTGCGGATGGCGGTGACGACCTCGTTTTACAATTCCGGCTTGTCCGAAATCCTGTTGCCTGAAATCAAATCCGATTTAGGGTTCGATATCCAGTTGATCGTAGTGGGAACGGGTCAAGCGCTTCGCCTCGGAGAGGCTGGCGATGTGGACGCGATCCTTGTTCATTCACGCGCCGCAGAAGATCAGTTTATAAGCGCGGGGTATGGCACCCACCGGCGCGAAATCATGTATAATGATTTTGTTTTTATCGGCCCCTCCGGTGATCCGGCAGGTATACGCCAAGCCAGCAGCGCCGCGGATGCTTTGCGCGCCATTGCCAATGCGACGGCACCTTTTATTAGCCGTGGGGATGACAGCGGCACCCACATAAAAGAACAAAACCTATGGTCCCAAAGCGGAGCAACCGTTGAGGGCAACTGGTATCGGGCAGCAGGGGCCGGTATGGGCACGACATTGAATGTCGCCAGCGGAATGAACGCCTATGTGTTTTCTGATCGGGCCAGCTGGCTGAATTTTGGCAATAAAGGCACCCTAGAGTTATTGTACGCCGGTGACCCTTCGCTGTTTAACCAATATGCCTACATTCCTGTAAATCCGGCTCGGTGGCCCCACGTGCAGGGAGATATGGCGTTAACTCTAGAGGGGTGGCTGGCAAGCGAAAAAGCCGCCGCGCTTATCAACGGTTACACAATCAACGGCGAGCATCTTTTTACATTTAACGCGACGCAACCATAGCGGCGGTTGCGTCCCTCCTTGGTAATTCGGTGTAAATTCACATAATCGTAGCTTGCTTAAAGCCTATAAGCACCTTTACCATCGTAGCGGACGCCACCTGATTAGCGCTGAACGAACCAAAGAGAACAACGCCAATGACACAAAAACACCGAAAAGGCTTACTGAACGCAGCCATCGAGACTGAGATTCAGCCTTTGGCCCTTAACTGGGTGGGGCTTGGCATGACACTTGCTTTCCTGATGTTGGCAACTGTGACCAGTGCCCAAGACATCATCAAGTCTTACGGTATCTCCAAATTCGGGGAATTAAAATATGCCGAAGACTTCGCGCATCTGGATTATGTAAATCCGGATGCCCCAAAAGGCGGAGAGTATTCAACTTGGGCATTTGGGTCGTTCGATAGTTTTCACCCATATATCGCTAAAGGCCGCGCCGCCGTCGGAGCCAGCATCCAGTTTGAATCTTTGATGGTTGGCACAGCTGATGAAGCTGATTCCATGTATGGCTTGCTGGCCGAAAGCCTTGAATATCCAACAGATTATTCGTGGGTGATTTTCCATTTACGCCCCGAGGCCAAGTTTTCGGACGGATCGCCAGTTACCGCCGAGGATGTCGTATTCTCGCAAAACATCCTTCAGGAAAAGGGCATCCCTTCGATTCAGACTTTCTTTGCCGAGGCGTATGAATCCGTTGAGGCACTGGATACACACACAGTAAAGTTCACATTCCGCGAGCCGTCAGACACGAATGACATGGTTATGCAGGCCGCAAGCACAACCGTATTCTCAAAAGCATGGTGGGAGGGGCGCGATTTCGCGGAATCCACACTTGATGTGCCGATTGGTTCATCAGAATACATCTTGGAAAGTATGGATGCGGGCAAAACTGTCGTCTATCGCCTGCGAGATGATTATTGGGGCAAGGATTTACCGATCAACGTCGGGCGCAGTAATTTTGCTACGTTACGGTTCGAATACTATGCCGACCCGACAGCTGCATTTGAAGGCTTCAAAGCCGGTGAAACGACTTTCCGCACCGAAAATTCATCGCTTAAATGGGCGCAAGATTACAATTTTCCTGCTCTAGAGGACGGTTGGGTGCAAAAATTCGAGCTACCCGACGGGAATATCGCGCAAGCGCAGGGCTTCTTTTACAATATCCGGAAAGCACCTTTCGACGACATTCGAGTCCGCCAGGCGCTCGGTTTGATGTTCAATTTCGAGTGGGCGAATGAAACGCTGTTCTTTGGCCTTTACGAGCGTGTAGGAAGTTTTTGGGGTAACTCTGCGCTTGAAGCGCAAGGTATGATCCCTGCAGACGAGCTGGCCATTCTGGAACCGTTCCGCGAATTTCTGCCTGAAAGCGTTTTCACACAAACAGCCTATATTCCGCCAAAATCAGGTACGCAGCAATTGGACCGTGCGCAGGTTCGGGCGGCTGGTAAATTACTGGATGACGCTGGTTGGCTGGTTGGTGACGATGGAATACGGCGTAATACCGAAGGGGTAGTCCTTGCGATTGACATCCTGAACAACTCGCCAGCGTTTGATCGTATCATCAACCCTTACGTTGAAAACCTGAAAACACTGGGGATCGAAGCCACCCACACACGTGTGGATTCTGCGCAGTATACAGAACGGCGCCGCAGTTTTGACTTTGACATGCTGGTTTCGACATACGGCAACTCGATTACGCCCGGTCTCGGACTGAAACAATGGTACGGCAGCGAAAACGCCGATGTGCCGTCACGCAATATCGCCGGGCTAAAGAACGAAGCAATCGACGCGTTGGTCGAGATCGTAATTGCCTCCGAAACCCGCGCGGAACTTAATCTGAACACCCGTGCTTTGGACCGCGCGTTACGTGCGCTCCATATCTGGGTGCCGCAGTGGTATAAGGACGTTCATACAGTCGCGTATCTTGATGTTTACAGGCATCCGGAAAACCTTCCGCCCTATTCGTTAGGGGATACGGATTTTTGGTGGTACGACGCTGATCGCGCTGCCGAACTTAAAGCCGCCGGAGCATTCTAACACCCCATGGGCGCCTATATTCTTCGACGTATGTTGCTCATTATCCCGACATTGTTCGGGATAATGGTGCTAAATTTTGCATTGGTGCAGTTCCTGCCCGGCGGCCCGATAGAGCAGGTCATTGCGCAGTTGGAAAACTCCGGTGACCCATTGGATCGCATCGGCGGCGATGGCAGTGATGCAGGGATTACTACGCAAAGTGGCGAGGAATCCAAGTATCAGGGCGCGCGCGGATTACCACCTGATTTCATTGAAAAGCTGGAGGCCCAGTTCGGTTTTGACAAACCTCCGCTGGAACGGTTCCTCCAGATGATGAAGGACTATGTCACGTTCGATTTCGGAGAGAGTTATTTCCGGTCTATCTCGGTCATTGATCTGGTGTTGGAAAAGATGCCGGTCTCGATATCATTAGGGCTATGGTCGACCTTGATTTCCTATATGATTGCCATTCCACTCGGTATCCGGAAGGCCACAAAGGAGGGGTCAAAGTTTGACACCTGGAGCTCTGCCGTTCTGATTGCCGCCTATGCCATCCCCGGTTTTTTGTTTGCGATTATGTTGGTTGTACTGTTCGCGGGCGGATCGTACTGGCGGATATTCCCGCTGCGTGGGCTTACCTCGAATGGCTTCGCGGACCTTGGTCTGCTGGGGCAAATCAAGGACTATTTCTGGCACATCGCCTTGCCGGTGCTGGCGGGCAGCGTCGGGGCGTTTACAGGCCTTTCAATGCTAACGAAAAATTCATTTCTGGACGAGATCAGGAAGCAATACGTTGTCACGGCCCGCGCCAAAGGTCTTACAGAACGCCGCGTGCTTTACGGCCATGTATTCCGTAATGCGATGCTGATAGTTATCGCCGGATTCCCCGGGATTTTCATCAGTGTTTTCTTTGGCGGCTCGTTAATAATCGAAACCATATTCTCGCTTGATGGCTTGGGGCGATTGGGCTTTGATGCCGCTTTGACCCGCGATTATCCAGTCATGTTCGGCACCTTGTTTTTCTTTACGCTTTTAGGGTTGTTCATAAAGTTGGTTTCGGATCTTACCTATGTCTGGATCGACCCGCGCATCGATTTTGAAAGTAGGCAGACATGAAGCTTACCTCGCTGCAACGCCGCCGCCTTTCGAACTTTCGTGCAAACCGCCGTGCGCTTTGGAGCCTGTGGATTTTCGGAACCCTCTTTATTTTGTCCTTGTTTGCCGAATTTATTGCCAACGACCACCCGTTGCTCGTCTCTTACAAAGGCGAGTTGCGTGCGCCAATTTTCACATTCTATTCCGAGGCTGATTTCGGTGGTGATTACCGAACCGAGGCCAGCTATGCAGACCCGGAACTTCAATGTTTGATTGTCAGCGGTGGACAAGCGGACATCTGTTTCGTTGGCCCGACAGGTGCAAACGAAGTGATGGCGGATGTGCTGGACGGCTCGTTGGAGGTTAGCGACAAAGGCTGGATACTCTGGCCATTGATCCCCTACAAATTCAACACCGTAGACACGCACAACGTAAAAACGGCACCGGGTGCGCCGGATCGCCATCACTGGCTTGGCACAGACGATCAGGCGCGTGACGTGCTGGCGCGGATTATCTACGGGTTTCGTATATCGATAATTTTCGCCATTATCGTTACCGTTTCCACCTCTGTACTGGGTATTATTGCGGGGGCTGCACAAGGATATTACGGCGGATTATTCGACCTGATGTTCCAACGGTTTACCGAGGTTTGGGGTTCCTTGCCAAGTTTATATATCATCATAATTTTATCGGCAATTTTCAACATGACCTTCTGGCTGCTTATCCTGATTATCGTCGCTTTTGGCTGGGGGGCGCTTGATGGCGTGGTGCGGGCGGAATTCCTGCGTGCGCGAAATTTCGAATATGTTCGCGCGGCCCGCGCCCTTGGGGTCCGCGACCGCATTATCATCTTTCGCCACGTCCTGCCCAATGCAATGGTCGCCACGTTAACCATGTTACCTTTCATCGTTACCGGAACAATCGGTGCCCTCGCTGGCCTCGACTTTCTGGGTTTCGGTTTGCCATCATCCTACCCCTCGCTGGGCGAGCTGACGTTACAAGCAAAATCCAACCTGAATTCCCCGTGGTTAGGGTTCTCGGCGTTTTTCACCTTCACCATCATGCTGTCGCTTCTGGTTTTCATATTTGAAGGCGTGCGCGACGCGTTCGACCCTAGAAAGACATTCAATTGAGCGCCCCACTTCTAAGCGTAAAAGACCTGTCCGTCCGGTTCGGGGACGCAGCAGATGTCGTGCATAATGTTAGTTTCGACGTTCACGCAGGCGAGACGGTCGCGATTGTCGGCGAGAGTGGATCGGGTAAATCGGTAACCGCGTTGTCAACCGTATCGTTGCTGCCGGACAACGCTGTAATCACCGGTGATGCCACCTATCTTGGCGAGCAGATGTTGGGCGCAGAGCAAAAAACCCTGCGTCGCATTCGCGGCAATGACATCAGTTTTATCTTTCAGGAACCTATGACGTCTCTGAACCCACTGCATACAATTGAAAAACAAGTAGCCGAGAGCCTTGCCCTTCATCAGCGAATTACCGGAGCCAAGGCACGTGCCCGCATTTTGGAGCTGCTGAAAAAAGTCGGAATTGATAACCCGGAAACGCGACTTGAGGCTTATCCACACCAGCTTTCGGGTGGGCAGCGACAGCGGATTATGATCGCAATGGCATTGGCAAACAAACCGGATTTATTAATTGCAGATGAACCGACAACAGCACTGGATGTGACCATTCAGGCGCAAATCCTCGAACTTCTGGCGAACTTGCAACGCCGTGAAGGTATGGGGATGCTATTCATCACACACGACCTGAACATTGTGCGCCGGATTAGCGACAGGGTGTGCGTGATGCAGAACGGTGAAATTGTCGAAAGTGGGCCTACCAAGGACATTTTCGACAATCCGCAACACGATTACACACGCAAACTTCTTGCCGCCGGTGCAGCGGGGCAACCAGCACCGCTTCCAACTGACGCCCGCACGGTTCTAAGTGTTGAAGACCTGCGCGTGTGGTTCCCCATCAAACGCGGTATACTTCGCCGGACGGTTGGCCACATCAAGGCCGTAAACCAGGCCAGCTTTACTATCAATGCGGGGGAGACCCTTGGAATTGTCGGGGAAAGCGGTTCGGGCAAGACCACCATCGCGCTGGCAATTTTGCGGCTGATTTCGTCAGAGGGGGCGATCCGGTTTCAAGGGCAAGATATTGCGGCCTTGAAGAACGCCCAAATGCGTCCGCTTCGCAAAGACATTCAAATTGTTTTCCAAGACCCGTTCGGCTCCCTTTCCCCGCGCATGACCGTGGAACAGATTATCGCCGAAGGGTTAGGTGTGCACGAGGTAGAGACAGGGCAAAATACACGCCAGCTTGTGGTTGATATCCTGCGAGAAGTTGGCCTCGACCCCGCCATGATGGAACGGTACCCCCACGAATTTTCGGGGGGCCAGCGTCAGCGAATTGCCATTGCGCGGGCGATGATCTTGCGACCCGGATTGCTGGTGCTGGACGAGCCGACTTCGGCGCTGGATATGACCGTTCAATCCCAGATCGTCGATTTGCTGCGGGAATTGCAGGAAAAGCACCGTTTGGCCTATCTGTTTATCAGCCATGACCTGAAGGTGGTTCGCGCATTGTCGCACAAAGTGCTGGTGATGAAAGACGGTGATGTTGTTGAATCGGGTGATGTTCAGCAGGTTTTTCAAGACCCGCAGACGCGCTATACCCGCGAACTGATGGCCGCCGCTTATGATTTGACGGCATCCAACGCCGCCGCCAGGTAAAAACAACGATCACAGTTTCGTTTTGCCGGTTGAACTCGGTAGGTTGGCCTATACATTGTTGCTACCATTAGCGGAGGAATAATAATGAAGGCATCGCGCCTACTTCTCGTTGGACTTTTAGCACTGGCAACGCCGGTATTTGCACAGCAAGCCAAAGTCACAACCTTTACGTTGCAAAACGGGATGGAAGCCGTGGTAATCGAGGATCACCGCGCGCCAGTCGTTACCCATATGGTCTGGTATCGTGTCGGTTCGGCGGACGAGGCACCGGGGAAATCCGGCATTGCCCATTTTTTGGAACACCTGATGTTTGTTGGCACAGACGACATCCCCGAAGGGGATTTCAGCCGCATTATTGAGGGGTTAGGCGGGGACGACAACGCTTTCACCTCGTACGACTACACCGCATATTTTCAGCGCATTTCTACCGAGCATCTGGAACTGATGATGACGATGGAAGCGGACCGGATGCGCGATCTTGTTCTGAACGAAGAGGCCGTGCAGACCGAACGTGATGTGGTGTTGTCTGAACGCGCACAACGTACTGACAGTGATCCGGGTAGTTTATTTTCCGAACAACGCGCCGCGGCGCTTTACATGAACCATCATTACGGCATTCCGGTGATAGGATGGCGTCATGAAATCGAACAATTGAACCTGACTGATGCGCTAGAGTTTTACCGTCACTATTACGCGCCAAATAACGCAATTCTTGTGGTGGCCGGAGACGTCGATCCGCATGAAGTCGAAGCATTGGCCGTCGCGCATTACGGCAAACTTGAACCATCCGATGGCATCACGGCGCGGGCTCGGCCAACAGAACCGCCACATCTTTCGCCGCGCCGACTGGAATTTTTTGATGCGCGTGTCTCTAATCCTTATGTCATCCGCTCTTATCTCGCGCCGGAACGCAACACTGGTTCGCAATCGCAGGCTGCGGCTTTAACCGTTCTTGCAGAATTGCTCGGTGGTAGTGGCTTGACATCCGTATTGGGCAAAGCGTTGCAACTAGAAGACCCGATTGCCGTTTCAACGGGGGCGTTTTACAGCGCAACCTCGCTCGATCCTGACAGTTTTGGCGTGTACGTTGTCCCTGGAGCAGGTGTTTCGCTGCAAGAGGCCGAGGCAAAGATGGATACTGTTCTGGAAGAGTTTCTGCTCAATGGGCCTGACCCGGCACAAATGGAACGGATCAAGGCGCAAATCCGCGCCTCGGAAATCTATGCTCTGGACGACCAAAACGGCCTGGCGCGACGTTACGGTGCCGCCCTTTCCATTGGCTTAACCATCGAGGACATCGCCAATTGGCCTGACGAACTTAATGCCGTTACAGCCGACGATGTGATGGCCGCCGCCCGCGATGTGTTCACGCTGGAAAACTCCGTTACCGGCTGGTTGATGAAGGAGGGCACAGAATGAGACACCTATTATCCTTATTTTTTGCAATCGCACTTGCCGTTCCAGCCAGTGCAACCGACATTCAAAAAGTCACATCCGAAAGCGGCATAACCGCGTGGTTGGTGGAAGAACATAGCATCCCTATCGTATCCTTTGATATCCTGTTCCGAGGTGGCGCAAGCATCGAGCCGTCTGATAAGCATGGCGCAACATATCTGATGACCGGCCTTCTTGAAGAGGGTGCCGGGCAATATGATGCAACCGAATTTCTTGAAGCAACGGAGGCCCTCGCCGCGCGGTTCAGTTTTGACGCCAGCCGCGATTTGGTCAGCATCAACGCCACCGTTTTGAAGGAAAACCTGGACCCTTCAATGGAATTGCTGCGTATCGCCCTGACAGAGCCACGCTTCGACGCAATTGCGTTCGAAAGGGTGCGCGAACAGGTCAACTCCGTCATTCGAAGGGCTGAAACCAACCCGCAATCCTTGGGAGGAAGCCACTTCCGCACCCTGGCATTCGGCGATCACCCCTATGCCCGCAGTTTAGAGGGCACATTGGAAAGCATCGCAGCCCTTACACCTCAAGACATGCGCGAAGCACATCAAACCGCGCTTACACACGACAGAATTGTGGTTGGCGTCGTGGGGGACATCACACCTGAAGAACTGGCCAAACTGCTAGATACAGTATTTGCAGCTTTGCCTGGGTCAAGCAGTGAAATTGTGCCGATGACCTCGATGCAAGCTGGTGGTGGAATTGATGTAATCTACCATCCTTCCCCGCAATCCGTCGCCATTTTTGGCCATGCAGGTATCATGCGCGATGATCCGGATTATATCGCTGCGTACGTAATGAACCATATTATGGGAACTGGTTTTACGTCGCGATTAAATCAGGAAATCCGTGAAAAACGAGGGCTTACCTACGGTGTCTCCAGTTTCTTGGCACCATATGACCGCGCGGGGCTGTACATGGGGGCAATGTCCAGTTCAAACGAAAACATAGCCGAGGCGATTGATCTGATCCGGCTTGAGTGGGCAAAGATGGCAGACAACGGCGTAACGAACGAAGAGCTGGAAGCGGCACAAAAATATTTGACCGGCTCGTATCCATTGCGGTTCGACAGCAATGGTGCGATCGCCTCAATTCTTGCCGGGTTACAGTTCGCGAACTTGCCTATTGATTACATAGCCACCCGTAACGACCTTGTGAATGCAATCACAGTTGAGGATATAAACCGGGTCGCTTCGCGCCTTGTACAGCCAGACAAACTACACTTCGTAATAGTCGGTCAACCTGAAGGCATTGCTGCCAGATAATTTGCCTTGGAACCTCGATATAACGGATGGCAGCTTTGCCCTTAAAGCTCGATTTCGTAAACATTGTTGTCAGTAAGGTCTTTAATCAAGTTTACCCGTTCGCCATTCCAGTGATAGGAAATATGCCGTCCCTGAATTGGTATGCTCATTGCATCAGGGTAAAGCGTAGCGATGCATTCGCCGTCGGCATATCGAACGCTGGGATAAACAATTCCGTCCCCACCAGCCGCCTTTACTGCATGTGCAAATGCCTGAGGTGCGGTGTAATCATCTTTGTCCAAAAAGGCATCATATCCTTCGCCGCGAATATCGATCAGCGGCGTATCGATTGCACCAACAAGTTCGCGCATGTCGGCAATCCAACCTTGGCCCTCGTTCGTTGCTGCGCAAAATACACCCTTGTGATGGATGGTTTCGAAAAGTGCTGTCTCATACGAGTTCCCGGCATAATACGCCCCGAAAGTTCCATCGTGAAACCGCCCCGCCCATTCCGGGCTAACATGCGTAAAAGGAGCCATCACATATGACGCGCCTGCACCGCCTACACGGCGTTCTGGTGGGACGAGATCGATGTTGCCGATTGTTTCCGCTAACCGCGCACTGGTTTTGGTTTCGGCTGCATTCAAAAGGTTCCAGTCTTTCGGGTCGGCAATGTCCTCAAACAAATCTACTGGCGGATAACGGGAGTTAATTAGACGATAGGTCTTACCCCACTGCACATGCGTTCTCGGAGCATTCATTACCACTCCCCACGCGCAGCATCCAGGTATCGGCGCACACGCATCAAGTCGGTCAGTTGCCCTCCGAGCATGACATCCAATGCAGACGCCCCTCCAAACGCAGCATTCGGACGCTTAATCCAGCCATAGCCGCGTTCAGGGTCTTTGAATAAAAGGCGCAAAGCTTTGTGGATGCCCATGAGATTGGAGAGACGAGCAGATTGATCGACGGTTGCCCGACCCATTTCTCCAGCCTTCCAGCGACTATATGTGCGCGTAACGATGCCCCCCAGTAAGGTCGCAGCCTGATCATCTGTCAGCTGCCAGCGATCAAACAGGTTAATCACAGCGCGTTGCATCGCCTGCGCTTCCAGTGCGGTCACTTCCGGTCCATCTGGGGTAATAGGGTCGGTAACAAGTCTTAGTCTCTGCATATCTTCCTCCGGTCACCTTTGTGACATTTGTCATAATGTGGGCACATTTAGGACAAATGTAAAGAGCCGCATTGCACAACCGCTTCCTGAAACGACCTGAACCGTAACCACTACAACGCATCACACCCGCAATAAATTGAAAATACCTGCGTGATCCTACAAGCGGGTCACATCAATAATGGGAGGTTTTCTATACGGTTGGCAAATTCGGCACGTAAATGAACCAAACCCAATCCGACACCGTTCCGACAGGAAACGAGAAATGAATTTAGACTAAGGAAATATGGTGCACCCGGCACGATTCGAACGTGCGACCCCCTGATTCGTAGTCAGGTACTCTATCCAGCTGAGCTACGGGTGCTTGAGGGGCGGTTTAGCGTTGCCCGCCCGCCTTTGCAAGAGGCAAAACGCGCAATTTTCAGCAATTATTTTTCGCGCTCCGGCAGAAATATTCGAAACGATGTGCCAGCCTCCGAGGTCTCGATCAATTCCAGAATTCCACCGTGCCCACGCACCAGTTCGGCAGCAATCGCCAAGCCCAAACCTGTGCCCCCTCGACGTGCCCCGCCCTGGAAGGGCTTGAATAAAAACTCGCGCGCTTTGTCAGGCAATCCGGGGCCGGTATCCCGCACAATAATATCAACGCCACCGTCGCGAAGATCAGCCGAGATACTGACGACTCCCAGCTTCCCCGTCCCCTCGATCGCCTGTCGCGCATTGCGGACAAGGTTGGTTAACACCCTGAACATCTGCTCGGGGTCTGCCGAAATCTGCACGTCATGGGTCACTGTCGAGATAAGCTGAACCTTCTGCGTTTCCCGCAGCGCATCGTTTTCAATCACATCGTCGACAATCGTTTTCAGGTTCACCGCGTTAATCACGGGCTCCGGCTCATCTGCCTTGCCGAAGGTTAATGTCCGTTCACAAAGGTTAATGCCGCGTGAAAGCGAGTTCAGCAGCTTCGGCGCCATCTTCTGCACCTTGGGGTCATCGCTCATCTCTAGCCGATCCGCCAGAATTTGCGTGGTCGTCAGAATGTTGCGCAGATCATGGCTAACCTTGGATACCGCGCCGCCCAGCGATGCCAAACGCTCCTTCTGTCGTAACGATGCAATCAACTGCAATTGCATGTCTTGCAACGCCGTCTCTGCCTCGCGCAACTCGGAAATCGAGGCGCCCGGTTTGATAACATTGTTCGCATCCTCGGGATTATTGCGAAACTGCATCATCGACGAGATCACCTTGTTCATAGGCCGTGCGATCAGCGCCTGAAGCGATAAAAACAGCAATGCGCCAGTTATCAGCGAAATCACCAGCGACAAGATAAACACGTTACGACCATATTCCAGCATCGCCGCTTTAACCGGCGCCTCGTTCATCACGATTTCAATCTGGATGCCCGCGTCCTTTACCGGTTGCCCGATGATACGGATCACGTTCCCCGGCTTCCCGAACGCACAAACAATAGAATCCCTGATCGGTCCAAAGAACCCCGGATCGCGCAGATCAAACGTCTCGCTAATCGGTTTTGATAGCGGCATAGCCAAAACCAGTTCTCGCACCGCGTCCCGCCGCAGAACGATGTTCAGAACCTCGGCATTTTTCAACAACTCGTCCGCCAGTTCAGGGGCGACCATATCGTCAGGTGTGGCCAGCAACGCCAAGGACGCCAGTTGCGCCAGCTCTAACCGATCCTGCAAATACCCCAACCGGAAGTTTGAAACCGAGGGCACAAACAGCAGCACCTCCGCCACCATAACGAACAGGAAGCTAAGCAGCAGGAACCGACCTGACAAGGTTTTGAAAAACATCTACGCCCCGATTGTTTTATTGGTTGGCGCGGATTCTATGCATAAGTGCCCGCGCTCACAAGTTTCTAGGCGACACCTGCCCTAAATAAACCGCTGCACAAGCCGCACAATCCGCTTCACGCGCGCATTTTTAAACAAGCGTGGCGTGTAGTACTGCCCCGCCACCCGCTTGTTGATCTCGCCCAGCGTGGGGTACGGTGCCACCATCGCCGCCACCGCGCCGACCTTCAGGCCGTTCGCGATCACCAACGCCCATGTCTGGATCAACTCGCCAGCCTGCGCCCCCACAATCGAGGCCCCAATAGGTTTACCCTTCAGCACCATCACCTTGATAAAACCTTTAGTATTCCGTTCAGCCCGCGCACGATCATTCTCGGCATACGCGAATCGCAGCACCTCGACCCTACCACCATGCGCCTCAAGTGCCTGTGCCTCGGTCATTCCAACTTGCGCGATCTCTGGGTCGGTAAAGGTAGCCCACGGGATGTGCTTTTCAGTGGCCTTGGCAGGCAGCCCAAACAACGCAGACCGTATAATAACCCCCGCATGATACCCCGCCACATGCGTGAATTGCAGTCCACCAGCCACATCGCCAATCGCATACACCCGCTTGTTGGTCGTCTTCAGCCCCGCATCCACCACAATACCGGACCGATGCGTTTCAATCCCCGCGATTTCCAGATCCAGCTTGTCGACATTCGGTTTCCGGCCCACCGCCATCAAGATATGCGAGCCATGATAAGCCCCCCCATCCTGCGTCTTAACCGTCACCCCGTCACCGCCAATAACCTTTGAGACCATCGCCCCCTCGACAATCTCGACACCCTCGGCACGGATATTCTCCAACGCAATCGCCGCCATTTCAGGATCATCGCGCCCCAAGGCCTTCATGCCCTCAAGCACCGTCACCCGAGACCCCAGCCGCACATGTGCCTGCGCCATTTCCATGCCGATTGGCCCACCACCAATAATCAACAGGTGTTCAGGGCGCTCTCGCAACTCAAACAGGCTCTCGTTAGTCAGGTAATCCACCCCGTCCAATCCGGGAATGGGTGGCACAAACGGCGAAGACCCGGTGGCGATCACAAACCGCCGCGCAGTGATAATAGTATCACCTGCCTGCACTTCGGTCGGTGAAATAAATCGCCCGTACTCGGAAATGACTTGAACGCCCAGCCCCTCGAACCGCTCAACAGAATCGTGTGGCTCAATGCCCTTGATGACGCCGGACACATGTTCCATCGCCGCACCGTAATCCACCACAGGCTCCACCGGAGTCACCCCGTAAGCCGCCCCGGCAGTCATTGCATGCGCATGCTTCCCCGCCGCAATCAGCGCTTTGGAAGGTACACAGCCATAGTTCAAACAATCGCCACCCATCTTGTGGCCTTCGAGCAGCACCACACTGGCCCCCATCTGCACAGCCCCCGCCGCAACGGACAATCCGCCAGAGCCAGCGCCGATCACACAAATGTCAGTTTTAATACGCTCCATAATTCTGCCCCTTATTTCTTAAATGTCTTTAGGATGACCGGTAGCAACGACAGCGCACATAACGCTAAAATCGGACCAAGAATTTTCGGTTCGAATATAATGCCAAGGTCAGGGCCCTCGCCCCGCGCGAACACCTCGCCCAGACCTGTTCCGACCCATGTGTATACAAACCCGCCGGGGATGATTCCCACGAAGGTCGTCCATATAAATGTCCGCAATTTTGTCCCCACCAATGCTGGCACCAGATTCGCGACAAAGAATGGAAACGCTGGAACAAGTCGCATTATAAGCAGAAAGCTTATCTCGTTTTCATTCAAGCCCGCTTTGATTTTGCCAACCATGCCGCCTGCATTATCCATCCTGCGCGAAAGATAGTCGCCCAGTCCGAACCGCGCCGCCTGAAATATTATAACCGCACCAATGGTTGCGCTTGTAATGTTGTATAACGCCCCGGGAAACAGACCAAACAGGAACCCGCCTGTTAGGGAAATGATCGCCGCACCCGGTAGCGAAAATGCCACAATCGCGACATAGACCAGAATAAACCCTAGCGATGCCGTGATAAAATTCGCATCCCGCCACGCCAACAACGCCTCGCGGTTATCCCGAAGCGCTTCGAAACTAAGGTAATCTCGAAGCGTAAAGAATCCGATAACTGCGACCACGGCTATCCCGATCAAGGGCAACATCTTTTGCACCGACATCCCGTCTGTTTTACCTGTTGCCATGAAAGCCTCCTAGAATGAGTAATTGCGTTGCCACCTATTTGCAGCCTTGCGATCACTTCCGAAAGAGACCTCACGCTTCCTTGATGGAATTTCATCTAATGTTTCAGTATTGTGCTAATACCGCCGGTTTCGCCCTCGCAAATGTTTCTGGAATCAGGGCATTTTTCGGCTGAATCCGAATTGACTTCCGATATCACTACGCCTAAACAGCCATTTCAGAATTTCCGGTCAGGCGAATCCCTTTCGCCGCCCGAGCAGGAGTAAGAAAATGAAACGTACATACCAGCCGAGCAATCTTGTTCGTAAACGCCGCCACGGTTTCCGTTCGCGCATGGCAACTAAAAACGGTCGCAAGATTGTTAACCGTCGTCGTGCCCAGGGCCGTAAAAGCCTGACTGCGTAAACCGACCTAGGTTACAGTTTATGAAACCGCCGGAGGCAGACCGCGAACCCATTTCAGGGAACGCCGGTGAAACGCCCCCGGCGGTTTCTGTTTGTCCGATGGAAACTTTGCGCAAACGCAGTGATTTCCTGCTGGCAGCCCGCGCCCGCCGTCAATCCGCCAAAGGTCTGCTGCTGCAAGCGCGGCGCCGTGACCACAGCGAATTGATCCGCGTTGGCTATACCTGTTCCAAGAAAGTCGGGAACGCCGTGGCCCGCAACCGCGCCAAACGTCGCCTCCGCGAGGTCGCTCGTGCAGTTCTGCCGACGCAAGGCAAAGCAGGTTGGGATTACGTTTTGGTTGGCCGCCACCTTGAAACTATCGACCGCCCTTTCCATCTGTTGGTCCAGGATATGGAAACCGCGCTGTCCAGAATACACGCGCCGCGAAAGCCACGTAAATGACACCACTCGCCTTTATCATCAGCCTGCCGGTCAAGCTTTATCGCATAGTCGGCAGCCCATGGGTCGGCCGCAACTGCCGGTATCAACCGACCTGTTCAGCTTATGCGCTGGAAGCGTTGGAAAAACACGGCGCGATCAAAGGCACGTGGCTAGCCATCAAACGCATCGGCCGCTGCCACCCGCTTGGCAGCGACGGCTATGACCCTGTGCCTGAAAAGCACGACGATCAACTCTAGCTGCAATCCCAGTTAAAGATAACGTTTTCAAACCGGCGTGCCCTTAAATCCGCTTCGGTTATAAGGAAACATGCCTCACCTGCATCGCCCCACATCATTTTGTAAGGCATGCCAAATTGCATAATAACGCATGTATATTCCGTCAACTTGTCATTCGACCGGATATCTTGTTGTGTAAATCGTGGATGTCCGCCGAAATACATGCCAGCGGAATTCTGACCAGCGAGGTCCTCGAAAAACGTGTCAACAGAATGCAATCTTTCGACTACTTTCGCGGCAATAGAATGGCCCCGACGTTCATATTTCTTCCACCAAAAATCAGTCAGCTTGGCTATGCGATAATCTTCGCCAGATGGTTGGGCTATGCGTTCTTCAAATTCAATGACCAAACCGTTCGCATGCAAGTCCTCATCCTGAAACGGTGAAAACTCTAGTTGCGCCCCTTTGTAAGGATCGGACAACTCCAACCCGTCACTAGACGTGTGAAACACCGTCCGAAATCCTTCCTGATTTTTTGAGGGAAATTCGCACCCAAACAAGTCATCGTCTGAAACAAAAAACTGCAACAAGCCCGTATCAGGATAACCAGCCAGCGGCGGTGCATCAGCAAAATTGATCTGCGCCAGAAATATCATCGGATTTTTATTCGCACCGACGGGCAAACCCGAACCTTTTGGCCAAGCAGGCCAGCCACCAAACCGGCTCTCATCAATACGCGTGGATATTCTGTCCGGTTGCGGTATGCATTCGACTGCTGGCACAGCCATCTCCCGGGCCAGTGCCTTTGCAGATTCTATATCCTTATCCAATGCTTCTTGTAGGTCGATATCCTTATCCAGCGTGTCTTGTAGTTTCGCTGACTTCCCGAATAGCAGTTCCAGTAAATTCATATCGCACGCGCCTTCAATTTATAAAATATTTCTTGGTCCATTTATTGTTCTTCAAGCATCACCTATATAAAGCCCAAATTAGCACACTATCGCCGCTAGACAACGAAAGTCTCACATGCTTGATTCCGAAATCCATCCGCTGTTTGAGGGCGCACCGACCAGCACGACCTTCAAAAAGCTCCGTAAACGCATCATCCGCCAAACCCGCGAAGCGATCGAGCAGTACGGCATGGTTGAGCGTGACGCCAAGTGGCTGGTCTGCCTGTCGGGCGGCAAAGACAGCTACACGCTGCTCGCCGCGCTGGCTGAACTGCAATGGCGCGGGTTGCTGCCTGTCGAAATCCTCGCCTGCAATCTGGATCAAGGCCAACCGGGGTTCCCTTCCGGCGTTCTGCCCGAGTTCCTTGAACGTATGAAAGTCCCGCACCGGATCGAATACAAAGACACCTACTCCGTTGTCGTCGATAAAATCCCCGACACCAAAACCTTTTGCTCCCTGTGTTCCCGCCTACGTCGCGGCAACCTTTACCGTGTCGCGCGCGAGGAAGGTTGCTCTGCCATCGTCCTTGGCCACCACCGCGACGATATTCTTGAAACTTTCATGATGAGCTTTTTCCACGGCGGCAAGCTGGCAACCATGCCCCCCAAACTGGTGAACGACGAAGGCGACCTGTTCGTCTATCGCCCGCTGTCCCATGTGGCCGAGGAAGACTGCGAAAAATTCGCCGCTGCTATGAACTATCCAGTCATCCCGTGCGACCTGTGCGGTTCCCAAGACGGGCTGCAAAGGCAGCAGGTTAAACAGATGTTGAACGAGTGGGAAAAAAACTCGCCCGGTCGCCGCCAAGTCATGTTCAAGGCGTTAACCAACGCAAACCCCTCACATCTGCTCGATTCCAGCCTATTTGACTTCGCTGGACTGCAAAGATCCACCATTAAACCTTGACCTTTCGGCCCTATCCCTGTTGAAGGCACTAGACGAATTACTGCTATCCGGAGTGAACGATGGACGACCAAAATAAAAACCTTCTTCTAGCCACTGGCCTTAGCTTTCTGGTGATCTTTGTATGGTTCATCCTGTTCCCGCCCGAGCAAGTCGAAGTGCAGCCGGAAACATCTGAAACTACATTCACACAAGTTGACGGTGTAGCTAGCGTTCCACAGGCCGACGGCACGTTCACCGCCGCCGCCCCTGCCACGGCAACAACACCTGAAGAGACCCGCGAAAACGCGTTGGCCCAGACGGACCGTGTCGCGATTAAAACTGACCGTGTAGATGGTTCAGTATCGTTGCTAGGCGGCCGTATCGACGATCTGCACCTGACAGATTACAACGTCGTCCAAAACGTCGATACTGACAAGGTAACGCTTCTTTCGCCCGCCAATTCTGCCGCCCCGTATTACACCGTCCACGGTTGGGCGCCTGCCGGTGGGCTCGATGCCTCTGCTGTTCCGGGTGCTACGACGGTCTGGACCGTTGAAAGCGGAAGCGTTCTTACCGAAACAACGCCGCTAACCATCATGTGGGACAACGGCGCTGGCCTTGTCTTCCATCGCACTATCGCGGTTGATGAAAACTACATGTTCTCAATTACGCAGCGCGTTGAAAACACCACCGATGCAGCGGTGCGTATGCAGCCATACGGCATCATCGCCCGCAAAGGCGAGCCAGACACGTTGGGTATGTACCTGTTGCACGAAGGTGTCGTTCGCGCCCAGGACGGCGAGATTCAGGAAATCGATTACGACGACATGCCTGACGAAAAGTTTGACGCTGCCGAAGGTGGCAACATTGACCGCATCGACGTAGCTGAAAGCGGTTGGATCGGCATGACCGATAAATACTGGATGACAACGCTGATCCCGCTTCCGGGCCAGCCGTTCGCATCCGTATCGAAATACACCCCCGGCAACGACACTTATCAGGCTGACATGCGCTTGCCCGTCATGGAAATCTCCGGTGGTCAAGACGCCGAGATCACCACATTACTTTTCGCTGGTGCCAAAGAGGTATCCACGATCCGCGCCTACCAAGACGATATGGGCATCGACAAATTCGTGGACTCGGTTGACTGGGGAATCTTCTTCTTCATCACCAAACCGATCTTTTCCCTTCTGTCTTTGATCCACGGCTGGATCGGCAACATGGGCCTTTCGATCATCGGCCTGACACTTGTGATCAAAACGCTGCTGTCGCCGCTAGCGTACAAATCCTACGTTTCCATGGCCAAGATGAAAAAACTGCAGCCAGAAATGGAAGAACTGAAAAAACGCACAGGCGACGACAAGCAAGCCATGCAAAAAGAGATGATGGAGCTTTACAAGAAGAACAAGGTGAACCCCGCCTCGGGCTGTCTGCCAATCTTCCTGCAAATTCCGATCTTCTTCTCGCTCTATAAAGTGCTGTTCGTAACCATCGAGATGCGCCACGCACCGTTCTTTGGCTGGATCCAAGATCTCTCGGCACCCGATCCAAGCTCCTTCTTGAACTTGTTCGGCCTACTGCCATTCTCGACACCTGGCCCCGAAAGCTTCTTCGCGATCATATCGATTGGCGTGTTCCCGATCCTGATGGGTGTCACAATGTGGATGCAGCAAAAGCTGAACCCGGCCCCCACCGACAAAACCCAAGCAATGATCTTTGCGTGGATGCCATGGGTATTCATGTTCATGCTCGGCCAATTTGCGTCTG
>Ga0209121_10000473_pt1 | contig 42427 bp, 54 predicted proteins | sample Cruoilmetagenom3_FD_187292 | JGI IMG/M metagenome (GOLD analysis project Ga0209121, IMG submission 187292) | Oil polluted marine microbial communities from Coal Oil Point, Santa Barbara, California, USA - Sample 3 (SPAdes) (version 2) | ecosystem: Environmental > Aquatic > Marine > Oil seeps ... | reverse complement strand
TCGGTAGAATCAAAACGGCAGGCCCCGCCCCCAGGGCGCACAGTACCTTTTTTATTTTCAATGACTTAGCCGCCTCGGGTAGCGGCTAGCGGCTAGCGGAACAGACCGCGCCGTCGTAGCTGGAAGCGCAGCGCGTCGGCGTAGAATGCTGGAATCATACGGGTAGTCTCTTCGAAAGCCGGCGCTAGCCAGGGGTTCTTAGGGATTACTACAGACTGCCGGCTCATATCGTGGACCATTTTAATTTTAGGTCGACGCTTGCCGCCGGTAACTTTGAATATGCCTTTAGTTCTGCCCAGGTCCAGGAATACGTACTTACGCCCGGTCTCGGCTGCCTGTTTGATAGCGATTAAATTCTGTTGCTTGCGGCTCGTACCCTTCTTACGTCGCCGCTGTAGCTGGATATTCGCCATACGGTTAGGCTTACGCGGTAGCCGCGTACGTGGCTGGGCGTTGTCGCCCTGTCCTGCAGAGTACGACGTCGCTATCGATACGCCCTCTTTGCCTGTCTTCGTCTTAACGGCGCCGAACTCCTGGTCTTCCATGTAATCAGCAATAGAGCCCACGACGGCAGCCTGGCGGCTTACCTGTAGCGTCTTCGTTTGCTCTACCTGGATACTCTGCACCGTAAAGCGGTTACGGTTAACCATTTCTTCCCGTACGTCCGCCCGGGCTATACGTTGGGCCTGGAAAGCTGCGTCGTTAACGGTCTTACGTGTTGCGAACGGGTACGCCTTCCTTGCGAATGTTTTAAGGTCGCGTTCCATTTCCTTAATGTCTCTGGTATCTACTCCGAACATAGTCTCGGCCCTCCTCGCTACTCATAATACCACACGGCGGCGCCTCCGGCTCACCCCGCTTTAACCCCTCGATTACCCCCTAGTACGGGGTGTTTATAAGTCGTTGTTTTTATTCCCCTTATTACTTCTTTACCCCTTATACCCCTAATAAATAATAAATTACTATAGATGTACTGGCAGTACTGTAGCCGCTACGGCGGGGGTACAGAGCGTAGCGGCTACGTAGCGGGAAAAGGCCGGGGTAGTATAGCAAGGGTTACGGGTAAGGGAGAAAGTACGGGGTTAGGGGTAAAAAATCGCCGAAACCCGCGTCGTTACTGGGCTGCAGCGTAACCCCGAGAAAATCGTCCGGTGTGGGGTATGTGGCCTTGAACTGCCCGCTAGCCGCTTGTAGCCGCTTGTAGCCGCTTGTAGCCGCTTGTAGCCGCTTGTAGCCGCTTGTAGCCGCTTGTAGCCGCTTCGGGCGATAAAAAACCCGCTCTAGGCGGGCTTTTCGAAGCTGGCGGCGTCTACTTGCCTAGGTCGTCATAATCCACCCCCAGGGCCTTAGCGTCCTGCCGAGCCTCGATAGCGCGACGTATATCGCGCTTACGGCGGTTTTCCTGGGTAAGTGTCCGTTCGTTGCGACGTTGGATAGCCTGGGCTTCCGTCTCGCTTAGAATCGGCGTTTTAAGCGTCTGGTGTACGTCGCTCATTGGTTTAACTCCTTTTTTAACCGGTTGATAGTTTCGCGGCCCTTCTCGTATCTGGCGACGTCTCGGTCGCCCTGGTGTTCCTCTTCTACTAATGCCTGGGCCTTGGCTTCTTCGGCGTATCTATGCGGGTCGTCTTCGTTAATATCCCAACGGAAGCCGCACGTACAGACGTTCTCGTCGCCCTCTCGCCATTGCTTACAAGTAGACATACCAAACCCCCAGATATCGGATACAGCGACGTACGCGCGAGGCCTTACGGTCTACGAAAGCCTGGCGAAGCACGTCGCCTAAACTGTTACTCTTTAGCCACATGGTCGACCCTCCCCGCGTAGGTACTTTATTTCGCCGTTTAGGTGGTCGATTAAGCGCTTAGCTTCTGGCGTAACCATTATGTCGCGGCCTTCAAACTGCCACGCGAAGACGAGTTCCGGCTCCCGGTGTAGTTGGCGAGAAAGCCAGCGGATACGCTCCTTAGCGGCCGTTAAATATATGATAGGAGGTTTAGCATTGCCGGCGATAAGGTCTTCTACGCTCGGCATTTGGTCGGCTTTTAAAAACACCTCGTTAGCCAGCTCGTCGTCGATAAATTCGCCGAGCGTAAGTTCCGAACGCATACAATCGTACTTGCCGTCGTGCGGGTCGGGCTGCCCCTCTTCGCGCCATTTGGCGGCGGGGGTATCTGTTCTATTTGCCATTGGTCGCGCCCTCCTGTTCCATTTCGATAGAGCGGGTAATCGACGCTATCGCCTCGTTCTTATCCTGGATACTATCCTTAACGCCGCGCTGCCCCGGTGCCAGGCATTTTTTAACACCGTGGGCCATGGCTGGGCAGGTTACGTTAAAGGCGGCCAGGACGTCGTACACGTCGACGAGTACGCCGGGTTTAATCTCGCGCTGGTATTTATTCTTTGCCACTTAGGCACCCCCAAAAATTAACGATAGTAGATAAACGAGACTCGCCACCATGCCACCAGCAAGCGGCACGACGACGGTAAAAATAATAACTTTCTTAAGAGTGTTCATAGGTCACAAGCCCTCCGAGTTGATAGTATTTAATGCGTAATTCGCTTCGACAAGCGCCCGTACTACTGGTGGCGGGACTGAATTACCGCACTTTTTAACCTGCTCGGCTTTACTTAATCGCTTACCGTTAAAGTCGATAGCGAATTGATAGTCGAGCGGGAAACCTTGCGCCGCGTAGAGTTCGTGCGGCTGTAACATACGCATACCGATATCTACGATTTCGTACTCTACGCCCCGAATAGTTACCAAGGCGAAGCGGTCCTTACTGGTTACGGTATGTAGTGGCTCGTTACAGCTAAGGCCCACGTTAGTACCGTAAAATTTCATTATGAAGGCCCGCACCTCTTCGGCCTTATGGAGCCTGGCAACCACAAGGGCGTTATGGTCGGTACCGGTAATAGTATGGACGGGTTCTTCGAGGCTGCTACCGGTTACGCCGGTGTAGTGTTTAGCCAGAAACGCACACGTTAAAGCGCTCTTACCGCCGCCCTGCGGCATTATCGTACGTAGGGGCTCGTTTATATCGTTGCCGGTGCTGGTGCCGAAATGGCGGGTAATAAACGGTACTACTAAGCAATGCTCGGCCTTAGAGGTTATCGTCGTTAACGGCTTGTCTAGCGGGTATTGCATACCGTCGCCGCCGAACCCTGTTTGTCCAATCCGGACTATAAACGGCTTCGGGTCGTTAATTACGAATTTCTCTACGCCGCGCCAGATACGGTTAAGCGTATTCGTAGCCAGTGGTTTTTTACGTCCGAATATCGAAGATACCGGGATAGACCAGTCTATTATCTCCGCAGCGGTCCGCCACGGCTGTTTATTTCCTATCTTAACCTGGTTATCGTCCGGGGCGCCGTGCGTCTTCTGCGGCCATGCTATCGGCCGTCCATCGCAACGGGCGACCATAAAGAAACGAGTACGGGTAGTAGGGGCGCCGTAATCACACGCGCTTAACTCCCTGTAGTCTACCTGGTACCCGTGCCGCTTAATGGCGTTGATAAAGGCGTTAAACTCCTGACCTTTCCTCTTCGGGCAGGGCTTACCGTCTACCAGCGGCCCCCAGGTCATAAACTCTTTTACGTTCTCTAACATGATTACGCGCGGACGTACTTTTCCTATCCACTTTAGAACGACCCAGGCTAGGCCCCGGATTTTCTTCTCTACCGGCTTACCGCCTTTGGCTTTAGAGAAATGACGGCAATCGGGGCTAAACCAGGCGAGCCCGACCGGCTTACCGCCTGAAAGTTCGAGCGGGTCGACGTCCCATACGGACTCGTTCCAGTGGCGGGTATTCGGGTGGTTAGCGTGGTGCATAGCGAGCGCTATTTCGTCGTGGTTAATAGCATGGTCGACGTGTTCGCCCGTTCCCAACTGCATACCAATACTAGCGCCACCGCCCCCGGCGAAGTTATCGACTATCAATTCTCTTTGCTGCATCTATACGGCCCTATTAGTTGATTTCCGTTAATACTATTCCGTAATGACGAAGCCGTCAACATAAAATAACTATTTTTTACGGGTCGTTAAATGCCAAAGCCCGCAGCGCGGGCAATGGTACGGCCGGAGCTTGCGCCCCGATTTTGGCGATTTGTTAAACTTCTTCGAGTAAAACTTCCGTTGCGTTGATATGTAGACTATATGCTGCAGCGCGTCGCGCTTCGATTCGTACGGTATCTTTTGACACATATCACCCCCCGAACACCTCGACCGCTTTACCTGTAGCCGTTGCCGGCGCCCCTTGCGCTTCCTGATAGACGCGGACTACTTCGGCGGCCGACTCTAAGTTCCGGGAGATATGGCCGTCCTTAATGAATAGGCGCGGCTTACCGCCGTCGAACGGTACCAGGTTATTAACGCGGCCATTCTTTAACGCGGGGTGCCAGTCGTAGCCCAGGGATTTAAGCAAGTCTCGGCGCTTATTAATCGGTATCGCACGGTTAGCGCGCAGCCCGTCGAGTAGGCGCTCCAGGGCCATAGATGAAACCCAGCCGCCGGCAAAGCCCGGGCGTCCTTCGTCGATAGCCTCTAAAATCTCCTGTTCAATGCCGCCCATACTGGCCGAGATAGCTTCGTTAGTGCTGGTAGTATCTGGGGCGCGGTGGCAATGCGTAGCCGGGTTTAGTGCGTCTGGTATCGCATAGGTAGCCAGGTAGTTAGCCACAATGGCGTAGCCTGGTACTTGCCCCTTGTAGCGGTTCTCCCCCTTTAGCCAGTCGTATAGGTCCGGGAAGTAATCGCCGGCCATACCGTCGCGCGCTACGTCCTCGGCCGATTGCTGGGCGGAGTAGAAAACGCAGAAGCGGCGGTCGTTGCGGGTCTTACGTACGGCGTCTTTATGGTTGCTGTTAAACATGAAATTACCGCAGATATCGGCCGTAATCTGGTCTACGCCTTTCTTCTCGATTTCCAGGCCGTCGCCGCCGGTAATCATTGGCTTAAGCGCTTCGATAACGTCGGCTTTATGGTCCTGGACGTAGATATCTTCTACCCCGTAAAACAGCTTTCCGACCATCCAGCCGTTAAAGTTGCTATCCAGTTGCGAGGCCTTGGGGTAATGGGTGTAGCGCTTGCCAACGGCATAGGCTACGCAGCGAGTAAACAGCGTCTTACCGTTGCCCTCGGTACCCTGCAGCAATGGCGCCCACTGGAATTTAACGCCCTTATGCTGGATACAAGCGGCCATATAGGCCAGTAAGATATCGCGGTCGCTGGCTTCCGGTAGGACTTTGCATAGATGCGTTAAGAACGGCGTAACGTCGCCTTCGGAGCGCGGCGTCTCTATCGGTACGTAGGTATTAACCAGGACTCGGCCCTCTTCCTTAACCAGCGCGCCGGCAGGTAGAGCGGGGCGGAAACACATAGCCTCGGCCTTTGGGTAGCGGACGATTTGCGACTCGGTAAAAGCCTCCCAAGCCTTCCGCGTGGTCTTATCGCCCGTCTCGTCCAGTTGGAATACGTAGCCCCCGTAGGTCGCGTTAAATTGCTCCGATTTGAGTAGCGAGCCAGCGGGGGTAAAAATTCGGTGTAGGTCCTGGATATAGACGCAGCCGGCGAAGTGTTCTAACTGCAGGGTGGCGCCTAAATACTGGTGGCCGGCGACAATCTCCGGGCCGCTTTCCACGTTGCCCAGGGGGTCCGCTGCTTTGGCTACCGGCGTTATCATGGCGACCAGTTCGGCCGGCGTCTTCCCCTGGTTATCAAGCCAGAATTTAGCGGAGGCATTCGCGCCGCTGCTACTGCAGAGTTTCTTAAGCGTCTCTTCGTCGCCCATACAGTCTACGAGCTTTTGCGCTCGTACGTTGTCGGCGTAGTTCCGCTGGGCGTCGCTACTCGCTCGCAGCTTTGGCGCCCCGAAATGCTCCGCTATTTCCAGGCCTTCGGTATTTTGCTTACCGCCTGTATAAAAGCTCTCCTGCAGAGACGCGGCGCGGGTAATCGTTCGGATAAGGTAGTCTTCCCGCTGCCATTTATCACGCACCAGGCCCGAACGCCACATTAGGGTAAATATGCGTTCGCAGTTGTTACCAGTCCAGAATGCTAAATGTTGCGCCAGGGCAGCGTCGGCGCTACTCCCGTCGTAGGTACGGTTACCCTCCGGGTCTGGGTACGCGGTAGCGAGGACGTCTTCGTCCCCCTCCCATAGCGCGGCGAAAGTAGAGCGGCCGCCAAACACGCCGCCGGCACTTTGAGAGCCGATAGCCTTATCGATTAACTCGTCGTCGTCTGTCGGGCCGTTCCATTCTGCTACCGGTTCGCTGGTCCACTCCTGGCCCTTGGCCGAGGCTTTAGGCGGGAAGTAGCCAGCCACCAGCGCCGGCAGGTATGCGGTAAGGTCTGCAGCCGCCGAGCCTATGGCGTTGGTGCCGGTTAGAGCGACGAATCGCCCCTCGGTATAAAACTCAAGGCCTAACGGTACGTTTTTACAAGAATGGTCGGGGGCCTGACCGCTGCCGATAATATGCAAGCCGCGCCCGGACTGGGAGACCTCGACGGCCGCACCAGGTAACAGGCCTAACACTTCCATAGCCACGGGGGACCAGGTCGCGTTATCCGCGTTAAGGCACTTATCCAGGTCGACGAAGAAGAACGGGTCGTTAACCGTGAATACGAAGCCGACGCCGTAGTTAGCGCCGTACTGGGCGGCTGTTGCTATTGCTGTTTGGGCGTCGAGCCAGATATCGGGGTTATGGGCGTCGCCTACCGTGGCGCTGCGATAGTCTACAGGTAGCTTTACTTGTTTTCCGTCGCGTTCGGCGAGCGTCCATAGAATAAACTGTTTATACGCTGCTAATTGTGCCAGCGCGTCCGGTAACTGCTGCATTAAAACCCCCTAGAAATTAGCTAATAGCGTCGCGGCTTCGGCCTTCAATTCGGCCGGGGCTTTCTTCGCGTGGTCGTCTCCGTTGGCGAGGCCCTGGGCGACAATCTCGGGGATACCCTGCTTAACTGCAGTACGCATTACAGCGGTTTTAAGCTGTTCCATAGTTCCGAAATAACGAGTAACCAGCCCCATAGAGACGCCGGCGCACTCGGCCACCGCGTCGCGGGTAATCTTGTGGTAGCCCTGTTCTTTCGCCATTTCGATAGCGACGGTAAGGATTTGGTCCTTACGTAGGGCTGGATTAGCGCGGCTCTTACTAACGGGGACGTCGGGCGTACTAATGCCCTCTTTACGTAACTCTTCGACGAAGTCGGCAAAGTTACAGCCCATAATATGCGGGAAAGAACCGTCCGGGATACCGGCGCTTTCGCACAGTTCCCGGCGGGAAAGATTGATTAGGCCGGCTTTTTTAACCATAGCGATAGCCGTCTCTTTTACTTGCTGTCTGTTCATAGCCCTATTACCTGTTTTTGGCGGTCAATGAAAAGGATATTAACCCGTAGTGCCGGTATCGTCAATACAGAATATTATTTTAGAGAAGACGACCCGGTCTTCGCCAGGTCCGTAAATTACCATAGCCTTATAGCGGGCGACATAATCCGGACCCATGGCGGCGACTACGTCGTCGCCAGGTCCGTAAATTACCATAGCCTTATAGCGGGCGACATAATCCGGACCCATGGCGGCGACTACGTCGTCGAGATTTTCGAAGCCCGAATCGGTCGACGGCCCCGAGCATTGCTTCGTACTGGCCTTAAATGGTGTAGCGTAAATTGTCATTTTCTGCGGTCCCTATTGTTGGTTATTACTGGCGGCTGCCCGGGCTTAAGGTCCCAGGGGATACGCTCGTTACAGTCCGCGCAAATCTTTAGCCTTTGACTTGATAGGCGGACCAGCGCAGTAGAGTTACATTTCGGGCAATTCGTCATTTGTACGGCTCCCATACCGGAATATTTAAAGCTCTACAACGCCGGACCATATCAGCGGTACCCGCGCCCCCAGGCATTGCGAGGCAGTATTCCGGCTTAAGTAGCAGCATGGCGGCGTTACGTTCCGACCCCGCAGCTTTACCGCGTTTTTTCCATAGTGCCGGCACTTCTGCATAGTGGACGTTATTTTCCAAGGCCCATGATTTAGCCAAACTATCCGCCCCGCGCGCCCCGCCTTCGATAATTATTTCGGGGGTAAAGGGAAGCCCTGCAATAGCTGCGGCTAAGGCCTGATAGTCGGCGAAATGCCTACCGCCGCAAACTAGCAGAATCATAAAGTACCCTCGCTATTTGCGAATGCCGCGTCGCCCCCGAGGCTAGCGACCAGTTCTAAAAATCGGAGCTGCGCTTCCTCGCGCTCGGTCCCGGTATACGACCAGTTACCCGCCTTAACTTCCCGGGCTACGAATTGCCCTATTACCTGGCCTACGTGGTATTGCTGGATAACCACGGGGCGGAGTCCGATAAGGTCCGACGACTTTATAAGGTCGTTCATCTTCTTAGAGTCATTCGCCAGACCGTAGCGGATAAAGTTATCGTTCTGGTCCATACAGGCGCCTACGTTATTACGCCAGATACGAAGGCCCTTACGGCTCGCTTCTAGGCGTATACGGTTCTGGACCGCCCCTTCGCTTTCGCCTACCTGGGGGTTAGGCTCGGTACTAATGGCGCCGAACTCCCGGCGTAGGTCTTCCACGGCTTCGTAGGGTACGCCCCACTTAATCGCCCACTGGGTTAAATTCATGCGCGCCACCTCTTCGTTACGGTTTCCTTAGTGCCGTCGTTATAGTGGAACGTCCACTTACCGACCATAAAGCAGCCTGTACAGCCTGGCGCCGGGTACTCTTGGTATTCTTCTTTTACGCAGTATCTAGCCATTTGCTAGCCCTCCCAGGTGTTCGTTAATTTGTCCGGCTAATTCGATAGCCTCTTTAGTGTTAAGCGCCTGGGCGGTCATTACATCGACGCCAAACGCAAAGTAAAACCGTCGGTAGCTCTCCGAGTCGTTACGCCCCATAGCGCGCTGATATCCAGCCCACCAGGCGATAGAGTGGCGTAGCGCTGCCTGGGCTTCCTGGCGTTCGGCGTGGCGCTTAACGTGCGCTAACTGGCCTATTTTGGGGGTGTGCTTGGCTGCCAACTCTTCCCGGTAGACTTCCTTATCCATATCGACGCGGTCGATTTCTCCGCGCATTTGGGCCAGGGTAGCCGGGTCGAGTTCGCATAGGTCACCGTCGACAAACTCCGGAGCGTTCCGCGCCGCTGGTGGCGTAACGTGGCCGCAGAAAGGACAGGCGCTATAAATTCGCTCATATACTGCGAGGCAGGTTTCGTTAAGGCAAGTTTTAACCGGTATCGAATCGGACTTCGTCGACTTGCTCCGCTTCTCTCTACGGTCCAGGGTCCATTCGCGGCGGGCGTCTGGTAACCCGTGGCGTTCGACGTTGCCTACGTGGTCGATAATTATCGCGTACTCTTTACCGTCCAGGAGACGAAGCGCTCGGCCGAATTGCTGCACAAACAGGGCGTAAGACTGGGTAGGGCGCGCCATACTTACTACTTCGATAGCGGGCAGGTCGAAGCCTTCGCCGAATAAATCCACGTTAACGAGCTGCAGTAACTCCCGGTTTTTAAAGCGGCGTAGTAGCGCGATACGTTCCGCGTCCGGCGTCTTCGCACTGACAACGGCAGCCGGTACGCCGGCGGCGTTAAACTGGGCGGCGATATCGGTCGCGGTTTCTACGTCGGTAGCGAAGGTTACCCCCAATTTACCCGGGGCTATCTTTAAGTAGTGCTTAACGACGTCGCCGATAACGTGCGACTTACGGACCGCTACTTTAAGTTTCTGCGGGTTATAGTCGCCGGTCATCTGGCTTACGTTAACGGCGCTAAGGTCGATATCGGAGGGCGGGGCAAAGACGCGGTAGTCGGTCAAATAGCCCATACTGATAAGGTCGCGCATTCCGGGACCTTCGACCATTACGTCGAACAGGCCGTCGGCATGGCGCCCGAGCCCTTTACCGTCGGCGCGTAGTGGCGTAGCGGTCACCCCCAGGCCCCTAGCGTTAGGGAACATTTTAAAAGCCGTACCCCACTTATTCGACTCTAACACGTGGTGCGCCTCGTCCTGGACGCAAAGGGTAACGGACTGCAGCCAGTTAGCTAACTCGTCGCCCCTTCGGACCAGGGTATCTACGCCGGCTACCGCGCAAGGCGCCGAGGGGTCGTAATAACTAGCGCCTACTTCGGCCATGTGGATATTAACGCACAGCTTAACGACGTTTTTCGGGCCTATGATTCGGTGGCGGACGCGGTCCCGGGCCAGCGCTAAGGATATCTGGCTTACCAATTCCTGGCGGTGGGCTATCGCGCAGCTTGCCCCCTGGTGGTCGTGGATGATATCGGAGAAAGTAACCGTTTTACCGGCACCGGTCGGCAATACCGCCAGCACGTTAACCGCCCCGGCGTTCCAGGCTTGGTAAATCTCGCTTTTAATTTCCGACTGGTAGGGGCGAAGCGTAGCGCGCTGTATCGCGGTGGCTAGCTTTGTCTGTACTGGTAGATTCATAGTTCCCCGTTCTCTATGCCGGCTACGATATGCTTAAGGTTACGTTCCGCTATATCCAGGTTATGTAAAGCGGCGCGCAGTTCCGGCCAGGTAGCGAAAATAGCGTCTTTCTTTTCTTCCCAATCGCACCAGCGCGTAACGTCGCCTTTCTCTTCGATAAAGTACCGAATCATTCGTCGGTCTTCTTCGGTAATGACTATCGCCATGTTCGGCCCCTTAAATTATTTCTTGTTGACGGGGGTAACATTACGCTATATTATCTCTACCGTCAACAACTCAACGGAGAAACGACGCAATGAAAACCATTAGTTTAACTGTCCCTATGGACTACAACGCCTTAACCCGCGCTTCCGATATGTTGCACGGCCTGGCAGTCGACCTTAAGCACGAAGGCGGCGAGCCCGCTAAGACGCTGGAAGATGAAACCCACGCGGCCGCACCAGAAGCGGAAGTTACCGGCGCCGTAGAAGAGACGCCGGCCGCTACCGAAGTTTTCGGCGACACCCCGAGCCCTTCACTATTCGCGGAGCAACCGGCAGGAGCCCCAAACGAGCCAGCGGCCGCCCAGACTGTAGAGACTGCGACGGCTCCGGCTGGTTCTACGGAGACTACGACCTCGGCCCCTGCCACTGCGGCACCGGCCGGCGTTGATTTGGCGCCCGCCACGACTAACCCGGAGGCCTCTATCCCTTGGGACCCTCGTATCCATGCTGGCAGTAAAGCCAAGCTGGCTAAGAAGCCCCACGGCTGGAAGATGAAACGCGGCGTAGCTGCGGACCTGGTAGCCACGGTAGAAGCCGAGCTTATCGCAGCAATGGCAGCAAGCCCAGCTAATCCAGTAGAGCCGGCGGGGAACGCTGCGCCGACTGCGGCCGAACCTTCGGCGACTCCTGCCAGCCCTGCCGCGCCGGCTGTTGCCCAACCTGCAGCACCGGCCGGCGCGGTTAGTACCTTCCCGGAACTAATGGCGAAAATTACCGCTTCTGGTGTTGACCAGGCGACCGTAACCGCTGCCGTTAATAAGCAAGGTTTACAGGCGTTGCCATTGCTGGCCGCTCGTCCGGACCTTATCCCAGCCGTAGCCGCTGAATTGTTCCCAGGGGGCTAATATGTCGCATTCAATCATACCGCCGTCGTCCGCTGGTATCTGGGGTAAGCCCGACGGCTGTACCGGCTGGGTAATAATGGCCCAGACCTACCCAGAAACCGAAGAAACGCCCGAGGCTAAAGAGGGTACCGCGTCGCACGAAATAGCCGAGCGTATGAACCAGGCGAACGCCAAGGCGCGCATAGGCTACCCGACTAAGGAAGAGATTGTCGGCGCTGTTGCATCTAACGGCGTGGTCTTTACCGAAGAAATGTACGACGCGGCCGAAATGTTCGCGGACGACGTCGCTATGGTTATGCGAGAAACAAGCGTTTTCGGTGGTCCGCATCTTGGAATAGAGCGAAAAATACTAGCCAAGCGGATACACGAATTATCGTACGGCACTACGGACGCTTTTATCTATGGCCGTAACCAAGGTCGGTTATATATCTGGGACTATAAATTCGGCTTTGAAGTAGTCGAGGCTTACGAGAATTGGCAGTCGATTAACTACTTAGCTGGCATTATCGAAGAACTCGAAATTAACGGGCTCGACGACCAGTATACGACCGTGCATATTCGCATAGTCCAGCCGCGAGCGTTCCACCGGGACGGCCCTATCCGCGAATGGGTAGTTAAAGCCAGCAACCTACGCGCGCACTTTAACATACTGCAAGCAAACGCCCATAAAGCGCTAGGGCCAGACGCCGAGTATAAGACCGGTAGCCACTGTAAGCACTGCCCAGGGCGCCACGCTTGCCCCGCAGCACTTAAAGCCGGCCTGCGTCTCTACGAGGTCGCAGCGCAGCCCGTACCCGTGGAATTGAGCGCCGAGGCCCTTTCGGTCCAGTACGCTATCGTACAGCGCGCACGAAAGCAGCTCGAGTACCTGGAATCTGGTTTCGAAGAACAGATTAAGGGGCTAATCCGTGGGGGCGCTAACGTCCAGGGCTACCGCGTCGAGGAAGGCGTCGGCCGGGAGCGTTGGGCTAAACCAGTGGAAGAGGTTATCGCCCTGGGTGATATGCTCGGCCACGATTTACGCAAAGGCGACGCTATAACGCCTAACGCGGCTCGTAAATTAGGTATTGACGACGCCGTCATTATGGCATACAGTGAGAAACCGAAAACCGGACTTAAGATAGTTCCGGATAACGGCAACAAAGCTAAACAGATTTTTTCTAAATAACCGGAGCATATCCACATGAGCACAAAAGCTACAGAAATTCTTACCCCCGTTGGCCGCTTGGTACAAGGCGACTGTTTCGAGCCCCAAACTACCGACGCCGAAGGTAACCCGCTGGTTATCAAAAACGGCCCCAATGCCGGTAAGCCGCGCGTCGATTACTTTATGGCTATCGCTATCCCTAAGACCGACGCTACGTATAACGAGCTTTGGGCGAAGATTCACGGCGAAGCGCGCCAGGCCTTCCCGTCGCTGTTCGACGCACAAGGTAACTGCATTAACCCTAAGTTCGCGTTTAAGGTTACCGACGGCGATAGCCAGCTCCCTAACTCCAAAGGTACGCGCCCTTGCGACCGCGAAGGTTTCGCCGGCCACTGGATTTTAAACTTTAGCGGCGGTTTCGCTCCTAAGTGCTATACCGCTGGCGGCGCCGAGCTTATCAACGACCCGAATATGATTAAGCGCGGCTACTTTATCCGGATTTATGGCTCTGTTAAGGGTAACGGCTCCCAGCAACAACCGGGCGTATTCCTTAACCATTCTATGGTCGAACTCGTAGGCTATGGCGAAGAGATTATTACCGGCCCAGACGGTCGCGCGGTATTCGGTGGCGCTCCTGCCGGTGCGCTACCTGCAGGCGCAAGCGCTACGCCTTTGGCGCCAGCTACACCAATGGCACAACCGGGCGCAGCTCCCGCACCAGCGGCCGCACCCGCGCCAATGGCAGCGCCGGCACCTCAAGCCGCCGCCCCGGCGCCAGCGGCCGCGCCTGCAGCACAACCAGCGCCGAGTAACGTACAGCCGGCCCCGGACTTCCTAAACCCACAAGGCGCAGCACCGGCAGCCGCCCCGGCTCCTGCAGCCGAAGTTAAGTACCTGGACGCAAACGGCGCCGGACCATTTACGGAAGCCCAGCTTACCCAGGCTGGTTACACTCCGGAAATGATAGCCGGGCTACAACGCGCTTAACTCTCCCCACTTACGGCCCGTTTCGGCGGGCCTCTTTTTTTCACTTAACAGGACGTAACACAATGGATAATCAGCATAAGCATATTAAGGGCTACCGAGACCTTACCGAAGAAGAAGTCCAGGCTATGAACGACGTTAAGGCTAAAGCCGAGGAAGTCGGGCAGCTTATCGAAAAGCTGGAAAATACCGAAGGCCTCGACCAGCGTTGGGTAGCCGTGGCTAAAACCGACCTGCAGAAAGGATTTATGGCGGCGGTACGTTCTATCGCGCAGCCTACGACTTTTTAACTTTTTGGCCGGCTTTCCTCTTGCACCGTGCCGAGGTGATAAAACTACGTTCGTAGATGCTGCGACGAGTAGAGGCCGTTAGAGGAAGTAATCGGGATAGCGGAAAGCCGGCCACCTTTAGATAGGGCGACAATATGTATTTTTTCAAGAAAGGCGGTAAGCAGCTTTTAGACCTTCGCGGCGACCTGGTTAAAGGCCGGGTTAAGAGCGCCGCGCCTGCCTCCGTACGTAACGCTAAATATATCCAGAATATCCCGTCTATGGGCTTCTGGGGGAAGGTACGCGCTACTAAAGCCGCTATCTCCTTTATCTGGGGTCCGAGCCAGGCGCTAACCAAAGAGACAATAGAAAGCGAGGGTATGTAATGCAAACAATCTACCACCCCGAAAGCTATTGTTATTTCTCGGGGCCTTTTACCGAGGCCGACGCCGCCCAGGGGTGCGTAGTTGTCGACCCTTCGAGTATCCCCGCTTTTACTCGTTTACCTTCTGGCTGCGGCTTCTCTACCGTTCTTCCGGATATGGACTTCGAAACCTATAGCGAAGCCGGCTACTATTTCGACGACCATTCGAATAAGTGGAAGTCGATAACTAAATCGCCGCCCCACGGTATCGGAGCGGTAGGCGCGGCCGTCTACTCCGAACACCCCTCGACCGAGGTATTAAGCCTTGCGTACAACCTGAAAGACGGACTAGGCCCCAGACTGTGGTTACCTGGTATGGCGCCCCCCGAGGACCTGTTCGCGCATATCGCAGCCGGCGGCCTAATTGAAGCCTGGAATAGCGCCTTTGAGTGGCATATCTGGGCTAACGTGTGCGCCCCTCGTATGGGGTGGCCGGCGTTACCTTATTGGCAACTGCGCGACGCCATGGCTAAATCTCGGGCTTGGTCGCTACCTGGTGCGCTCGGCAAAGCTGCCCAGGTAACCGAAGTAACGGACCAGAAAATCGACGACGGTAAGCGACTGCTAAATAAATTCAGTAAGCCCCGTAACCCGACGAAGAAGGACGCCCGCCGACGTATCCGTCCGGAGGAAGACCACGAGGACGCCGCCAAGCTATACGACTACAACCTCGGCGATATTAAGTCGGAGTCGGCCGTCTCCGCATTGATTCCGGACCTAAGCGACGACGAGCTGGAATTATGGCTCCTGGACCAATGTATTAACCTACGCGGCGTATCTATCGACCGGGACGCCCTGGCGTCGTGTAAAGCGATTGTAGAACAGGCTACCGCAAAATATACGGCCGAGCTGGTACAGATTACCGGCGGCACCGTCCAGGGCGCCAGCGAGATACAGAAGTTAACCGGCTGGCTTGGGGGTGCGGGCGTCCACATGGCGAGCCTTGATTCTGACCACGTAGCCCAGGCATTGAAGCGCGAAGACCTGCCCCCGGGACCTCGCCGTGTCCTCGAGATACGCCAAAGCCTCGGCGCTGCCAGTGTTAAAAAGCTGTTCGCTATCGACCGTCGAGTTAGCCGGGACGGAAGACTCCGAGACCTCTTCGCCTACTGCGGCGCGGACCGTACCGGACGTTTCGCGGGCCGAGGCCCCCAGCCTCAAAACCTACCGAACAGCGGCCCAGACGTGCGCCAGTGCGACAAGGTTAACGGCTGCGGCCGGCACTACGGCCCCCATTTAGATAACTGCCCCTGGTGCGGAACCCCCGAGACCTTTAGCGAGCCGGCGGAGTGGTGTATCGAGGCCGTAGACGACGCGCTCCTGGCGATTGCTACGAAAGACCTACGAACGGTCGAACATTACTTCGGCGACGCTGTAGCGGTCGTTTCCGGCTGCCTCCGTGGACTATTTAGCGCGGCGGAAGGCTGCGACCTGCTTTGTTCGGACTACTCCGCTATTGAAGCCGTGGTTTTAGCGGCCCTGGCTGGTGAAGAATGGCGCCTCGACGTATTCCGGACCCATGGCAAAATCTACGAAATGTCGGCGGCTAAAATTACCGGTATTCCGTTCGAAGAGTTCAAGCGCCACAAAGAAGAGACCGGCGACCACCACCCTATGAGAAAGAAAGTAGGCAAGGTAGCCGAGCTGGCTTCGGGCTACCAAGGCGGTTACGGGGCGTGGCTGGCATTCGGCGCAGATAAACACCTCGAGGAACAGGAGATTAGAGACGCTATTAAAGCCTGGCGTAAAGAATCCCCCGATATCGTTAAGTTCTGGTACGGGCTCGAAGACGCGGCCGTCGCTGCAGTACAAAACCCGGGCCAGTGTTACGAGTATCGCGGCATTACCTACGGCGTTAAAGACGACGTCCTCTACTGCCAGCTATTGAGCGGGCGCCGCCTGTCATACCACCAGCCGCGATTACACCCCGATACGACGCCCTGGGGTAAGCCAGTCTTAAAACTTACGTATATGGGCTGGAATACGGACTATAAGAAGGGCCCTACGGGCTGGATGCGACTAGAGACCTACGGCGGTAAATTGTGCGAAAACGTGGTCCAGGCTACCGCCCGCGATATTCTTACCTACGCCCTTAAGAACGTAGAGCGCGCCGGCTATTCCGTAGTGCTTCATATTCACGACGAGATAGTTAGCGAGGTACTTAGCGGTACCGGCTCTATCGAAGAGTTCGAGCGGATCATGGCGACGCTACCGCCGTGGTGCGCCGATTGGCCTATCCGTGCGGCTGGTGGCTGGCGCGGCAAACGATACAGGAAGGATTAAAACCACATGAGTGATAAAGACAAAGCCGAGGCGGTATTCCTGGTTAACTGGTTGCTTTATATCGTAGCCCTGGGCGTTATCTGGTGGGCTACTAATTTCTGGGCCTGCTTCGGTATCTGGCTGGCTATCCAGGTACGTACCGCTGGCACCAAGAATTACCAGGAACTTATCGAAAAACTTAAGAGGACCGAGCAATGAGAACGCTACAACAAATAACCGACGCTGCCCGACGTAACGAGCCAGCAACGGAAGAAGAACTCCGCCTCGCTGTAACGGCGTATGACGTACTTCTGGCCCAGTTAGAGTTAGAGAAAGACCCAAAGCAACTACAGAAATTTTTTGTAGCTGCAGAAGCCGACCCGCGCGCTTATATCGGGCCGGCGAACGACCCCGCTAACGCCGAGGCGCGGGACTGGCATAAAGCATTTATTAACGTCGCGCCGGAGCTGGTGCCGCACGATTGCCCCAATAACGGCCACATGATGGTAGAAGCCGGAGCGCCGTGTAATTGGTGCGATACCCTCGATTAAGACCTATAGGAGAAACCGACAAATGATTAACTACGACGAACAGGCCGCCGCTATCTACGCCCAGAATAAAGCCGTAGGCTGGTGGGACGACCCTAACCGCTGCGTATACCAAACGCTACAGCTCGTCTCTACCGAGATAGCCGAGGCTACCGAAGGGGAGCGTAAAGACCTTATGGACGACCACCTCCCTACGCGCAAAATGGGCGAAGTCGAACTCGCCGACGCCCTTATCCGTGTCCTGGACCTGGCCGGCCGCTACGGCTGGACCTTTAACGTACACGTAGAGCCGCCGGAGGAATGCGTCGGGGGTATGAGTATCGGCGGCAAGCATTTATTTATTAACGCCTGTCTCATCGGCTTGGTACATAACCTGCCCCGCGACCTCGATACCGTGGATACCGCCGTCTGCTACCACTACTCGAACTTGGTAGTAGCTATCGTATCGACTGCAGAATCCCAGGGCTACGATATTGAGGGGGCCATGGTCGAAAAGCTGGCCTACAACAAAACTCGCGCCGACCATAAACGCGAGAACCGCGCCAAAGAAGGCGGAAAGGCGTTTTAATGGTTGCCTGGTCCTGGGAGACTCGCGCGGCGGAGTATTGCCAGAAGTTAAACGGGAAGCCGAGGGCCAGGAAGCATTACCGGTGCGGGGCTTGTCGCTCCCGCCGGTCTCTTCGCCGCGAGCTTTGGCAATACGTACGGCCGCCTAAGTGCCGTTGCTGCGGGGCGGTAGATTGGCGCCTCGATATGAGCCGTACGAAAGAATGGTTAACCCGTACTGGGGTTTTCGATACGTGCGATTGTGGCGAGTACCACTTCCCGCACCGTAAAGGCGGCGGCGTCTGGTGTGTTCATCATCCGACCGGACCGACCGAAGAGGACTTCTTAATTAGGTATGGCGGCTAGCGAATAATCCACACTTCTACGCCGCCATGCTTCGCGCACGTACCGGGCTTATGCTTCGAGGTGCTATAGGTGCCATCCTTGCATTTAGCCGATACCGACGGGACCTTATGCGCTATTAGTTGCTGTTCTACCGTATCGAATACGACGACCGCGAAAACTGCTAAAATCATCCCTGCCAAAAGCCAGATTAAAGCCTTTAAACTATCCATTATTCCGAGTCTATTTTATTACTTATAAGTTTCACGGTTAGCTCTCGTATCGTCTGCGACCCTATGTACCCTATCGCACCGCCAGCAAAAACCGCCCAGTTAGAATTTAAACCGAGCGCGTAAATACCATAGGTTACTGATAGGGATAGAGCGCCGCAGATACCAGCCTCAAGTAAAATGCGTAAGGGCTTGGTCTCTTTCCGGTCGTATATTACCCGTAAAATAGAGATAACAATCGCCATAAGAACGCCTCCAAACTCGGGCGGTAGCCTATTCATTGCATCTATCCAGTTATTAGGGTTATCGGGCATAGCCTGTCCGCCGTTACGTAAAAGGTTCATCTTATTAGCGTCGTAGTACAGACGAAATAATACCAGCTAACCCGCTAGGCGTCGACGAACCGCTAGCCGCGTCCAGGCGGTTTTTATGCTCCTGCTTAAGTACCCCAAAGTACGCCCATAGAAGCGTTACCAGGGGGCCAATAACTGCTAGTACGAATTGCCAGCCGTCCATTACGGATTTAACCAGCTCGCTATTATCGGTAAATACGCCGTAAGCCCACACAGAGATAGCGACGATAACGGCGAACGCTACTACGTGGAACGAGCCTTTAGCGATATAAGGGCGTGTACTATGTGGGTTCTTAGCGTCGCTCTCGAGCATGGTTCGTACGGTCGAATTACTCTCTTTAATCTGGGTAATGTCGACGTCGAATTCTTTTTCCATTACCGAGGCTTGCTGTTCCGGCGGTAAACTGCCGATAGCCTGGCTAATATCATTACCGGAAGCGCCGGCGGAGAGCTTCTTATCGTCTGGCAAAAGCTCATTAACCGCACCTACGATTAGTGAGCCGGTACCAGGTAAAGCGACCTGTAACGCCGTGCTACCTACTGTTTTTACAATATCCCAAAGTTTCATATTACCACCCTATTTTTAAGCCAGCCGTAGACGAAGCGTTCGTCCTTCTCGCGCTTCTCGGCCAATTCAATATAAAAAGCGCCCTGCAGGCAGTTAAGCGCCCGGCTTAACGGAATCTCGCTTCGCTGTTCCAGGTACGCCGCCAATGCGGATAAAGTCGCCGGGCCGATACCGCCGTCGACTACCAGGTCTGGATAGAGTCGGGCGCGGTCGTTTAGCGCGTTTAACGAGCGCTGCAGGAACTTACCGGCGCGGCCGTGGCCCATGTTAACGGCAGTGTCGGCTACCTCTTCCGCTACGTGTTCGGACAACGCCGCGAGCTGGTCGCCGCGTACCTTATCCCAGTATTTAGCGACGTAGATATCGTAGGCTACTTCGCGCGGCATATCGCGCATAGGCCCATGGTAGCCGTTAGCCCGCGCTACAGCGACGGTAATACCGAAGTTAGTCTCGCCGCCCGAATCGCTCGGGTCGTCGACGTACCCGCCTTCTACGGCGATAATTCCGTCGATAATGCGCTGTTTTAGCGTTCCCATAGTTTGTACTCCAATTCTACGCCCAGGGCGTCGTACTGACGGTCGTCCGGGCTAAACGCGCAGCTATGGTGCGTATACTTTGCGTTGGTGCGGAAGCGTTCGTCGGCCGACTCGTAGAGATTTACGCGGACGCCTAAGTTACTTGTCGTACGGTCGTCTGGCCCCGTGGCTTCACACTGCGGGCTTAACTTCTTCGTATGGTCCAGGCCGGCGTAGACCGAAGCGTCGTTTAGGTACGTACCGCTGCAGCCGCCGAGGCTGAATAGGACCGCCAGGCCCACCGCAAACACTACGGCCAGTACGATACCTTTAAGAATCCCCTTACCGTCTTTGGTACGGAAATACTCTTTAAGATTCTGCCCACGAAGCGCGACCAATAACCACACGGCCAGGACAACCAGGAGGGCGACGGTAAATTCGATTAGACTAGGCACAATGTTTACCTCTCGTAATTGAAGCGGTATAGCCCAGGTCCAGAAGCCCCGCCAGGATAGTTTTAGCGCTTACCGCTTTACCGAGCTTTAAGTCGATACCGACAGACTTAAGGCAGCGGTCCAGCGCCTCGAAACAATACCAGTTATCCGGATTCTCTCTTCGCCACGGCCATAGCACCAAGCCCAGGGCGTCGTATTTACGCCCGATATTGGCTTCCAGGAATTCGGCCGGGTCCGCGTCGGGAATATCGATAACGATAATTTCGCGGTCCGGTTCACTGGCTACGGGGGCGGTCTTTCCGAACCATCCCCGTTTAAAAGTCGTGTCCCACCGTTGCCCACCGTTGTCTACTATGCTGCCGTGGCTGTACCCGCTAAGGGTAGCCAGCGAACATACGACGCCAAACAGGCTATTAAACCGGGCTTCGTGTAGGATGATACGCATATCTTAAGGCGCCACGAACGCCGGTAGGCTTGCGATAAGGTCTTCGACGGTAGGTTCCGCGCCGCCGCCCTGCCATGTGGCTAAGACCTCGCGGCACTTCTCCCAGCACTTCGAACGCCACGCGCGTAACGCGTGGCCGTAGCTTTGGTTAAGCGGGTCGGCCGGTTCGTCTGCATAGGTTACAGCCGTAACGATAGAGTCGAAACCGAACTCGCGAGCCTTGCCGTCGATATGGGCGCCTACTGCGGTTCTATACGCCGATAATTTAGCTGTCTCTGCGAAAGCCTTTTTAGCGGCGATTTCTTCTTCCGAATCCGGCTTTAATGATACCTCCCCGGAATTAATATCTATCACCCATCGGGCCGTACCGTCCGAAGTTGCTAGGCGCCAATTATCCTCGGATATACCTACCGCGCCGGACGGTATTTTATCCCCGTGGATTTTATCGTCGTAGAATCCGGTAATAATCTGGTCTTTATCATAAGTTGCAAATTTCATAATTTAATACCCTATTGAGAAAACGCGGTAAACTCTATTGGCTACGGGGCCTACGGTAAAGCCTGTAACTTGAGTAGTCGACACTACGCCCTCGGCCGAAGATACGAAATCTTGCCCGGCTCCGATTCCGCTACCTACTGTAAGAAACGCCTGTAGCCCTGCATTTGGGTAAGTTAGAGGTAAATTAAACGAAAATCCTACTACGCCGCCGTTATCTGCCTGGGTGAATTGCCCCCATTGTAGAATTAATCCGGACGGCAGCTTAACATACCCGCTAGACGTTGCGGATACGTCGGTTTTAGTGAAACGCCCTATATCTTGCCCGTCGGAACGTAAAACTATGTCCGAGTTATTTATGTCGTCGCCGCCTTCTGCGAATAGCCCGGTATCTCCGTCTAATTCAAAGGCATAGCCCACGATTGACGTATCAGAAGCGGGAGCCCCTTTTAAGGCGCGGTTAGTGGCATCCACAAGGAAGAAAGCCGCCGCTGTAGCGCTATAGCGTAGCCTTGTTAAGAGTATTTGATTAATCGCGCCGGAAGGGATAGCCGCCCCGTCTTCTGTTTCTAGGGGGACTACTCCGAGCCCTGCAACATTAACGGTAGATGCGCCGGTATTACTAGCGCCCGCAGTAAATACGACCTCCATACCGTCAAAATAGGAAGCGGGGGCCGCTTGATTAGCGCGAGCATTTAGAACGTAAGCGTTAACGGCACCTACGTCGTCGTACGCCGTGGCGCGACCGCTTGCTATCTCTACTAAAGCCTGCAGGTATTGAGAGGCGTTAACATTGTCCGCGTTACCGCTCGGCACAATACTAGCAGCGTTTAGTAGCGCTTGTTGGAACCCGAAAATATCGTCGGCGCGGGCTTTGAAATACGGCGTACCGTCGCCAGCACCGGGCGCGGTCTCGTCTTTACTACTCCCGTATGGGTAGTTGCCGTCTGCAGCCGTTATACGCCCGGCCATTGTGGCGTTAGTGCTAGGGTTAATTGCCATCTTAAGGCCTCCTATTAACTGTAGTTAACCAGTATACCTAACCATTGTTCGGTAGGGCATATTTTTAAACAAAGGTCCTCGAACTCGTCCCGACGCGCGGTCGGTACTGTTGCTTGGTCCGGGAACGTCGGGCCGCCGATATACAAGAAAAACGGGTATTTCGTCAGGTCCGCTGGTATTACGTATTGCTTTTGGCTGTATATCGTTAAAATGCCGCCGTCTTGGGCTTGCGCCCCGCCATCCTGCATACTAACGGAGTCGTCGCCGATAAATTCGTCCGACGCTTCAAGAATTTTATTAACCAGCGGATAGCCCGCCGGCGTAGCGGTACTACCATCCTGGGCTACGTTATCGCCGTCCTGGGCGTCCGCCGCGCCGTCTACCATTATGAAAGGAAGGCCCCCGGTACCGTCGTCCAGATAGTCGAATGGGTCGCGCGCCACCGGTGTAACGTCTCCGTTAATAGAGCCGCCGTTCGGGCGACCCGGTATCGGCTCCCACCATTCATGGACGTAGACGTCGAAGCCTGCAGCCTGTAACGTATCCTGTATATAGCGCGGGTCCTGGCCGCCTAACGCCTTCCATGTGGCGTCTAGTCGGTTACGGCGCTCCTGTTCAGTTAGCGGCGTACTGGGTAGCGCGAATTGTTGTTCCCAGTTATCTAGCTCCCTGGTTTTCTGCGGGTCCAGGTCGTTATAAATACCGTCGAAGAACTCCTTAGAATCCTCGCCGATACCTGTAAGCCCCTGGAAGAATTGCCGGAGCTTCTTATCTACCGTTATGCGCCACGCTCGGGCGTTCGGTAGCAGGTGCTTAAAGATATCTAACCAATCAATCATACAAACACCACGTTAGACGCTTTCGCCTTTTCACCCTCGCCAAGTACGTAAGCGGAGAGGCTGCCGGGCGTACCCGTAGTATTGAATATCGCCGAGGTAAACGTCCCGCCGGCAGCGGTAACGATATCTTCGACAATCGCAGATACTCGAGTCCTGGTTAACTGGTCATTACGGGGCGGCACGGAAAGCCCTGCGATAAATGGTTCTACCGATAGGAAATATTCGGTTACGGCTGCGGTAACGTCGGTCTGGACCTGGGCCAAATCGTCTACGCCGCTGATACCCGTAACGGTAACGTCGAAGCCGGTACGAGTGATAGGGAACGAGTTAACGAAGGCGTTAGCATTACGCCGGCTCGCCAAGCCGTTAGAATCGAAATTGATAAGGTCTAGTACCGCCTGCAGTTGTGCGGCCGTAGGTATTCCGTCCGGACTCCCGGAGGACTCGACCGTCGCTTCGCTATATACGTTTACCTGGCCTGGGTCCCCGGTATATGGGTATACGTTGATAATGCCGGCCGCTTCTTCGCCCCACTGTTCGTAATCGGCGTACGCGCCGCCCTGGGGGCGTTTCTGGAATCGGTCGATAATGCGCTGGCGGTAGGCTTCCGTAGTCTCTGCGTCGGCCCCGGTTACGACTTGGGAATCCACGACGGCATTACGGTCTACATTAGCGAGCGGGTTAGCGAAGGTAACAATAGCGCCCGGGTCCAGGTTGCCGATAGCCCCCGCACCGCCGCCCCCGGCTTGGTCTGATACTGCGCGTATGGTCGCCTGCACGGTCGCCGCGTCCAGGGCTACCGCGCCTATTGTTATGTACGTAACCCCGTTATCGGAGTTAACGAGCTGCGTACCGGAGGGTAGCGTCCCGGTCTGGTTCGTAACGGTAATATCGATAAGTAGCTCGGCATTCGTTGCCGGCGTCGGGTCGCCAATGCCAATTAGCCGGCCCCAGAATTTCAGCGGGTTAACTACCACGCCGTTAACGGTCGTATCCTTCCCGGAAGCGGTACGTACGAATATCTGCAGGAAGATAAACCCGCCATACTTGTATAGCAGGATAAATACGCCGGCCAGGGCTTTAGCCAGGACCCGTAAAAAGGCTTTAGGTAGTAGGGGTATGGTCTGATTAAGCGACGCTTCGAGCTGGGCGATAATGTTATCGTTAATCTCTTTCGTCGTGGGTGTGGTTAAACTCATGCGCTCGCCTTCCAGTTTTCCACGAACTCGAAGCTAGACTCTTCGCCCTGGGCCTCGATATCGATAGTTAATTTAATCCTATTAACGCCTGGTATGCTGGCGACCACGGAGACCGACGAGGCTACGTTATTCTGCACGAACCATGCCAAGTCTCTAACCGCTGCGTCTTCTACGCGGCGTAAATTGCCGGTAGTAGCCGGTATGGACTGTAATAGGTGCTGGGTCTCGCTACGGTACTGGCGGGCCGGGTCGATTTCGTCGATATTCCCCCACCAGGTAGCCGGGTTACTATCGCGGCCGTCGTCGTCTTCATTACCGCCGAACAGCGACAAGTAGGCGGCCGTTTCCAAGCCGCCCGACATTTCGACAATACCGTCTACGACGTTTATTTCGCCGTCGTCGTCGGTTTGGAATAGTAAAACGTCGCCCTGTTGTTCTGCCATTAGTTATTAGGTCCTGTATCTTGTTCGGTATTGCCGGCGCTATCGTTACCCTGGCTATGGTCGTGGCCGTCTATTTCTTTGCCGTTCAATAGTAGACTATTCGGCATTATTACATTACCGTTAGGCTTTATAGTAACACCATTTACTACAAAATCCCCGTCGACTTCAAGCTCGAAGGACCCGTTAGGGTTCGAACCTCTCATAGAGCCGTCTGGCCGAATAACGAAGATACCTACGTCGTTACGCATTTCTGCGGTACCGTCACTTTTAAGCCACACTTCGACAACCTGGTCGCCCGTAGCCGGGTCGCGGGCGTAGATACGCTTATCGCCGGCCGTAGCTTTCTGTTCGTTCTTCGGGTCCAGATAGCCGAGGGCGGAGTCCCGGCCCGTGCCTGCCTGTCCCTCTAAGTGGACGTAGTCCTCCGGAAGCGGGAAAGAGTCGTCGCCAGGCGCGCTAAAATGCTGCGGGGTCCGGTTATCCTTCCCGCCTCTATCGACCGTAACGTCGCTGGTTTTCGTATCGCCTACCGTCGCTCGTACGAATGATATTAAGCGGGCTATCCGTCCCATGGCAGCGCCTCCGGAATCTGGCCGCTAAACGACCCGGGTATTACCAGGTTTAAAGTAGCGGTTTTAACTTTGCTTTCCCGGCTGAATTCTACCGAGCGGATAACGAACTCGTATTCGCTGTAGACCATGGCGTCGGGCGCCAGTAACGTAACCGTGGTATTAGGCGCCCATAGTTCCCCCTGGGGGTCTCGCCAGGTAGCCACGCGTACGGAGTAAGACGCCATGTTCCCGAACATACGGCCCGATTTAGCCTCTACGGCGGCTTTAACGTCTGCGTCCAGGGTATCCGGGGCGTTAAACGTAATAGGCCTTACGACGCCCTGTAAGCGCGGATTCTTTACCGTAAACTGGGAGCCGGCCAAGCCTACGATTACGGGCTCTATGCCGGTTATATGGCTGTAGTATTCCTGGGGTGAGAAGAACGGCGTAACCGATAATACCGGCGCGCTACCCTCCTGCAGCCGGGCCACCGGCGAGCCAGCTTCTACCGACTGCCAGAATATTAACGCCCCCTCGGGGGTACTCGATACGATTAAGTTTCGCTGCTTTGCCAGTTCGGTAAGGAAAGCCAGGACCTTTTTACCTGGTTCCGTTGCGACTCGTTCAAATACGGCGCCTTGGTCTGCCTGGAATATTACGGACAGGCCGAACGGGGCCGCCAAAGTTGTAGCAATCTCGCGTAGGCCTTGGTTATTGAATTCCAGCGGAAAAGCGCTAGCCGGCGGGGTGCAATCATTAAGAACCCCCGGGAGCGAATACCCGCTTACGGATACTACCTTCTGGCTGTTTTCTACGGCGGGGCTTACCGCCACCATGGTACCCGTAAATAACGGGGACCCCCCCACGGTAGTAACCACGGGTTTAAACGAGAAGGGCCGGAAGGTTTCCCGGAAGCCCGGGACGTCGGCCTCGAATGGCGCGCCGAACTCTACTGTATCCATGGCGTCGACGGCTCGCGTAATGCGTACCTTGTCCCAAAATCGGAAGCGCTGGCCGTCGATAAGGATAGCGGTTTCGTCCGGGTCGGCTGCCGGGGTCTGGGTCTGCAGGTCTTTAGGCGCGCTCGGAAGTACCGGAACGGTAAGCACGGTACCAGCGGTTAGCGGTTCGGCTACGCCTGGATTAGCCCGGGCTATTCGGTCCGCTTCGTTCTCTGTCCCGTACTTCTTCCGCGCGATACTATCGAAGGTATCGCCGGCTATTACGCTATACATAGTAGACAATTTCCCGGCCCCTCGGTAGCTCTAATATCTCCGACCCGCTAAGGTCGTTAGAGTTAATTAAAAAATCGAGCTGGTCGTCTACGGAGCCGTAAAGCTCGGCGGCCAGGTCTACTATAGTTCGGTTGCGGTCCAGTACGACGCTACGCTCCTGTTTCAGCGAGAAGGATATCTCGACCAGGAAACCGGCGGTAAGCGCTACGGCCTCCTGTAGTTTCTGGTAGGCCTCTCCGGTATCTATCTGTTCCAGCGACTCGTAGTTATCGTCGCGCCAGGCGACTACGTCGTCCAGTTGCGTAAGGATTGTTTCGGCTGCCTGTAGGGCTTCGGTCTTCGTAACAAACTGGTTATTTACCACGGAAACCACGGAGCCGGTAACGTATGTAGAGGCGTATAAGTCGTTGGTGCGGAATTGGTTAGAGTTGCGCGAATCGTTGCCGGGGGTGGCGACGTTATCGTCTCCGGATATTATCGAAGACGCTAAGTTCCCGTAGGCGTCGAGTCGTGCTTCTATGCCTGCCAATGCTCGGGCCGGGGCCTGGATTAACTGCGTAGTCTGGAAGGCCAGCGTAAGGGGCTGCGCGATAAGAATATCGATACCCTGGTTAACCGAGTCGACTATCGCGTCGAATTGCCTACGTACGTCGTCCTGGACGTCTGCGATAGCCTGCAGGCCGTCCGACGCAGTATCTAAAAGCGACTGGTAGGAATTCTTTAGCGTTACCCTTTCGATGGCAGTATCGAGCCCCAGGGCCTCGCTAAAGCTGTCTGATACCGCCGCGTTATAGGCGTCTACGGCCGCTAATACGGAGCTGGCCGGGTCGGTTTGAGCCGCCGGATAGATAAGTCCGATAGTTTCCCAGAAAGTTACCTCGACTACCGCCTGGTTAGCGGCCGTCTTCAAATCGTCCCGGCGCGTTATGGTGCCGAACGGTACTACGTCTTTCGTGCCGTAAATAGGGTGTTCGAGTTTACCGGTACCACGCTCCAATAACGCCGACTCGAAGGCCTCGGCCTCCTGGTCGTAATCGTCACCCCAGAAGAATACCCGAAGAGGATAACGTCTTCCGGAATGGCCTAAGTCCTGGACGAAAGTACCGTCGGCGTCTGGGAACTCGAAACCCGTTGTTTTCTTATCGACGGTCTTACGTACATTCTCGTAACCGAAGGTTAAGCGCGTACCGCTAGGCGACGTATACGCGGCTTCCCTTATCCTGTCATTCCACGGCATTAAAACGCCCCCGAAGGTTGTAGCGCGAGACCTGGGCCAAGTCGGCCGCCGGTCACTTCGGCGCGCCCGGTCTCGTCGCGGATTGTTACTTCTGCGGCGCTGGTGGTCCGCTGTTCTTCAATACTGCGGGCTACCCGCTCGCCAGGGCTTACGACTTGTGGCCCGGTTCGCCCTTGCTGCTGTTCTTCCGCCTCGTCTCCGAATCCGAAGAATTCAGCGACGCCACCCCCGATACTAGAAATTGTATCCACAATGGCCGAGGCGGCGTTCTTAACCTTGTCTACTACGCCCATTATCTTAGCGACTGCGGCGTTAAAGATATCTACTACCCCGCCCCATAGGTCGCCGAAGAAGGCCTTAATAGGCTCCCAGTTTTCCATTATCAACGCAGCCGCACCGATAAGCCAGCCGATAGGACCGGCCAGCACGGCGATAGCTGCCTTAACTGGACCTGGAAGCCCCAGGAATGCGGCTTTAATCTCGTCCCACCAGATAATAGCGGCGGCGATAGCTGCGATAAGCGCCATTATACCGAGGACAATAAGCGTTATCGGGTTCGCGGCCATTACCAGGTTAACCGCAGTCATTACGAGGACCAGGGTTTTAAGAATGGTCGTAAGGGTGAAAAATACCGCCAGGGCTATACCTATTCGCTTGGCCCACTTAACGATATTTTCGAAATTGTTAATTATCTTCGCCAGGAACTCGCCGACATTAGTAGCGATAAGGCTTTCGTTAGCGCGTACCCATTCGGTCGTCTTCTCGATAGCGTCGGAAAGCGGCCCGCTTGTCATAGTGAAAATAGAAATTTTGACGCCTTCGACGGCCGACTTAAGCGAGTTTAAGCGACCCTGCAAAGTGTCGCGCATTACCGACGCCATGGTCGACGACGCGCCGCTGGCGTCCTCGAGTTCCTTTCTATACTCCCGTAAACGGTCCGAACCAGAGGCCAGCAATACGTTAACGCCGGCAATAGGAATTTTACCGAAAATACCTTCCAGCACCCCGGAGCGTTCCGCAGTACCGAGGCCGTCAAGCGACTTATTAAGGTCGCCCAGGATATCGACAATATCCCGCATATCGCCGTTAGCGTCCTGGGTCTGAATACCCAAACGCTTAAGAATCTTCGCCGCGCCCGTCCCCGGGGCGGACAAAGTAAGGAACATATTTTTAAGAGTGGTACCGGCCCGGGTGCCTTTGATACCGGCGTTAGCCAGCTCGCCGGCCAATGCTGCGAAGGTTTCCATAGACGCGCCGGCCGTGGTCGCTACCGGGGCGCCGTCTTTAATCGTTTCGAATAGGGATTCTACCGTCGTGTTAGCGCTGGTCGTGGTCTTGGCGATAACGTCGTTAACCCGCGCCAGGTTCCTACCTAGCTGGGAAGCGTCTTTCGTCATTAAGCCAAACGCGCCGAGGGAGTCCGAAGCGACGTCGGTAGCGGTAGCTAAATCTACCTGGGCGGCGGTAGCTAAATCCACAACGCCGGGCAATGCCGCTATAGACGATTCGGCGTCGAAGCCTGCCATAGCGAGGAAGTTAAGCGCCTGGGCCGATTGGCTGGCGGTAAACTCGGTCGTAGCCCCTGTTTTACGGGCGGCTTGCTCGAGCTGTTCGAAGGCCTCCGTACCTTTCCGGATTTCCCCGGGGAATTTTGCGGCGGCGCTTACGAGGGCTTGTTCGAAGTCGGCCCCTACCCCTATGACATTAGCCATGGCCCCGCTTGTTAAAGCGAGGGACGCGACAATCGCTACGCCGGCTTGTTTCATGCCGCCGACGAAGGTATCTACGGACCTGTTTAGTTTGGTAAAGTTACGCTCCATACGGCGCGTAAACTTGCCTACCCGGTTCTGCATACGGGTAACGGGAGCCGTTAAGCGGTCCACTGCTTTAAATACGGCTTCTACGCTGAAACGACCCGCCATAGTTACCCCTTCGGTTTAGTATGCGCTTTTAACTCTTCTCGCACCCCTTCATAAAAGAAGCGTATTTCGTGCGCCTTGAGTGTTCGGGCATCCGGTAGGCCTGGATAATCGCGGCTTATTTGTAACAGCATTTCGGTGTAAACCGGCTGGAACGTATGCCCTCCTTTGGGGAGCTTTTCGTCGGCGCCGCGACGTACTAGCAGGGTCCGGACTAGCCCAAAAAAAGCGTAGTTATAGCCATACAGACTTTAAGGTCTGCCATTTTCATTTTACTAAATACGTTCGCGTGGGTTTTAGTCATATCCCCCATAGCGGCGTACAGTTTACCGATATCCTCGGTTTTCTTCTTACGGTCCATTGCCATAAGAGACGCGCCCGTTGGCTCGTAGAACGTGATAGGTTCCGCGTCGTTAGTACGCTGCGGCGTATACGTCGGCTCGCCTTTGTCACTAATTACCAGTGCGCCCGATTGAATCGCGGCGATAACGCGGTCTTTCTGCTGTACGAAACCTTTACGGTCGTCTTCGTCCATACCGGCCGGGTCGACGTCCAGGTCCATACATTCCACGAATCGATTAAATTCCTCTTCGGCTACTTCTTTCGCTACTTTATCGTTCATATCCTAAGCCCTATTTTCCGGTATTACTGCTTAGTGAGAATACCAGGACCCATTAACGAAACCGACGCCGTAGCGTTCTGGCTGCTAGCCTGGGTCTCGCCTACAATCTGGGCGGTACCCTGGTAGTCGCTACCAGAAGCGTACGAAATGACCACGGGGAAGAAGTCGTTACGGTTCGAGAGTTCTTGTAGGAACTCATGGTCGCCCCGGTCGTCGTCAATTTCTACGGTAAGCCCGTCGATAGAAAGAGATACACGGGTCTTAATTAGACGCGCGGTACCGTCTCCGTTCGCTTGGACTTCGTTTTCGAAACCGCCTAGCTTTCGCTGGGCTTCTGCGTCGGCCGCAACTGCGAAGATACGGCCGTCGAGTGTTACAGATTCAATGCTTCCGCCTACGGCTGCCATTGTCTTATCTCCTTACGGTTACGCTACGACCTGGGCCGTACCAAAGAAAAACCCGAAGTTCAAATCGACGGAAATAATATTCGTATTCCCGCTAAGTTGAACCGTAGTAGATACATTCAACCGCTTAGGGTTCATGCTATCTATTTCCGCGAGGGTGTTATCCTTTGCGGTTTCCGGGTCGCTAATAATTGCATTAAGGCCCAGACTGTCCAGCATTGCCGACACTGCGGCTACGGCGGATTTAGGCTTCTTCGCGGCACGGTTAACGGTAGGCTGGTCGTCCGGAATCAACGGGGCGCCGTCCCACTCTTTCGTAGCGAAGATAAGGTCCAGGTTAAAAATAATGTTCTGTAGTTTAACAATATCCACTACGTAGCGATACGCCGGGATAGGGTCGCCGGTAGGGTGGTAGAAAGTAACCACATCGGACACGTTAACTACGCCGTCTTTCACTTCGATAGTAGAACTACCCTTCTTAACCGCGCTATCGCGGTCCGCGTAGGTCCACTGGTCGCCGTCGGCGCCTGGCGTAAGGCCTGTAGCGTCCTGGCTTCCGTAGTCGTGCGGCGGGTTATTGTTCGCTACCGGAGCGATACGGGCAAGCTGGCGCGCCGCAACAACGAACGGCAGGTCGTTAGAGCCCGGCGCTACAAGTTGCGAGTTAGTGCGGTCCGTCTTACGCGCGTCGGAAACTGCAGTCGCAGCCGATACGGTAGTCTCGGTATTACCGGTAAATACTACCAGCGGTTTACGTACCAGCGCGCCCCAACGGCCCTCGCCGAAAGTGTCGTATTTATCCAGGGTCGAGGTATCCGCGATATCCAGGCAGTTAAGCGCCATAGATTCCCAAACGTCGCCGACCTGGTCTAGCGCGGGCTGTACGTCTGGGTTAACCAGGCCGCCCGAAGGTTGCGAGATAGCGAAAGAAGTACCGGCAGTAGTAGAGCCGACAACCTCGACGAAAATATCGTTAGCGCTTACGCCCTTCCACTTCGAAGTTAGGTCTACTGCTTCGGAAGCGGGGGTCGTATCGGCCACGGCGGTAACTGGCATTTCCAGGACCGCGTTAATAGCGGCGGCCATTGCGGTAACAATGTCGGCCAAGCTATCGCCTACGCTAATAACGAACTCTTCCGAGTCGATATTATTGATACGCACGATATACGAAGCTGCCTCGGTCTGCGAACCACTCGGCACAATATCGCCAGTAGACGCTACGCCGCTGCCGTCGTCGGTCAGTGGGTAGAAGGTTACGGGGATAGTACCCACACCGTCGCCGTTAACTGGGAACAATTCCAGCGCGGCCAGGTGCAGCGGCGAGCCGAAGCCATAATCGGCGGCTACCGACGCGGCGCTCGTATGCTGCTTTTTGGTTGTTGAAAAGGTCGCGGACGTGGCACCCTGGCCGACGACTGCGATTCGCTGCGGTAGAAATAGAATTCCACCGGCGCGAAGGTCCTTAAAGATTGTTTTAATGCCGACTACTCGCGCCACTGCGGAAGCGTCGACCGCGCTAGAAATTGCCATGGTGATATCTCCTAATTATGGCGCTGTATAATCGTAATCGGCTTCGACAACGATTTCGCCGTCTTCCGTCCGCATTACATCGACCGACACAAGTTCTAGCGTTTCCGCTGGCACTTGTGGCGAGAACTCGTTAAATACTACCCGAAACGCCAGCCGGGCGCCTACTATTTGTTGCATTTGCCGCCCGTCTAGTTGCGGCTGGAAAACCGTAATAGACTGGGGCCAGCGTTGCCAGACGACGCCGCGTAGGCCTAAATAAGTATATTCGGCAGCCATCAAAATATTACGTGCCAGACGTAGCGCCTTGTGGACTTCCAAAGCCGCTTCCTTATCGCCTGGGTTATGCCCCCCGCCCATTTCGTCGGACGAGATACCGTAGCCGTAGCAATCAATATTAAAAACGCCTTCGGTTTTTTGGCGCTCCGATATGTTGCTGGCGGCGGGGTCAAAATTCGAATTATCAAACCATACGTTAACTATAGGGCTTCGGTCGGTTTGTTCGTTTAGCAGTTGCTCCCAAGGGTTAGACCGCTCGGAAAATATGCGGAGCTTCCAGTCGTCCGGGTCTTTACCTGCGGTAGTTGCTAACGCCATTTGGCTAGCTACTTCCGTGGCAAGTATCGCGGCTATCTGGTCGCGTACGACTTCGAAATTATCTTGTTTGTCGATTAGCTCGGCAATCATGCGTAAAGCTCCAAAAGACAAGTAACCAAACCGAGCGCCCTATCTGGGTTCGACTGCGCCACTTTAAACGTATAGGGGTTACCGTTGATATCGTTAAATTCAACTACCCAAGGCTTAGAGCCGCTATCGGCAATACCACGGGGTAAAGTAAGCCCGACTTCGGTTAAACGTGTAATACGAATAGCGACGGAGGCTAAACGGCCGCTTACAGCCTGCCCGGTGTCTGGGTCGATAATCTGCGCGATATCGTCCGAGAACCCGAGTAGTTCGTCGGTGTTCGTATTACCGCTAGGGTCGGTAATAGTGATAGGCCAGCCGAAACCAGTAGAGCCATCTTCTAAGATAAGCCCGAGGTCGGTTTCGGCTAGCTGGCGAAGACTCATAGTAAGCCCTTAGCCTTTAGCCACATGGCCGGATTTAACGAAGGCGTCTAGCGCTTCTTTTCCGCCCGCCAGGTCGTCGGCTTTGATTTCGGCGCCGTCGGATAGAATACCGCGCTTACTGGTGATAGCTTTACCCGCTGCAACGCTAAAAGGTGGTTTTTTACCTTCTTTCGCTTTGGCTTCGTCGGCTTCTTCCTTTGCCTTGGCGGCGGCTTTCGCTGCAGCGTCGGGCGTAAGGTCTTTGTCGGCTTCTTTTTTCTCCGCCTTCAAAGCGCTAAGAATATTAGCCAATTCGCCGTTATTCTTACCTTCGGTTTCCGGCGCGTCTTTCCCCAATTCCTCGGAGATTTCGGCGATAGCCTTAATAATATCTGCATTACTTGGCATGGTTCATGCTCCCATAGAGAGGACGCCCGCTAAGGGGCGCCGTTAATCTTAAAGCTGAGTATCCAGACAGCCGAACGTATCGATAGCGGTCGGAATCATCAAAGGACGAGCCCCGACGCCGCCGAACAGTTGTTCGCCGTCTTGAGATAGCCAAGCATTAGTAAACAGGTCCATACCGCCGTCGGCGTTAGAAACACGGCTCGGCAGTTCTGGCAGCAAGTTAGCCGCACCATTGCCCATAAGCGTACCGATATTCGGGATAGCGCCGAAGGTAGCGTCCAGACGTCCAGAAGACGCACGTACGATAATCTTACCAGGGTCGACAAACTGGACCTTATTACCTGTTTGTGGGTCTTTATAGCGGCCGCCATAAGTCCACACGTCATAACGGTAATTGCCGATTTCTACGATACCCCGGAAGGTGCCGCCGTTACCGCGCATTTCCATAGCCGAGATTGTGCCCAGGTCGATACGTCGGATATCAAAGCGTTTCTGGACTTCGTCGTCCGAGATAAAGTTCTCGAACGCATCGATACCCATAATAAGCTGGTCTGGGTCCGCCAGGCCGTTATTACGGATTTCTTCCGCCAGGCTATTGATATCGGCGATTTTCTGGGCGCCGGTAGCAGTTGCCCACGATACGCCAGCCGTCGGGAAGTGAGACGCTTTAGGCTTGAAGTCCAGCGTATACAGCGCGTTACCGTTGATATCGGTAAGCGTTACTACGCCAGTCTGCAATACCTGGGACGCCTGCACCTCGATAGAACGTCGGATTTTACGCTCGATTTTCGTCATACCGTTAAACATTCGGGTAATGACGTTCGCGCGGAAGTCCGGCGCCTCGAACGGATTTTGTCCGGGCATACGCTTAATCAGGTCGAACGAATTGATAGGGATAGCTTCCTTATGGATAGGCGGCTTAAACCCTTTATTCGTATACAAGTCGTCGGAGTTCATCCGGTAACCGGTACTAAGGTCCTGGATAACGATAGAGATATCTTCGTCACTACGGACGATATCGATTTCTACCTCTTCCGACGTGTGGAAGTTTTCCGGGGGGCTCTGAAAGAGTCCGGACAGGAACAGCATAGGCTGCGCCATTTGGTTATAAGCGCGAATCATGCGCGTAGTAGTAGTGCCACTCATGGTAAGCGCTCCTTATTGGTTATCCAGGATATTAAGCTCTTGTACGTCAATCGGTACAAGGCCGTAATCGCGGAGTTGGTCGATAACTGCCTGGTCGACATTAGCGGCGTCGCCGTCCGCGTCGATAACCAGACGTTCTTTACGGTACGAGCCCGCTACACCTACGCGCGCTTGCTCGTCGCCAGCTCCCGCCGCCGTAACCGGGTAAGTAAGAATGGCTTTAGGGATACCGTTCTCGTTAACTACGCCACCCTTAACAAAAGGCACGAACTTAAGAGAAACGGAGTCTACGGCCAGGATAGTACCTTCCAGCAAGGTAGCCGCACCAGCGAAAGTAATAGCACCGTCGCGGAATTGGGCGTCCTGCAGAATGACGTTACCCAGGTCGTTATTAGTAATCGTAATGTTCGACATGGTCTTAAGCCTCCATTCCGAGTTTAGACTCGACCATGCTAGCTACGGCGTCGGCGGCGTCGCCTTGGTCGTCGCTTGCCCCGGCATTATCGCCAGCGTCGGCGGCTACGTCGTCGTCCTGTCGGGCGGCTACGTCGCTTCGGTTCATGCCTGCGGTCATATACGTAGCCTGTAAGGTAGCGGTCATTTCTGAACCGTCCTTAATAGCGGCAAACGCGGTTTTATTGTCGCCCGACGCTTCGCCCATAGTTAAATGAGCTGTAACGCGGTCGCGCTCTTGGTCTACGCCCTGTTGCACCGCCGCCGTGTATACGTCGGGATGCTGGGCCTGTAGTGTTTTAAGGTCCATATATCCGGCCTCCGGTTGATTCCCGCCGCTGCGGGCGGTGGTTGTTTTGGTACTTTCGACCACTTTAAGCGTAGGTTCCGCTACTGCGTCAATCATACCGCGCTTTAGCGCCTCGCCGGCCAGTAGTGTAGCACCCTGGCCGAACTCGGCGTTAACTTTTTCTACAGTCGTACTACGCCCTTCGGCGATAGAGTCGACAAAGATTTCGTGCATTGCGTCCAATTCTTCCCGGACCATGGCTTTACCTTCTTCCGTGGTCACATCGGGGCGTTTTTTCGGGGCGTCCGTGCTGGTAATGGTAACTTCGCGGTCGGATACCTCAAAGGTAGCCGCTACGCCTACGCTACCGATTCGCGCCGCACGGTTGGACGCGACAACCTCGTCCGCCTGGCTCGCAATGGCAAAAGCCGCCGACGCGCCTACGTTAGAGATTACCGCTTTAATTGGTTTTTTGGTGGACTGGATAGCCGCCAGGGTATCGAATAGGCCGTCGAAGTGGCCGCCCGGGCTATCAATAGAAAGGGTGATATTGTCGACGGTATCGTCGGCGTCTGCTTCGGCAAGGGCCGAAATAATCTCGGTATACGTGGTATTCCCGCCACCGAAAAGCATAGCCAGAAAACTAGGCGCCTTAGTAATTACGCCATTAACCGCTACTTCTGCGTTATTCCCTGCTACTGTCAAAATGCGCGAATTCGTCTCGCTAGCGGAAAGCGCGTAGCGGGCTTCGTATTCGACTTGTTGCTGGACCGTCGGCATTACGCCCGATTTCTGGGCCTGTTCTATCGCCTGGCGGACGCTCGCTTCTAATAGCCACATGGTTTATTTTCTCCTATTGTCCGCATATTACTTGCTGTTGCCGTCGCCGTCAAAATGTAATACTCGTTACTGATCTATTTTATAGAAAGTGACTTGCGCCGAAGGGGCGTCGGGTACACCTAACGCCTGTAGAGCTGCGCTGGCAACTCCGACCCGTAAATCGCCGCTGTTGTCGCCCGTGCTACTTCGAGCGAATCTATTTCGAAACTTTGTGCCTGGTGGGACTTGCACTTCTGATATATCGAAGAATACCACCACCTCGTTAGACGAGCTTAACGGGGTATCTACCGAATTGCCTATTATGGCCCAGTTATTGCCGCCGTCGACGCTAATCTCGGCCCAGAAAAATAGCTCACTTACGCCAGACGCCCCCGCCCTCCCAGCTCTAAACCTCTGCTTTATGGACCAGAAGCCCGCGTCATTTACCGTAATAACGCCGTCGGCACCTACAGTAGCGCCGCCCTCGTCCGTAGTGCCTCCTGGACCGAAAGTTATCGTTTGCGGAGTGTCTAACGCCCCCGCCTGCAGCTCGTTACTTATGAAAGTTCCTTGCGAAGTATAACCTACCGTCGGAGAAGGTCCGCGAGCGGTCCCGCCCCCGCCGGCATTACCGGGGTTAAAAGGTGCGGTAGCCGTCGGCACTTTGATAGTACCGGCTTTACGCTTTTTACCATCGAGAAAAACGAACAGGTCATTATTACTTAATTGTACGTCGGTAACGCTGGTGCCGTCTTTACCTGGTTTCCCGGGAGGGCCTGGCGGGCCTTGTTCGCCCCGCTCCCCGTCCTGGACCTGGGCTTTAACGCGCTTAACCACGGTTTCGAGGTCTGGCCCGTTACGGCCGTCCTTGCCGTCTTTCGGCTTGGGAATCTTAGCCAATACGATAGCGGCGACGTCCGATACGTTAACGGTCGGGGCGTCGCGCCCGTCGCGCGGCGTTGGTATCTGGGCGACTACGTCTTCTACGATAGCCTTAGTATCGACCTTTTCGGGCTCCGGGAGCTGGGCGACTACTGCCTCGACAATATCGGTTATCTCGGGGCTTACGCCGTCGGCGCCGTCCTTTCCGTCTCGACCGTTAACGACGGCCGGCTTAACTTTTTCCAGGCGCTCTAAACGCGCCGTAAGCTCGCGGTTATCTTCGATAAGCTGCTTAACCGCCGCTGCGATTTTAGCGTCCATTTACGACCCCTTTTTCTTCCAGATAGTCGTCGAGCATAGCTTCCAATTCTTCGGCACTATCCAGGGCGGTAATAGCTTCGTCGGCCGTATCGTCTCCGAACTCCCGGCGGAATTCTGCGAGCGGCCGCGCGGCTTCAACTTTAAGCTCGTTTTCGCGCCTAAGCCGTTTTATGTTCTTACTAAATTTGGTACCAGTGGTAATACGTGCTTCCCGGGCATTGGTCGACCACCCTTCGTCTACCAGCATTTTAGACCCCTTGGCCTGTTTCAGCATATCGGTAGAGGGTTTAATCGAGCCGTACCACTCGGTAAGAATCCACGCTCCAAAAATGTCGTATTGCTGCGGGTTACGCCAGGACTCTAGCAGGCCCGGGGCCGCTATCTTTTGGAGTAGCGTTTCGCTAAGTAGCCATTCAACATACACGGGCGTACAGAAAGTCTCGCCCCAATCCGACCAGACTTTATTAAGGTAGATTTTAAACTCGTTAATAGCTGCCTGGCTGGCGCTATAGTTGTTAGAGAACGCAAGGCGCAGAATCTCCGGCGGCACTTCATTAGCCCAGGCTACGGCCTGGATAATCGCCTCTTCGAATACGCCGAAGTTAACGTCCGTACCCTGGCTATGGAACCCGACCGGTTCTTCTCCGGTCTGCAATTCCTCCATAACTAACCCTGGTATCTGGTTCGTTATGTTGTAATTTCGTGTTCCGCCGTCGCTGTCCGTAACGACTGCTTTATCCTTACGTACGGCGCCCCCTGTTACGGGAAGCGTTCCGGGCTTGTCCTCGGTCTTCTTAATGAACATTGCCAGGACGGAGTTAATAACGGCCTTACGTTGGGCCGAATCCCGGTAACGGTCGATTTCTTTAAGAGACTGCAGGACAAGGGATAGGAGCGGCTGGCCGCGTAGGTCGTCCAGGCGTTTATCGGTGCCATAGACGAGCCAAGAGATACGACGCCCGGACTTTTCGCCAAACGCCGGTATACGCTTACTGGTACCGTCGTCCTGTTTCACCCAATGCGCGGAAACGCGGCCTACGGTATCAAGCTCGACGCCGTGACGGATAACATGGCCTTTACGTAAGTTTACCTGGTCGCCTAACGGGGTCTGTACCTTGTTACCGCTTACAAGCTGTATCATAGGTAGTTTAGTCCGCTGGGACTGGCGAATTACGACCAGGACGTCGCCGCTAATCAATGCTTCGGCACGGGCCGCGCGCTGGATTGCCCCGAATGTGGATTTATGCTTCCAGTCGCATAGCTCCGGGTTCTTACCCCAGATAGCGAAACGGTTTTCGACCGACTCCGACCATTCGTTAAGGCTGTCTTCCGGAACCCCGATAACGTCTTCGTCTGGGCAGGCCTCGGGCGTTAAACCGGTGTTAATCTCGTTCGTTACGAGACGGCGGATAAGACCACGGGCGTAAAGGTTTTCGTTAAATAGCTGGGCCGACCTGGCGCGTAGCGTCCAGTAGTCGACGTGCTGTACTTGAGTAGTGCCGAAGCCGCCGAAAAATTTACCCCCGTCGAATAGGGAGTTTTCCCAAGGGGCGAACGCGGTTTGTCCTGCAAACGCGAACGGGTCGAGGTCGTCGACTGCCATTGTATCGGGCTGTTCGGGGGTGGCTTTCTTAAACCAGGTTCGGGGGTCTAGGCTTACCATGCGGGCCTCGTCGTTACTGTTCCGCTGCCATTAAGCCGCGCTTCGAGCGTGGCGCACCGGTTATACAACGAATCAATAGTCCGCTGTAGGGCGGCTAAATCCAGCTTCGTAACCGTCTGGCGGCTTTGCCCCGTATCGAGCGTATACGACTGTACGCCACTAGCCAAGGCGGTAGCGGCGTCCTCGTAGGCGATAATTTGCGCCTTGGTCGCTGTAATACGGTCTTGAATAAAAGCGCGGTCCATTACATGGTTACACCCTAACGGTTAGAAGAAGTAAAAATACTCTTATAGGCCTACAGTATACCCGCTTGGGGCCGCTACGCAAGCCTGCCGAATATATCCATATTGTCGTCCGACTCGGCGAAGTCCCAAAACTCGGGCCATTTAACGGTATCTAATTCGAAGTGCTGAATACAGATAGCCCAGGCCAAAATCTCTACGGCGGCGTGGCCGTAGCCGAGCAAATCCCAAAGCTCATTAGCCGCGTTACCTGGTCGGTGCCAGTAGTAAACCGTATTACCCTTATCGTCGGTCTTCTCGCGGCGGCTCTCGACGGTAAGCTCTTTAAGCTGCTTATCCGTAATATCCACGGGGGCGTTAAAGTGGTAGATTTTTTGCTGGCCTAGTTCTTCGTTCCAGTCCCTACGAAGAACTGGCGCCAAGCGGTCTTTATAGTGGTCCACCAGGATACGGTAGCCCGTCGTACCGGACTGGGTCTTAAACTCGGCGAACTCCTTAATAGTCTGGTTTTTACCGGGGCGGTCTCGACCCAGGATAGGGTAGACGCCGGCTTCGTAGTCGCTGCAAAAGGTCGTAACCGTGTCGTTAGCGTAACCCGCGTCGACCAGGGTAAGCGCTACGCGGTATTTCGTCCCGTCGTCCGCCTCGTAGACCTGGTCTTCGATAAGGTCGCGTAGGCGCTGCCACACTGGGCTAGTCAATTCGCCGCAGTCGTCTTGCTCGTTCTCCCGCTCAAAGCGCCAGTAGTCAATTACGTAACAACGTAGGTCGCGGGTCCAGCCCATAACGCTAACCGCCAGGTTACGGAGGTGTACGTCGACTTGGCAGGTAAGGAACAGGATTTTAGAGCCTGAATGTTTCGCCGCGTATTTATTTGGCATTTGCCCCAGGCGGTACACGGCGCGGCGGTGGGCCGATACGCTGGTAAAGCGGACCTTAGCGCCCATTACCTTAAATGGCACCCCCAGGGTATTGTTATAGTATTCCTGCAGCTTAGAAACGCTCTTTACCTGTTTGGTATCGGGGTCGAAACTTTCCAGGTAGTCCGATACGCATTTGTACCAGGGGCGGAAACCGAACGGGCTATAGAAGCTCGGTAAGTGATAGGACCGGATACCGGGCTCCTTTGGCTTGGCCGTGGGTTTCCAATGGGCGCCGTGTTCCTCGGAGAACAAGCGCTCTTTATCGGTCTCGTAATGTTCGTGTCCGCAGTTCGCGCAGCAATACCGGACCGAATCCAGGACGAGGGTACCGTCTTCCAGGTCCCAGCGGAAGCCGCCGACGAGGCCGGTTTCCTCGTTTACGTGTTCCTGCTTAAGCTCCTGGGGGAAGCTGCAGTCCTTACACAAAACCAAGTATTTACGCTGGTCGCCTTTCTCGTACGCTTCGCCAATCATGGACGGTTCAAGTAGCGGAGTAGACCCGCGAAGTATCTTACGTATCGACCAGTACGCGGAGAGTCGGGCGTCCGTTAGGGCGTCGCTGTTACCGTCCTGGCCTACGCTACGTTTCCAGCCGTCCAGCTCGTCTTTAAGCATTAGCGGTACGGAATACTGGCGCATTTTTGCCGCGTTAAGGGCGCCGTTATAAATCAAAAAGCCGCCGCCTTCCCACTGCAGAAAGTCTTTAGTTTTACCAGTCTTCCGGCTGTTACCTTCGTCGCTCGAACGGATAAGGTCGCTAAACCCAGATTCGTTAATCATGGGTATTATGTTGTTTTCCATCCGGCCGGCTGCCAGCTCCTTATCGGCCGTAATGAACATAGCGGCTTGCGTTTTGATATGGGCGATATAGTACAGGAGGATAGATTCGAGCAAGGTTGTATAGCCGGTCTGTACGCCTTTCATAAGGTTAACTTCGCGTACCGGCGATAGCGGGTCGAAACATTCGATAATTTCACGTAGGAACGGGAAAAGGTCGTAACGGATATAGCCGGGGCGCGGGCTTACGCCTTGCGGTAGATAGCGGTTTTCTTCGTTGAACTTTACCGGCGTTATACGCTCGATACTGTCCGGCATGGCGTCGACTTCTTCGATAAGCCAATCGAGGCCGACGGTTTCTAACTTAGGCATTTTTTAACACCCTCGTTATTTTCCCCTTAACCGGTTTAATGAACGAGCCCAGTATGTCCGAGACGTAGGCCTCGACCTCGCTAAGTTCCGCGCCGCCGGCGTGTTTCGATATCACCCCCGCCGCGATTGATTTAGCGCCGTCTTTGAGTAGTCGAAGGTGGGCAGCGTTAAACGTATCTATAACGCCATTTTTTACCAGGTCCCGGCTAATTAACTCGCCTTTTGTCTGGGCGTTCTTAAGCCGCTTTTCGTTGATAGCTTCGATTTTTTGGGTAGCGCTCAACCAGTCGACGAAGCGGGTATCGGTCCCGAACTTCTCGATAAGCTCCCGTAGCGTAAAGTCTGCGAACGCCTGGATATCTTCCGGTATGTCGATAGTCCCTTCGCGTTCCTCCGGTGGCGGCTGGCGCTTCTTCGCTTCCTTGGCCGCTGCCGTTCCGCGTACGTGTGGTTTCGCCGGCTTGGTAGCCACGGGGTCGGCTTTCTTCGCTGGTGCTGGTGGCGTCTGTTTGTCGAGAGGGTCCATTCCTGCAGGTATCAGGCCGTTAGCGCGCATAGTCGCCATTATCGCGGCGGCACGGTTGTAGCCGATTCTAAACTGGCGCTGTATGGACGACGTAGAGTAGCGGCCCTGTTCGTTGCACCAGACGACCGCGTCTTCGTACAGATTGTCGAGCCCTGCAGCCGCCGGCGGGGTCTGGGCCTTCGCCTTCTCTTCCAGGTATGCGACGGCCGACGGGTGGTTCGCGTCTATGCGCTTTCCGTCTACGGCGTCTTTCAAAATGCTACTACAGGCCTTCGTCACAGCGGCACCGGATACGCCGGCCTGGCGGGCAAATTCGGCCCGGCTTACAAGTTTTTTAACCATACGGGGGGATTATAGCGGCTCCCCCTCGTAAAGTTAAGACCGGTTAAGAGAGGCCCTTTTATGCGAGAGCCGCGCGGTAGAATCAAAAC
>Ga0209121_10000472_pt1 | contig 42428 bp, 41 predicted proteins | sample Cruoilmetagenom3_FD_187292 | JGI IMG/M metagenome (GOLD analysis project Ga0209121, IMG submission 187292) | Oil polluted marine microbial communities from Coal Oil Point, Santa Barbara, California, USA - Sample 3 (SPAdes) (version 2) | ecosystem: Environmental > Aquatic > Marine > Oil seeps ... | reverse complement strand
TCGCTCCCCCACGGGGTGACCCTGCGGATCGCTCACGGGCAGATGGGCTTGCTCCTCGTCGTCCACGAAAAGCGTCACGGCCACCTGGCCGCGGTTTGGCACCGGCACGTCCTCAGCGATCTCCAGCCAGTGGGTCTCGCGGAAGATGTCCCCCGTCTGCCAGAGGCTGGTGGCGAAGTTGCCGCCGCCAGGGTAGTGATTGCGGCTGCCGTATGACTGTTCGCCCGCACCCAGCAGATGCACGCCGACGGTGTAGTTTCGGTCCGTTGGCGCCAGCGCCCGCCACCACAGGTTGACCGCCAGCCCTTCGCCCGGATGCACGACATCCGGCCAGAGGTCGTAGGCCACCAGTTCCGCTTTGCCGTCGAAGGTGAGCCCCAGTCGCTGCGCCCGCTCGGGCAGATCAGCGTCGGTCAGCAGGGTTGGCGCGGCATAGGCCGGACGGATGAGGCCGAGGGGCACCCAGATCGCGGCCGCCAACGCCAGCAGGCCCAAGGCGACCGGCACCCACGCTCGCGCCCGGCGCGGCAGCCACTGACTCAGCCCCCAGGTCAGAAGCAAAGCGACCGCGGGCAGTGCCGGCAACAGGTAGCGCCCCCGCAACAGCACACCGCCTCTGCGCAACTCCTGGTACAATGGCAGGGCGAGGAAGCAGAGCCAGCCAAGCAGCAGCAGACCTACGCCCAGCCAGCGCCACGGCCTCCGCTCTCGCCACAGGCCCAGGAGCACGCCCACAGCGGCCAACCCGCACAGCACGGCCAGGGCGGTGAAGACCCACTTCTCAGGACTCAGGTTGCCCCAGCCGAAAGAGGCCCAGAAGGTATGGAAACCGTAGCGCAGGAGCCGCGGCACATTGCCCCAGGCCAGCCCCCGTAGCAGGCCGTGCTCGGCCATCATGCGGATCTGGCGGCGGAAGCGGGGAAGCAGGTGACCGGTCGTTTGCCAGTTGCGCCAGAACCACGCGCCGATCAGCAGCGCTGCAGAGCCCAATCCCAGTGCCAGCCATCGCCAGCGCATGGGCCGCGCCTGCCCTGCCCGCCATGCTCGCCATAGGCCGATAGCGAGGGCGATCACAACCAGGGGCAGCAAGGCCAACGCTGTGTACTTGGTCAGCACGGCCAGCGCGGTACACAACCCCAGGCCCAACAGGGTCAGTCCGCTAGGCGGTTCTAATATCACTCGGGCCCCGAAATAGAGCGCCCAACCGCCCAGAGCGCTGACCAGCACATCGTTCGTGATGACGCTGCTGATGAACAGGAACTGGGGGGCAAAAGCATGAAGCGCCAGGGCCCCCAGAGCCAAAACGGGATCGTCCGGCCAGAGGAACCGCACCAGCAGGTAGGTAGCGACACAGCCCAGCGTGCCCATCAGCGTGGACATGAGCCGGGCCAGATGGGCCGCCAGCACGGTGCCCCGCCAGGGAAACCGCTCCACCTGCGGGTCGTGGATGGCAAAGTTGACACCGCCCTCGCCGGTGCCGCGGTTGGCGTAGGGATTGACCACCGGCACAAGGTTGTCGCTGGTGTCCACGGCCATGACTGGCAGCGCGGCCAGGACGTAGTAGAGGGGCGGTTGCGTGGCCTCGTCGTACTGATACTCTTCCGTTAGTCGCTGTCCGGGCGGCGGCAGTGCCCGATTGCGGGCCACGTATTCCGCGAACTTGTAGTGCGCCCATTCGTCGTGCGCCTCCCAGAGGGGCACGACGACACTGTAGAGCACGCTCAGCGCCAGGTGGACTAGCAGGATGACGACGGCCCACCGGTGGTATCCGTCCTTCGGGCCCATCAGATGCTCTCAGTTCGCAGCCCCGGCGATGTGGTGTAGCTTCCGCGTCGATCGAACCGTTCCCTGATCATAGCTTGGCATTATAGCACACCCACCAAGGCCCAGCAAACCTGTGTCATTCCCCCGCTTTTCCACTGACCTGTCTTCGCCAAAGCCAGACCACCCCAGCCAGCAGCGCCAAAGCTGTCACACCGCTGATGACCGCCCCCAGCCGATAGCTCAGCGGCGCGTAGACGAAGCGCAACCGGGCCGTCCCCGGTTCCACGGCTGCGGCGCGAAAAGCGTAGTTCACCCGCTGCACCGTCCCCGGGCCCTCGCCTTCTTCCATGACCCGCCAGCCGGGGTAGAAGACCTCGCTCAGCACCAGAACCCCCGGCGCGCTGGCCTCGACTTCGACCACGATCTCGTTGGGGCCGTAGGCCACGATCTCCGCTGCTTCCGGCCCCGCTGCCGGAGCAAGCAGCGGGGCCTCTCCCTCCACCACGACTTCCGTCGCCGGATCGAAACCGGGCGCATGCACCGCAGCCCAGGCCGCCTCGTGATCGGGCACGCCGACCGCTTGATGCACGAGGAAGGCCCGCGGCAGCACACTGCGGTTCCGGTAGACGTTAAGTTCCGGATCGCCATCAAAGGCCAGCTCGAACTTGTCCCAGTCTAACGCCACGTCCTTCCGGGCGATCACATAGCGAGCATTGAGGAGATCATACAGCGGCGAAGAGCGGCTGCCCATACCTTCCCAATAGCGCTCGTAGTCGGCCAGCACCAGTGGATTGACCACACCCCACACGTCGTCCAGACCGTGCAGCATCGCCACATCCGGTTGCCAGAGCTGGTCAATCCCTGTGCGGGCGTCAATGCGGAAGCGGTCGCCATCGTTGCGCAGGAAGCTTACAATCTCTGGATGCTCGAAAGCGCCAGTGGGGTCGGTCGCCCCCAGGTCGTTGTAGGCCCCTGTGCTGGCCAGATCAAGGAAGATCAGCACTACCGCCAGCAGGCCGAGGATGCGCGGACCCGCCCAGCCATAGCGCCGTGCCGCCAGCAGCGCCAGGCTGGCCAGCAGCAGCGCAGCGAAGATGGCCACAGCGATGGTAGCCACGGAGATGCGTGAGAATACCTCAGGGGTCCTGTCCTGCCCCGTGATCAGGGCGAAGTAGGCCAGTGGCAGACCCACGGCACACGTCGCGCCGGCCGCCCACGCCGTCAGCCGGAAGACCCTCCGGAAAGCCGCTCCCTCATCGCCGCGAGAGCGCAGCAGTGCATCAAGCCCCAGTGCCGCCAGCGCTGCCAGCCCAAAATCCATAACCAGCACCAGGCGCGCTGGAGCGCGGAATTGGCCGAAGCCAGGCACTAGCCTCGTCAACCAGCCATGGGGCAGGCTGTAGATGCCCAGAGCGATGAGGAACGTGATCACCGCCAAACCCAACAGCGCCCACACGCGGCGGGGGCGGCCCCGCATCATCGCCAGCAGTGCCAAGATCAACGGCAGCACGCCCAGATAGCCCACCTCGACCCGCGGCCACAGCCCCCAATGGAACTGCGGCCCCCTCCCGAAGAAGCCAGGGATGAGCAGCCCAATCCACTGGGCGGGCGAGAGAGAATAGCCCACCGTCTGCTGGTAGTCCCATCCGGCGCGGGCGCTGTGGCGGGTGAGTTCGAGGGCGGGGAGCAACACGACCGCAGACAGGAGGACGGCAACGAGGCAACAGGTGAACAAGTAGACGAGACGACGAGGCAACAAGGAAACGATGGAACTTGTGGCTTGCCCACTGGCTCCTCGCCTTAATGCCAGATAGGTCTCCAGCACCGTGTAGAGTCCTAACGCCAAGGCGATGAAAAGCGTCACCTGCGCATGACCTGCCAGGGTAGCCACAGCCAGCAATACACCGGCAACCACTGCCCACCTGATCTCCAATCTCTGCTCTCCAACACCCCGCAGGTAAGCCCAGAAGACCCAAGGCAGCCAGCTCGCCACGGCGATGAGATTCAAATTGCCGAAGTGAGTCAGGAAGCCATCAGAGAACATGAAGGCCAGCGCCCCGGCCAGGGACGCCCAGCGACTCAACTGCGCCTCCCCCTCGCGCCAGCGGTTCAACCGCAGTAGCAGATACATCCCCGTTCCCGCCCACCAAAAGTGGAAGATGCTCAACCATTCCATCGTGAGGTAGGTCAGCGGACGAGCCAAGAAGAAAGCCAGCACATTAACGGGGTAGAACAGACCGGCCTGAATGTCGCCGATGAACGGAGCGCCGCCATAGAGATGGGGATTCCAGAGCGGGATGATACCCTGGCGGAAGCTCTCCGCAGTGAAGCGGTAGGTGGGATAGAGGAACGAAGCCAGGTCTCCGCCGTCGGCAGGCATCCACGACCCACCCCAGATGATGCGCCAGAAGAAGCCCAGGGCGGCCAACGCCAGTACGCCAAGACTGGCCACGTCCCGGTGATACGGCCCCGACCAGCGCCCGCGGCGATGCCCCTGCCAGATGACGAGGTAGCCTATCAGCCAGAGTGAGATAATGAAGAGCGAGAGCATGCGGTGCTGTCCCTTCGTTAGCACGGTAGATTGGTCCAGAGCCCAACTTACCCAATCTACCAATCTACCAGTTTCCCAGTATACCGCCCACCACTTGCAGCGCGCTGTGGCCTGTGGTATCATATCAGCCGTGGACGACGAGCGACACACGAGATACGCGGAGGATAATGATGAAAATCGTCAGCGTTGAAGAAATGCGCCGCATCGAGCAAGCCGCCGACGCTGGCGGCTGGTCGTATGACACGATGATGGAACACGCTGGCCAAGCCGTGGCAACTGCCATACGAAAGCGCGTCAGCGACCTCCGTAAACGACTGACGCTGGTGCTGGTCGGTCCCGGCAATAACGGCGGTGACGGTCTGGTGGCTGCCCGCTACCTGCACGATGAGGGCTGCCCTGTCGCTGTGTACTGCTGGAAGCGCCGCAAGATCACGAAGGAGAGCACGAAAGGGAGCACGAAAAGTGGGGAGGATCAAAACTACCGCCTGGTGCAGGAGCGGGGCATCCGCACTCTCCATGCCGCCGATGACGCCGACCTGAGCGAACTGCGCCGCCTGCTGCGCGAGGCCGACGTCATCGTGGACGCGTTCCTGGGAACAGGCGTTGCACGCCCCATCGGGGGACAGCTCAAAGACATTCTGGACGTTGCTAAACACGAACTTAGGGAGAAGAGGGAAGCAAGGGAAACAGCGGAAATGAGGGAAGGCGGCCGTCTATTCCCCTCCTTTCCTTCCTTTCCTTCCTTTCCCTCTTTTCCGTTTGTAGTCGCTGTAGATTGTCCCTCCGGCCTCAACTGCGACACCGGTGCCATTGACCCCGCCGCGCTCCCTGCCAACCTGACCGTCACCTTCGCCGAACCCAAGCGAGGCCATTGCCTGTTTCCCGGCGCGGCCGCTTGCGGCGAACTGACAGTGGCGGACATCGGCACCGATCCTGCGCTGGCCACTGACATCTCCCTGGAACTGGCAACGCCGCAGATGATCGCCCGTCTGCTCCCGGCCCGCCCGCCTGATGCCCACAAAGGCACCTTCGGCAAGGCGCTCCTGGTCGTCGGTTCGGTGAACTACACCGGCGCCGCCTACCTGGCCGGCGGTGCCGCTACCCGTGTCGGGGCCGGTCTGGTAACCATGGCCGTGGCCGAGAGCCTCTACCGCGTCCTGGCGGTGGCTTTACACGAGCCCACCTGGTTGCTGCTCCCCGAAGAGACCGGCGTGATCGCTCCTGACGCCATCAAGCTGGTGCGAGAAAAGGCGGCCGGCTACCAGGCGCTGCTGCTGGGCTGCGGCCTGACGCAGGAGAAGCCCGCCGTGGAATTCGTGCATCGCCTGTTGGACATTGACCAGGCAGCACGGCCGCGTATCGGTTTCGTCCACAGCCACGAAACAGCGGAGAAGCCAACGGCTTCTCTGCCGCCGCTGGTCATTGATGCCGACGGCTTGAACATCCTGGCCCAGGCACCTGATTGGCCTCAACGTGTGCCGCCGAACAGCGTGCTCACACCTCACCCTGGCGAAATGGCCCGCCTGTGCCGCTGCAAGACCAGCGAGGTCAGCGCTGATCGCTGGGGCCTGACGCAAGCCAAGGCCGCCGAGTGGGACCAGGTGGTGCTGCTAAAAGGAGCGTACACCGTCGTCGCCGCGCCGGACGGCCGCACCGTCGTCCTGCCCTTCGCCAACCCTGGCCTCGCCAGCGGTGGCACCGGCGACGTGCTGGCGGGCACCATCGTTGGCCTGCTGGCGCAGGGGTTGGCCCCCTTCGACGCCGCCGTGGTCGGCGGCTACCTGCATGGTCTAGCAGGAGAGATCGTCCGAAAGGAACTGGGGGATGCAGGTATGGTCGCCGGCGACCTGTTGCCCAGGCTGCCGATGGCCATCCAAGCTATCGCCAACTAGCAAATCTGCGAATCAGCAGATCTAGGCCTCTGCTTCCCCTCCCTCCAGTTTGCCCAACAGATCCTCTCGCTTCTTGGCCGCGGCCTCTTTCCCTTCCTCAATGGCCTGTCCGAGCTTGGCCTTCTGCTCTTCCAGGATAATGCGTCCCCGCTCTTGCAGTTCCTCGGCACGCTGCCGGGCTTCAGCCGACAGCTCGGTCACCCGCTCCTTCAATTCGATCCCGCTCTCCTCAAGCCGCTGGCGGGTCTCCTCACCCGACTGCGGGGCCAGGAGCAGCGCTGCCACCCCGCCCACAATAGCGCCGATGAGGAAACCTGCGAAGAACTCTCCTCCGCCTCCACGTTCGCTCATGCTTCACCTCCATGATATGTTGGTAGTATGCTGGTACACTGGACAATCGATATCCGCTGGACTGTCCGTCTCAGGCCCTGTCGCCATCCCGACCGCCTGAACGGAAACCGGCCAGCGTCTTGGCTGCCTGACGCAGGCCGGAGACGTAACCAGCGACGTTCACCACGGGAGACACCAGGTGTTCACTAAGGAACGTGGTTGTCCCCTTCACCGTGCCCACAGTCTCCTGAGTCGCCTCCAGCATCGGCTTGACCTCCTCGCGCAGCATCTTGACCAGCCCGTACACCTGGACGGTCAGTATCGCCAGCAGGATACCGACGATGATCGACTCTATCGCCAGGACAATGATCGCTACATCACGCACAGCAGCCATGTTGCACCTCGATTGCGTCTCGCTTGATCCATTCTATCACACTTTCAGCCGATTGGCAATGAGCAGGGCCATCCAGGAGAACAGGCTCCCCTCCACCATGTGCACCTGCCCCACCACCAGCCACTCAAGATGCGTCAATTGTCCCACGCCTTGGCCCGCAGCGAAGCCTGCTACCGCTGCCAGGGCGAAAACCCCCAGGTCGCGCAGCGTCCGCCCCTGCCACAGGTGAAACAGTGCAGCGTAGATCAGAGCAATCACCAGGCTCAGAAGCAACGCGGGTGATAACAGTAAGTCAAGCATGTTGGTGTCCTATTGGGATTTGGCTTTTGGTATTCGTTGTTCGATTGTCCCGCCGCCGAGACAGGCTTCGCCGTCGTAGAACACAACCGCCTGGCCCGGAGTGATGTCCCTCAGCAACTGCTCGAAGATCACCCGCACCCGGCCGCACCCCAGCGGCGAGACCGTGGCTGGTGCATCCTGCGCCCGGTAGCGAATCTTGGCCGTCACCGGAAGCGGTGTTGAAGGCCACTCGCTGGAGACGAACGAGACCTCGCCAGCCGTCAGCTCGCGCCGCCCCAGCACCGACTCCGGCCCTACCACCAGAGCGTTGCGGCCGGCGTCCATCTCCAGCACGTACAGTGGCTCTGCGGAGGCGATGCCCAGCCCCTTCCGCTGCCCGATGGTGTAGAAAGCCAACCCCTGGTGCATGCCCAGCCGTTGCCCTGCCTGGTCGAGTATCGGCCCTGGGCAAACCGCCTGCGGAGCATGGCGTCGCAGGAAACGACGATAGTCATCTCCACCCACGAAGCAGAGATCCTGGCTCTCCGCCCGCTCCGCCACAGGTAGCATACAGGCTCGCGCCATCTCCCGCACCTGCGCTTTGGTGAACTCGCCCAAGGGGAAACACACGTGCGCCAGCGCCTCCTGTCCTAGCATATACAGCACGTACGATTGATCCTTCGACGCATCCACGCCGCGCAACAGGCGGTAGCGCTCGCATCCATCGCCTGGCGGCAGCACGCGGGCGTAATGCCCCGTCACCAGCAAGTCGGCTCCCAGGCCCCGCGCATGGCGCAGTAGGTAGCCGAAGCGGATATGCCGGTTACAAGCCAGGCAGGGATTCGGTGTGCGGCCAGCGGCGTAGGCGGCGACAAACGGCTCCACAACGTGCGTCTTGAAAGTCTCCTCGACGTTGAGCAAGAAGAAGGGGATACCCAGCAACGTAGCAACGCCTCGTGCGCTCTCCACCGCGTCAGGGGTGCAGCAAAAATTGTGGCTGCACCCTTCCTGGTGTGGCTCTGCCCAAAGGCGCATCATCACGCCGATAACCTCATGGCCTTGCTCGACCAACAGAGCCGCGGCTGTGGAGCTGTCCACGCCACCACTCATGGCCACCACGACCCGTCTCCTACCAGAACCCAAAGATCTTCCTCCCCGCAGCGATGGCGGCCAGATTCCAGTCATGGGCCAACACAAAACCGCCGCAGCCTGCTCTCGGGCCGGGCGGATGCAAGGCAAGATCACGCACTGGGGATCCCATTAGCGCGAACCCTCCAGTTCGTGGATCAAAGATTGTCTCCTTGCCAGGGCTGCATTCCGGGCAGACAGCAAGACAGTAGACCGCTTCTGTCACAGTATAGCACCAAGATGCGGGATAGTCAAGAGGGCAAGAACCGCACAAAGACCTGATTGCCCAGCAGCCGCCCCCGCTTGCTTATCCTGATCCGATCCGGCAACCGTTCCAGGAGACCTGCTGCCCCGAGTGCCGCAATCTCCCCACCGTACATATGCAGCAGTGAGTGCCCGAAGCGACGCTCGAAGGCATCGTAGGACACGCCCTCCTGCACCAACCGCAGGCCAAGCATCATCGACTCTGCCATGACCAGCGGTTCATCGATCTTCTCGCTGCCAGCGAGGGGATTGGACCTTCTCCAGTCGCTCGATGTACTCGGCAGGTACGCGCACGTTCCACCATCGCCGCCCGTCGAGGCTGGAATGCGCCCCCGCACCGAAACCCAGATACGACCCATTATGCCAGTAGGTCAGATTGTGACGACAAGAAAACCCTGGAGATACTCCCGCGCCCCCAGGCTCATCAACCTCGTTCCTCGCCCAATTGGAGATCTCGTAGTGAACATAGCCCGCGCCGGCCAACTCGTCGCTGGCTATCAGGTAGAAATCAGCTGCCAGATCGTCGTCGGGCGGGGGGACGTGGCCTTCGGCCACCTCGCGGGCCAGTGGTGTGCCTTCCTCGATGCTCAAAGCATAGAGGGAGAGGTGCTCGGGGGCAAGAGCGATGGCGCGGCAAAGGGTGCGCCGCCAGGTTCCTCTCCGCTGTCCCGGCAGACCGAAGATGAGATCGAGGTTGATGTTAGCAAAGCCAACCGCACGGGCAGCGCGAAAGGCTGCCTCCGCCCCCTCAACCGTGTGGACGCGCCCCAGAAGGCGCAACTCGTCATCCTCGAAGCTCTGTACGCCCAGGCTGAGGCGGTTGACGCCCAGACACCGCAAGTCGGCGAAGCGTTGCCGGTCTACCGTGCCCGGGTTGGCCTCGCAGGTAATTTCGGCATCGGGGTGCACAGCGAAGGCCTGGCGGCAAGCGACCAGGATATCATCCAAGAGATCAGGGGACAACAGCGTCGGCGTGCCGCCGCCCAAATAAACGGTCTCCACCGGTGGATGATGCCAGCGCTGGCCAGCGATAGCAATCTCTGCTACCAGCGCACGGACGTAGGGAATGAAGAGATGATCCAACCCAGCGTAGGAGTTGAAGTCGCAGTAGGCGCACTTGCGTTGGCAGAACGGAATGTGGATGTATAGACTCAGAGTATCGAGGCTCAAAGCGCTCCCTTGTTTGCAAAGCGGAAGCCATGGCCGCGCACGGTGACCACGTACTGATGCTCGGAGTCTAGCTCCGCCAACCGTTCCCGAAGGCGGCGCACCAGAGCATCTATGGCCTGTTCCGACACCCCCTCTTCCAACACCTCAGACCAAACGGTGCGCACGACTACCTCACGGTTGACGATGCTGCCATCACCTTCAACCAAGAGCTTGAGCAGGCGGTACTGGGCTGGGGAGAGGGGAGGCTCCAGCAGGCGGCCTTCCATGTACACTTGACGTGTGGCTTCATCCAGCCGCAACCCCGCCTCCTCTGCCTCAGGGAAGGTCAGGGGAGCTGTGGCACCAGCGTCCACGAAAGCCAGCTTGAAGCGCAAGGCGATCTGGATCTCGTCGCCATCTTCCAGCACCTGCGGCGCCGTCAACTCGCGGCCATTGACATGCGTGCCATTCTTGCTGCCCAGGTCCTCCACGGAGTAGCGGCCATCCACCCACGAGATGCGGGCATGGTAACGAGAGACGTGGCGATCGCGAAGAATGACGTCACAGTCCTCGCCACGGCCGATCGTGAGCGCTCCCTGTTGATCCAACGGCCATCGTTGCCCCATTCCCGCACCCTGCTGCAAGATGAGCATCGCGCTCTCACGAACATCAGCCATTACACTTTGCCTCCACTTGACAAGACGTCAGACATAGGCCATAATTGCGTCCGATGAACACACCGCTGCCCAGCGGAACCGTGCTGCGGTCCCGCTACAAGATCGTCGAATTGATAGGCCAGGGGGGCATGGGCGCTGTCTACCACGCCGAGGATCTGCGACTCAAGGGACGCCAATGCGCCCTGAAGGAGATCCGGCCTGAGTTGGGAGGCATCCCCGAGGTGCTGGCCCAGACGCGCGAGCAGTTCTATCGCGAGGCCAGCGTCTTGGCGCGCCTCGATCACCCCACACTCCCCAAAGTCTCCGACTACTTCTCCCACGAAGGCCGAGAATACCTGGTGATGGATTACGTGCCCGGCCCCAATCTCAGGGTGATCCTGAACAACGCACGGCGGCAGGGCAGGTTTCTCACCGAGGAAACGGTGCTCGGATGGGCACGGCAGCTTTGCGATGCGCTGCAATACCTACACAGCCAGAAACCGCCGGTGCTGCACCGCGATATCAAACCATCCAACATCAAGCTGACCCCTCGCGGCCAACTCAAGCTGGTGGACTTCGGGTTGGTCAAGCTGCTGCTGCCCGACGACAGTCGTACCGTCACGGTCGTGCAAGGCCGGGGCACCGTGCAGTACACGCCATTGGAGCAATACGGCGGCGACACCGGGCACACGGATGTGCGTGCCGATATCTACTCGTTGGGAGCGACACTCTATCACCTGCTGACCGGCAAGCCACCCGCCGATGCCAAGGAACGTTTCCTCAGACCAGGGAGTCTCACACCGCCACGAAGCATTAACCCTGACATCTCGCCCCAGACGGAGCGAGCCCTGCTGCAAGCCATGGCCATGCACCCGGACCAACGTCCGGCCTCCGCCGCCGAGTGGCAAGCCATGTTGTTCAGCACACCGCCCACGGCCCAAACCGTCGGCGTCAACGTGGCTACTCGAGCCGAGTGGGCGCAGGCAGCGCAGGTCAACCGCTGGCTGATCGCGGCAACGCTCAGCCTAGCCACGCTGGCCCTGCTGGTCACCCTCTTCGCTCCGCCACTGCCCAGCGAACCCTCTCAGCCGACCGAAGGCAGCACACCGGCTGCACTCACGACCCGGACGCCGGCGGCCTCGCCCTGAATCATCTACGGTTCTCGGCGGCACGAACGGCCTGCCAGCCACGGACCAGCAGAGGCAGCGATCCGCCGACGAAGGCGACGATAGCCGCACCCCACGGCCCCATCCCCCGTTGTAGCCAACTTGCGCCGGGCAGCCAGCCCAGGCCGTACAGCACGTAGGTCGCCAGTCCGCCAATCAATCCCCACAACGCCGAAGCCAGCAACCTGATGGGCGAATGTCCCGTGCTCATGGCCAGCCACCAACCAATGGCCCCCGCACCGGCCGCGGCCAGCAATCCCAGCACGAAGGCCAGACCGTTTACACGCGGCGGAGGCGGCGGAGGCGACAGAGCGGGAGTGGGCGTGGGTGTAGGAACAGGTGTGGCCGTCATTGTAGGTGTGGCACTTGCTGTGGCTGTCGGCGTAGGCGTCGGCGTAGGCGTAGGCGTAGGCGTAGGCGTGTACGTGGGCGTGGGCGTCTCGGTGGGCACTACCGTGGCAATGGTCGCCGGCTCGTCGCCCTGGATGCTCACAACCAACATCGTGGACTGCTGCGCTGGCAGGCTGCTGGCCGTGACCCACAACTCCCCCGTGCGCTCCAGGGTCACGCTGATCTCGGCGATGCCATCAACCGTCGTCTTTCTCTGGCGAGGCAACTCCAACGCATCGGCCGGATAGAACAGCTTGAACTCCACTGGCGTGCCATCGGGCACATAGTGGCCATTGCGGTCGAGAATGACGCTGGTTCGCAGGCTCAATGTGTCCCCCACCTCCACGCCGATCGTTTCCACAGGCTCTTCCTCGGCCGTCATGTCTGCCAGCATGATCTGGATGATCCGCGCCGGGTCCGGTTCGGTGCGCTCGATGAGGTTGTAGTTGATTCCCGCCACACTGACCGGCAGCGCCCCCGTGGGGGTGAACTCCCGGAATAGTGCCCGCACCGAAGCCTCTAGAAATGGCTGCGTCTTGGCGTAGATGCCGTAGTAGGCCGTCAGCTTGCTGACCTCAGTGGTGTCCAGGAAGTAGGGCGCATTGTAGGCCAGGGCAATCAGGTTCTTGCCTCGCAGGCTGTCGGAACGCAGCCGCAGGAACTCCTTTACAGCGTTGGAGTCAGGGTGATCTTCCAAGTTCAGGTCCAACATGGCGAAGATGATCCACTCGGCGTCTTGGATCAGAGCTTCAGTCTCCAGCACTGTGGCTTCATCAATTTCGTCCCGCAAGAACGCCTTGAGCTGACCGAAGGTGAGACTGTTCACCCTCTCCGGATCCACCTGACCGCTCGCCTCCGGGCCATAAAGACGCAGCATGATCTCCTCCAGGGCCGTCGGCGATATCCAGGGAAACTCAGGACAATCAGCACACTCGCGCTCCTGGCGAGCGTCGGTGAAGATCAAGGTGTTTTCGTCAGCGAGAGGCGCACTGGGCAGTCGGTCGGCCAGCTCCTCGAGCCCCGGATAGATAATGGTGACCGCCTCGCGTGCTACCTGGGCGACGGCGATCTGGCCCTGGTTCATTGCCTCGCTCAGAGCATCCACTGAGACCCGGTTGCTCAGCCAGTCCAGTTGGGGGTAGAGGCGAAGCTTGAGGGCCAGGATGCGGGCAACCGCCGCATCCACCCGCTGCTGGAAGTCAGGGTCGCTCTCGTACTTCTCGCGGAAGAACTGGATGGTCTCCTGCATGTTCGTCAGTTGCTCAGCCCAGTCGCCGGTGAGAGAGAACTGCGAAAGGAGCAGCACGTCGTTCCCTGCCAGAAACGCATCCTGAGCGATCTGCCGGTGCGGGAACTTCTGCAGTTGCGGGTCATAATGACGGCGTACTGCGGGCACGCCCAGGGAATCGGTGACCAGTACGCCACCCTGTTCGCGCCAGGCGGCAAATTCAGGCAGGGCCATGAGGTCCTGCAACTGGGGGGCCAGGCTGATGGGCGGGGTGAGCTGGCGGATATTGCCCTGAAAGCCCCGATAGCGAATGTGAGAAGACATCAGCGCCGCAGTGCTACCAGACCAATCGCCGACCTCCGCACCACGAACCACCGCGGCGAAAGGGGCCAGCTCAACGGAGCGCAACTCCTGCAGCGACTTCTGCACCGTGGCCACCTCCTCGTCCGGACGGCGGTCGCTGCCCCCCTGGCCGGGGAAGTGCTTGGCCACCGTCGCCACGCGGCCGTTGCTGCCCTCATGTACCCCTCGAATGTACGCCTGGCCGAGCGCCCCCACCCAGTAGGGATCTCCCCCAAAGGTTCGAGTACCCAGATCCCCCTTGCCGCCGGGCCGTGGGTTGTCGAGCACGTCCAACGATGGGCCCAGGAGGAAATTGACCCCCACCGCTGCCAGCTCTCGGCCCACGATCTCTCCGACAGCCTGTGCGTTGGCCGGATTCCAGGTCGCACCGATAGCCATGTTGTTAGGCAAAGGGGTGAAACCGTTGAAGAGGCAGCTATAGGGGTAGCCATCCCCCTCTTGGACAATGGCCACAAACAGCGGGATGGGAAGGCTCTCGGAAGAGTGCGTGGGGGTGACAATCGCAGCCGCCTCAGCCTCGGCTCGAACGGAGGGCGCCAACGGGGCAATCAACGGCTGACTGAAGGTCAGGGTTTGCATGTCGTCCGTGAGCTGCGCTACCTGGGCTGGGGTATCGCCCTCGTTGCGGAAATTGCCATTGGAAGCCAGCAGGACCACACCCCCCACGCGGTAGTCGCGAATGAACTGGGCGATGTCGGAGTTCGGCCCGACGTCCGTGCCCACGAAGGAAACGAAGAAGATCTGTCCGACCTTGTCGACAGTGGGCATCTGGGCCATCAACTGCTCAACTGCCCCCCTAGGCTCCTGCGCGGCGGCAGGCCGCGATGCACACAGCCCGCCAAGTGCCAAGACCATCGTCAAGAACCATCTGGAAATTTCAACCGTTCGCTTCCTCACGCCACACATCCTCTCAACACAAGTATACCCATTTCTGCAACAGACGTCAATTCCCCGTTCCCATCCTCCACTTATCATTTCCACGTGGCGAATTGCCCGCACTACGGAAGTGATGTATAATCCTGATCGGTAAAGAAAAAGAACATGAAGCAGGGCGCGATCGCAGTGGGAGTCGTCACCCTCGACCCCGATCACTTCGTGGCCACAATGGGCAGAACGTGGGCGGCACTGAAGGAGGATGTCCCCCTGCTGCGCTGGCTGGGGGTGTTGGTCATCTGCGCTGGGGTGTATCTGGTAGGACGCAGCTAGGCCCGGCATCTGCAGAAGGCCGCCCGGCGTTACCATAGGCGGAAAGAGACACATGCGAGCTTTGATCACCGGCGGGGCCGGCTTCATAGGCAGCCATTTAGCGGAGGCGTTACTGGCCGAAGACGAGGCAGTGACGATTGTTGACGACCTTTCCACAGGCAGCCTCGCCAACATCGAACACCTGGCAGACAATCCCAACTTCCGCTACACCATCGCCAGTATCACCAACGAAGCGATGATGGATGGCTTGGTGGCCGAATGTGACATCATCTACCATCTGGCGGCAGCGGTAGGGGTTGCGCTGGTCATCCGCGAACCGCTGCGCACCCTGCAAACCAACGTGCTGGGCACCGAGATCGTGCTGCGGTGCGCAGGCCGGCACAGCAAGAAGGTGCTGTTGGCTTCGACCTCTGAGGTCTACGGCAAGAGCATGGACGTGCCTTTCCACGAGGAGGGCGATAGGGTGCTGGGCCCCACCACTCGCACGCGTTGGTGTTACCCAGCCTCTAAGGCCCTGGACGAGTTCCTGGCCCTGGCCCATCACAGCGAGCGGGGACTGCCAGTGATCATCGTTCGCTTCTTCAACACCGTGGGGCCGCGGCAAACGGGACGCTACGGCATGGTCATCCCCCGCTTCGTGCGTCAGGCATTGGCGGGAGAGTCGATCACTGTTTACGGTGACGGTCTGCAGACCCGCTGCTTCGCCGACGTATCGGACGTAGTGCGTGGCGTTGTCGCCCTGGCCAGCCATCCCGGCGCGGTGGGCCAGGTGCTAAACATCGGCAGTACGGAAGAGGTGACCATCTTGGAACTGGCCCAGCGGGTCAAGGCGTTGACGGGCAGCCGCTCGCAGATCGTTTTCGTGCCCTATGACCAGGCCTATGGCGAGGGCTTTGAGGACATGCGGCGTCGGGTGCCGGACCTGAACAAGGTATCCAGGCTGGTCGGCTACCAGCCTCAGATCAGACTGAACCAGATACTGCGGAAGGTGATTGCGCATCATAGAACGCGGATGACGGGACAATAGCGGATACTCCAAGTGGTCGAGTTGCTGTACAAGGAAACCACGGGAAAGATTCTGCGCGCTTACGGAGAATGACATGAGAGACAGACTACTACAACTCATCCCTGAATTCGACCTTATCGAGGACACTGAGCTGCGCGAGAAAACACTGCAGGTCTGGAACGCGGCAATGGATCGGGGTGGCTGGACACCTGATGCATTGGCCGAGATGCCCTTCACCCTGCTTTTCAACCCCTGCCCGGCCAGCTACATCGAGCACATTCGGGCGGTGACGCTGACCGCGCTGCGGGCGGCAGAGGTGTTCGCCCAGATCTACGGCGACCGAGTGCCCATCAACCGCGATTACCTGATCTCCGGCGGCTTGCTGCACGACATCGGCAAGCTACTGGAGTACGAGAACCGAGACGATGGGATGACGGTACAGACTCGCTATGGCCGCCTGATCCGCCATCCCTTCTCCGGCGCGGCGCTGGCCGCCGAGTTCAGTCTGCCGGAGGACGTGATGCACATGATCGCCGCCCACGCCGGTGAGGGAGAGAAGGTCAAGCGCACCCCAGAGGCCACGCTGATCAACAAGGCGGATTTCATGAGCTTCGAGAGTCTGCGGGATCTGCAAGTGAAGAAGGAATTGGCAGCGAAGCTGGGATAGGTCAGGACCATCCCCCAGGAGCAAGATGGGCGAGAGCGACAAACGGGCAGACGACCCTAGTTCTTTCAAACGCATACACTACGCAGACCATCCCATGGCCGGGATGTGAGGTGCGCCTGAGCATTCGCTGACCCTTGGCCTCCTCACAGCCCGAGCATGGGAGCACATCAAGGAGGCCACCATGGAGCAGCGAGTGCTAGATCAGACGCTGGCGCAGGTGCGCGCCTACCTGGAGGCCAGCGACTTGGCGGGAGCCATCGCCCTCATTGAGGCCCTGCGCCCCCCCGATCAGGCCGACGTCTTCGAAGAGCTACGGCTCGGCCAGCAGGAGATTCTCCTACCCCGACTGGACATCGAAGACGCCGCCGACATTCTGGAGGAACTGGAGGACGAAGACGCCGCCGAGTTGGCCAAGCGCCTCGACGTCAACACGCTGGCTCCTATTCTCGATGAGATGGCCAGCGACGAGGCAGCCGACTTGCTGGGCGACCTGCATCCGGAGCAGGTGAGCCAAGCGCTGGCCCAGATGGCCGACGCCGACGGGGTGCAGGCCCTGCTGGTGTTCCCCGACGAGGCCGCCGGCGGCCTGATGACCACCGAGTTTCTGGCTCTGCGGCGCGACATGACCGGCGCCGAGGCCCTGGCCGCCGTCCGGCAATGGGCACCTGAAGAGGAAGCGGCCTACTACCTGTTCGTCGTGGATCAAGATGGCCGCCTTCGCGGCGTGGCTAGCCTGCTGGACCTGATCAAGGCCCCGCCCAGAGCCCGGCTGGGCGAGGTCATGGACCCGGACGTCATCCACATCCTGGCCGGCGCCGATCAGGAGGAGTGTGCCCGGCTCATGGCCCGCTACGACGTCATGAGCCTGCCGGTGGTGGACGAGAACCACTTGCTCCTGGGCGTCATCACCGTGGACGACCTGGTGGATGTGCTGGAGGACGAGGCCACCGAGGACATCCAGCGCCTGGGCGGTGCGTTGCCTCTGGATCGGCGCTACCTGGACACCTCGGTGCTGCAGGTGACCTGGAAGCGCATCGGCTGGCTGTTGCTGCTCTTCGTGACGGGGACGCTCACCGCCAGCGTGATGCGCTACTTCGAGCCCCTGCTGACCACGGAGGTGACCCTGGCCTTCTTCGTGCCCTTGCTCATTGGCACCGGCGGCAACGCCGGCTCCCAGACCACAGCGACCATTATCCGTGCCCTGGCAGTGGGAGACGTAGACTGGAGAGATGTGCTCAAGGTGTTCTGGCGCGAGTCCCGTGCGGGCATTCTGCTGGGTCTGGCCATGGCCGTCGTGGGCTTCATACGGGCACTCACCTATGGCACGACGGGCCCGCTGGCCCTGGCTGTGAGCAGCGGGCTTCTGGCCATCGTCCTTTGGGCCAACGTGGTGGGTGCGTTGCTGCCACTGCTGGCCGCCCGGCTGAAGATTGATCCCACGATGATCTCGGGCCCGTTGATGAGCACCTTGGTGGACGCCACAGGGCTCTTCATCTACTTGACCATCGCCAAGGCAATCCTGCAAATCTGAAAGGCATAGACATGCCCGGACAGACCATCATCGAGAAGATCATCCAAACGCACAGCGACGAAACGGTCGCGCCGGGGCGCATCGTCTGGATGGAGCTGGATGTGCGCACAGCTCGAGACTTCGCCGGCGCCAATGTGGTGCAGAACTTCCGCACGCACTACAGCAACAGTCCCGTAGCCGACGCCAGCAAAACCTTCTTCACCTTCGACTGCGTCGTCCCGGCCAAGACCATCCCCTACGCCAACAACCAGCACATCTGCCGCCGGTGGGCGCGCGAGCAGGGAATCAAGGTCTACGATGTGGACGCCGGTATCGGTTCGCATGTAGCCATCGAGGAAGGGCTGGCCTACCCAGGCTGCACCTTCGTGGGGACCGATTCCCATCTCAACATCCTGGGCGCCATCGGCGCCTTCGGCCAGGGGATGGGCGACCAGGACATCGCTTTCGGTTTCAAGACCGGCAAGACCTGGTTCGAGGTGCCACCGACGATGAAGGTGATGATAGAGGGTGATCTCCGCCCTCCCTGCACGGCGCGAGACCTGACGCTGGCAGTGCTGCGAGAACTCGGCTCCAGCGGCGCGCTGGGCCGGGCGGTGGAGTTCTACGGCTCGGCCATCGAAGATCTCGACCTGTCTGGCCGCATCACGCTGGCCAGCCAGATCACGGAGATGGGCGGCATCATCGGTTTCATCCCGCCTTCAGAGGAAGTACTGGCCTTCTGCCGCGAGCGGGCGGGGCGAGGGATGCCCGGCGTGTATGCCGATCCCAACGCTGAGTACTGTGAAGTGGTGGAGGTAGACATCACCGATCTGGAGCCACTCATCGCCTGCCCACCTAACCCGGCCAACGTCAAGCCGGTGCGGGAACTGGCCGGCACGCGCATCGACTCCGTCTTCCTCGGCTCCTGCACCAACGGCCGCTTCGAGGACTTCGCCGCTGTGGCTGAGGTCGTCGAGGGCAAGCGCATCGCTCCCTGGGTCATGGCCTCGGTCGTGCCCGCCACCCGCAAGGTGTACGCGCGCATGCTGCAGGAAGGTGTGTTGCAGGCATTGTTCGAGGCTGGCTTCATCATCAGCAACCCCGGCTGCGGAGGCTGTGCTTCCGGGCAGATCGGCATGACCGGCCAGGGGCAGGTGCAGGTGAGCACCAGCAACCGCAACTTCCGCGGCAAGCAGGGTGCGGGCGACACCTACCTGGCCAGTCCGCTGACGGCGGCGTGGGCCGCGCTGCGCGGCGAGATCACGGTGCCCCAGTGAACGCTGCATGCACTGCGCAATACCGAACACGTACTGCGTGTTGCGTGTTCCATCTCTTCTCCTGGACAGCTATGCCCGATTTGCCGATTCAGGCACAGCGTGGCAGAATTGGATTGATTAGTTGATCAATCGGTGGAGACAAGGACATGACGCGATCAGCCACACGGCTTATTCCGGCCACGCAAGCCAAGACCCGCTTCGGGGAGATGATCCGTGAGGTGGCAACGAAGGGGACACGATTCATCGTGCAGAAGCGAGGCGTGCCTCAGGCAGTGGTCATCAGCCTGGACGAGTACGAGGACGTCTTGGAGACGGAAGCCGAGTTGAGGGACCCTGAGTATCTGGCCTCCATCGGCGAATCACGTCGTCAGTATGAGTTAGGCGACGTGGGCAGCATGCTCGACATCTATGCCTCGCTGGAGCGGGCACGCCAACAGGCTCAACAAGATCAGGACGCGGGGTGATGGCCGTAGGGGCGGGTTTGAAACCCGCCCCTACCGCATCGTCCCCACCAGCGTATTCCTCAAGGACTTGCGGAAACTGGAGCGAAACTACGAAGTGCATCGGCGCGTAGTGGCGGCCATCGAGCGGATCGCCCAGAACCCGCACGCGGGTATTCAGGTGCGCCACAAGGAAACAGGGGGCTGGCGCTGGCGGGTAGGGGCGGGTTTGAAACCCGCCCCTACCGCATTCGCTACGACATTGCGGGCAAAGATGTGGTACTGCACCGCGTACGGCACAGGCGAGAGATCTATCGCCTGGAGTGACGCACGGCACGCAACACGCAATACGCAGCACGCAGCCATCCGTGTTGCGTGCTGCGTGTTCCGTGAGACAGGAGTTGGAAGCAGTGAAACCCACGAAGATACGAGGCCGCATTTGGGTGCTCACCGACCCCGACGGCAAGATGTACGACGATGTGGACACGGACATGATCTTCCACAACCGCCATCTGCACATCACCGAGGTGGCGGAGATGGGGCAGTACGCGCTGGGCAATCTCCAGGGCTGGGAGGATTTCGCCCGCGAATGCCAGCCTGGCGACATCGTCATAGCCGGAGCTAACTTCGGCGCTGGCTCCAGCCGCCAGCAGGCGGTGGATTGCTTCCGCGCCCTGGGCGTGGGCGGGCTCATCGCCGAAAGCTACGGGGCCATCTACAAGCGCAATGCCATCAACTCTGGCTTCCCCATCCTCACCCTACCGCACCTTTCGGAGATAGCGGGCGAGTTCGAGAACGGCGACGAACTACAAGTCAATTTTGAGACGGGACAGCTTGTTCTCAACGACGAAAAGGCATACCAGGCACAGCCTTTCTCCAAGGTGCAGGCCGACATCTACCAGTCTGGCAACCTCTTCGCCTACGGCAAGACGCTGGGAGGCTGAACCTCCGCAGAAGCGCAACCCTTGCTCACCGAGGGTGTTCTACCAGTTGGGACATCAAGGCTTTCGTATTATGGACGGTGCAGTGTGAGTAGAAATGGCCATTTGCCTGTGCAGATTGCAGACCTCTGTTTTCGATACCGCACCCGCAAGGAACTAGCACTGCACGGCATCACCTTCCAGGCAGACAGGGGTGAGTTGGTCCTGGTCGCCGGGGCCAGCGGCTGCGGAAAGACGACGTTGATGCGCTGCATCAATGGCCTCATCCCCCGCAGCTACACGGGCGGTCAACTTGCGGGCACCATCCGCCTGTTCGAGGAAGACCCCACACCACTGCCGCTGACACAGATCTCGCAAATGGTGGGCACGGTGCTGCAAGACCCGGAGAAGCAGATCGTCGGCAGCTACGTGCTCAACGAGGTGGCCTTCGGGCTGGAGAACCTGGGTCTCCCGCACCAGCAGATCTACGAGCGGGTGGAATGGGTGCTGGACTACCTGGGCATCAGCCACCTGTGGGATCGGCAGACCTTCAGCCTCTCCGGCGGTGAGAAGCAGAAGGTAGCCATTGCCGGCGTGCTTGCCATGCAGCCGGACATCATCCTATTGGACGAGCCGTTGGCCTCGCTGGACCCAGCTTCCTCACAAGAAGCGCTTGCCCTCATCCGCCGCCTGGCCGACGAGGGCAAGACTGTGCTGCTCATCGAGCATCGCGTGGAGGATATCCTGAGGGCCAAGCCAGACAGAGCGCTGTTCCTCAGTGGAGGGGAGCAACGCTACTTCGGCGACATGGAAGGCTTCCTTGACATCGCCGACTATCGGGAGGTGAAGCTGCCCGCGCCGATGGTGCTGAGCCAAGCGCGGGAAACACAAGAAGAGGTGCCTCCGCCTCCCCCGTCCGCTCCGACCAACGGCCGCCCGGCGCTGGTGGAATTCGATCACGTCTCCTTCTGCTACGAGCCGGAACAGCCGGTGCTGCATGACGTCTCGTTGACCATTCGGCAAGGGGACATCATCGCCTTGCTGGGCCCCAACGGCGCCGGCAAGACCACGCTAATCAAGCAGGCCATTGGCCTGCTCAAGCCACGGGATGGCACCGTGCGAGTGGAAGGGCAGGATACACGGCGGGTGAGCACGGCACAGGTGGCCCGCACCCTGGGTTATGTGTTCCAGAGCCCCACCCACATGCTGTTCGCCCCCACGGTACAGGAGGAGCTGGCCTTCGGGCCGCGCAACATGCACTTCGAAGAGACCATCGTGCAAGCTAACGTCGGGCAGGCCATAGACATCCTCAACCTGCGGGGGCTGGAGGAGTACCCGCCGCTGGCTCTGAGCTTCGGCCAGCAAAAGCGCACGACCATCGCCGCCGTGCTGGCCATGCAGTCCAAGATACTGGCCATGGATGAGCCCACGGCGGGCCAGGACTACCGCAACTACACCAACTTCATGAACTCGATCCTGGCTCTCCGCACCCAGCGAGAAGACCTCTTCGCCGCCATCTTGTTCATCACCCACGACCTCGACCTGGCCGTCGGCTATGCCAATCGGGTGATCTTGATGTCCGAAGGACAGATTGCCGCCGATGGGCCACCGGAGGAAGTGTTGGCCGACCGGGCACTGCTGGAGCGATGTCGTATCGTGCCCACGTCGTTGCTCGACCTGAACCTCAAGCTGCTGCCCAAGACGGGACGCTTTCACCGAGCGGAGGCATTGGCGTCGCTTGTTGATCAGTGATCAGGTATCAGCGTCCAGGGTGTCCCTGGTCGCCGATCACTGATACCTGATACCCAATCCCAATATCCAATACCTGGCTATGTGCCAGAAAGGGGGTGATAGCACATCACACAACCAGTTTGCAGTCGCCTGGGCGTTCGCTCCCGCCCAAGCGGCCCGGATCATCGGGAGCGAATAGATCATTCAACATACGGCAAAGGGAGAAATCTGCTATGAAGAACAAATACACCAAGCCGATCTTGCCTCTCATCATCGGCATCGTCATCGTCGCCCTGCTGTTCTACGGAGGCGGCATCGTCAATGCTCTCAAGAACAAATCACCCATTGGGGAAGAACTGGCTGGGGTTAGCAGCAGCGCGGTGCGGGGCGAGACCGGCTTCTTCGGCGGCTGGCTGGTGTGGACGATCATCGGCGCCATTATCGTCTACATCATCTACATCCGCTTCTCCGATCCCGAGTACTGGAAGATCGGGACGCGAGAAGTGGTGATGATGGCGCTCGGCGCGGCGCTGTACGGCCTGCTCAGCCTGGCCTTCAACACTATCCCTGTGCCTTCGGTGAGCCTGGTGGCCCTGCGGCCGGTGGTCGCCATTCCCGTCTTCTTCGGCATGGCCTTCGGCCCCGCCGTGGGCTTCTTCACCGGCGCGGTGGGCAACATCCTGGGCGATGCCCTCACCGGCTGGGGAGTCTACCCCGCTTGGGACATAGCCAATGGCCTGATGGGCCTCGTGCCAGGGCTGGCGGCGATGTACTTCACCCGCAAGCAAAAGGTGAACACCCGCACGCTGTTCATCATCTCCGCCATCGTGCTGATCATCGCCGTGCTGCTGCCCATTGTCTTCCCCAGCATCGCCCATCCTTGGACGGGCGAAGCAACATCGGAGTTCAGCGGCTGGTGGTGGATCATGCTGGTGATCCTGGTCGTCACGGCGGTGCTGGCCTTGGCCCCGCAGTACTGGTCCATCGTGGCTGTGCTACTCACGCTGCTCATGCTCGTCGTGGGCATCATCAACCGCTCATGGCTGATGATCGTGTGGTCGCTGTTCCAGGCCGTGCTGGTCATCTTCCTGTTCACCCGGCGGCAGGCAATCACCGCCTGGCTGTCGGATGAAGACACGCGACGGATCGTCATCTGGGGCACGTTGGGGATGATCGTCGGCTATGGCTTCGCCGCCTTCGCCGACATCTTCATCAACGGCTACAGCTTCGCGACCGCCTTCGTCGGCGAGTTCATACCTGCTGCCGGCCCCAACATCCTCTTCTCAGCCATCCTGACGCCGCTGCTGTACGCTGCCTGGCAGCAGGCAAGAGGACGAGCAGGGCGGTAGGTTAGGGAAAGTCTGGCGATGCTGATCACCTGGAAGTACAAGGAACGCGATACGATCATCCAGAAGTTGGACCCGCGGGCGCGCGTCATCTTCCTGATCTGCGTCATGCTGGCCATCATGCAGTTCTGGGACTTGCGCTTCATCGCCTTCTTCCTGCTGCTGGGGGTAGTGCAGTTCGTACTGGCCAAGCTGACTTGGCAGGAGACGCGCCGCTTCTGGCTGGTGATCGGCATCATCACCACCGTCCTGTCGTTAGCAACAGCTTTGACGGGGCGGGGTGAGGCCGGGGTGTACGCGGACACGCACTTCCTCTGGGAACCTGCGCCGTTCCACCTCCTCGGCCTCACCCTCCGCCCCCGCCTCAGCGCCGAGCGGGTGATGTACCTTTTCAGCCAGATCACGCGCATCGTCAGCTTCGCTCTCCTGGCGGTGGTCTTCCCCTACACCATCCACCCCGCCCGGTACGGCATCACCTTCCGGCGGCTGGGCCTCCCCGACAAGCTCGCCTTCGCCGTTGACCTGGCCTTCCGTTTCATCCCCTCGCTGGGACGCGATTTCACGGTCACAATGGATGCGCAGAAAGCCCGCGGCTACGAGCTAGAGCGGGTGGGGGGTGGGCTGATCGGCCAGATCCGCAACATGGCCCCGCTGCTCATCCCCATCACCATCGGCTCCGTGGTGGGGGGCGAGGAGGTCGTTGACGCCATGGACCTGCGGGCCTTCGGCACTGGGCCGCGCACCTGGCTGACAAAGTTGAAATACGAACCCAGGGACTACATGCTCATCGGTTTCAGCCTTGTACTGCTGATCGGTGCGCTCATGCTGAATCTCCTGGACATTGGAGAGCTGTGGGTGCCGATGTGGCTGCAGGAGTTGGCCGCTGGAGGCTGAGGCTGCCACAGAGCCAGAACGAAGCCGAATCAAAAACGCCGAGGCAAGAGCCTCGGCGTTCGCCGTCTAGGGTCCGAAGCGCCGATAATCCTCTGGCGTGTCAATGTCGAACGGCAGGGGGGCATCGAAGGCCACTCGCTCCACCGACTGTTGGAACCGCTCAATGAGCACCCGCCCGCCCACATCGCCGCACAACTGGCCCAGCTCAGCGAAGGCCGCGCGGTCGAACAGCACCGGGTTGCCCCGCTGTCCGCGATAGCTTGGCACGACGATGGGAGCCAGCGTCTGCCGGTGGCGCTGCACCAGCGCTTCGATGACCTCCGGCGTCACTTCTGGCTGATCGCCCAGGAGGAAGAGGGCCGCGCTCACGCCGGTCGGCAAAGCGGCCAGTCCCGCCCGCACGCTGCTGCTCTGCCCCTCCGCCCATGCCTCGTTGACTACCACCCGCACGGTCCGATCGCTCACCGCCGCCGCCACTCGTTCTCCCTCGCAGCCCACGACGACGATCACCTCATCAATACTCCCAGCCGCAAGCGCCCGATCCACCACCTGGCCCAGCAGCGTCGTCCCGCTCCAAGGCAGCAGCAGCTTGGGCTGGCCGAAGCGGGTCGCCCCTCCTGCAGCCAGGACGATGGCCGCCGTGCGTCCCCACACTTCCCGCGCTGGATCGTCAGCCTCCGTTGCGCCGAGTACTACGTTGTCTATCGGTGTCTTCTCAAGAAGTAGGGGCGAACCCTTGCGGTCGCCCTTCTGGGCAGGCGCAAGGCCTGCCCCCACCTGAAGCAGCAGCCGGGCGACCTGCCGCGCCGTGGCAAGCTGCTCTCCCGTCTCCACCTTGTTGAGCAGAGGGACGACGCGAGTACTGGGCGGCACGCCCCGCCGTCCGCCTTCAGGATGCGCCAGCACTGTCGCCACCATCTCCGGCGTGATGGGATCGCCCAGCGCCCCGCCCGCCAGGGCAGCGATGCGTTCCGGGCGGTGGACGCTGGCTGCATCCAGTGGCCGGCCGACGGCCTCGATCCCGGCCATGGGCACGACCAGGGTGGTGCAGGAGGGGATGACCGGCTCGTGCTGCGCGGGCGCCTTGAAGGGCTTCATGCGCGCCCCGTCGGCCTCAATGATTACCGCATCCACAGACGGTAGCGCGACGATGCGCTCCACCAGCGTTGGCTCGACCCCGTATGCTTTGTTTCGTGCCACATCTATGCCGCCAACGATCAGCACATGGCCATGCTGCTGCAGTGTCTGAGGCAGGTGGGCCAGCAGAGCGTCTTCGTCCTGTACGATGAGATGATGCGAAGCGGCGGCCATCTGGGTGACGAAGATGCGCGTCGTGGTGGTGGTCACCACGCGCAGGCCGTGGGCGGTCAGCTCCCGCGCCAGCCGGAACATGACCGACGTCTTGCCGCCCCCGCCGACGAGGGCGACGACCTCTTTGCGCTGCCAGCGTAGTGCGTGGGACAGGAGCATCGTACTATGCACTCCAGCGGCCCGAGAGTGCGGCTTCCAGGCATTGCTCCAGCGTGCCAAAGCGCACATGCACGCCGGAGTGCGCCGGCGCGTAGCAGGCGGTCTTAGCAGCATTGGTAGCCACGCTGCGGATGCCCAGGATGCGCAGGGGAGCGACGACGGTGCAGGTGTCGGCCACCACGCGACCGCCCGCCGACTCGATGCTCTGCACCCAGCCCTCAGCCACTGCCGCCTCCCTCGTGCGGCGGGCCGTGGTCACCCAGAGTTGTGTCTGCAATCGCCGTCCGCGCACGAGGTCAGCCACCTGGACGATCTCAGCGAGGCTGGCGTGCGGGCAGCCGATGCTCACCAAATCAATATCCAGCACGTCCGCATCGTTCATGGCCTCGTAGGCTGTTTTCAGGTTGTCCACGACGATGTGCCGAGCATCGACGCGGAGCAGCGATTCGCCAGCGTCCACAGCCTCGGGCGTGTATCCCGCAATGTGGAAAAGGGCCACGGCGCCGTAGGCGGCCAGCGAAGCTCCCAGCGTCTTCAAGCGATCTACGGCCTCGCCGCCGTAGGTGATGTCCCGGGGCAGCAAGGGCAGCCACTGTCGTAGGTCAGCGAAGCAAGGCACGCAGCCCCCCACCCGCTGCCCCACGATCTGGCCCAGGGCACCAAAGTCGGCTACACTGTGCAGCGGGCAGGTCACCTCCACCACGTGCGTTGCCCTGCGCCCCTCGTCCAGGTGATAACCGAACCGGGCCGTGCGCCCAACGATAGCCGATGCCAGCGCGCTGGGGCCGCCCTCGCGGTTCGTGCGCGCTCCCAGGACGCTGTTGGCGAAGACAACGGCGGAGGATTCGGCCCAGGCCAGATGCTGGCCTCGCTGCGGTATGTGGTCTGGCAGCAAGTACGGCGTACAGGTCAGCTCAGGCGTCACGCCCATACGCTGGAAGGCCTCAATGACCTCAAGCTGCGGCTCGCCAAAGTCGGCGGGAATGCCCATCTCGCGCCAGCGGGCGGCCTCCATGCCCATCGGGTTAAGCCAGGCAGGCACCCGTGATCGCGCTCCCTCATCAGCCCAGCGATCGAGAAATTCAAGGCCCGCGTCGCCCAGGTTCTTGTAGCTGACGCCCGAGATGTGCGCACTGGCGATGGGGACAAGCTCCGTCGCGCCGTAGATGCGGCCCAGCGTGACTACGATCTCCATGGCCTGCTGGACGCCAGTACCCTCTGCGCCGTTGAGCAGGGCCCGTTCTTCGGGCGTGAGATGCAGGGTGCTCACAAGACGCCCTCCGCTGCCTCGCTACCGGGTGCGGTTGATGAGATGATCCAGCAGCAGGAAGATGATCACAGCGATCACCAACAGCAGCAGGGCAAACTGCCAGGGCGTGAGGGGGACAATGAAGACGAAGCGCACCTTCCGCCAGACGAGATAAAGGGCGACGACCAGAGCGATGGTGAAGAGCAGACTTCGATGGCGAGGGCGCATGTAAGATCCTCCTGGTGGTGTTGTGTGAATTCACTCGAAGCGTAGGGGCTCTGACCTTGCCTCCAGGCGGGCGCGCAAGGTGGCTTCGAGCTGCGCAGCCGAACGAAAGAGTACTGTGGGCATCCCCAGCGCTTCGGCAGCGCGCACGTTGCGTTCCTTGTCGTCCACGAGCAGGCAAGCCGTAAGCGGCAGCCCCAGCCACTCTGTGGTCAGTTCGAAGATGCGAGGGTCGGGCTTGCGCAACCCCACCAGCGCCGAGATGACAACGACATCAAACAGTCCCTTGACTTCCGGCAGCTCCCCCAGAAGATCCGCTAGGCCGGGTAAGGCGTTGGAGCAGAGCGCAAGACGGTAGTGGCTGCGTAGGCGCTGCGCTACGGCGACTATGTCGTCGTTGATCACTTCGAGGTGGAACGGATCGCCCTTGAACCGGAAGAAATCAGGCGGCAGGCGGCTTTCCAGCTCAGCTCCGACGCGGGCCCAGTGTTCTTCGGGGGAGATGATTCCCGTGGAGGCCAGTTCCCAGGCCTCACCGGCGAACAGGCGGTTCTGCATCGTTCCTGACGGCCAACCCAGGAGGGCATCGAACTCCCGTAAGCGAGTGTAGGAGCGCTCGCCGTGCGTAAAGACGCCGCCAAAGTCGAAGATCACCGCCTGGATCATAGCTCCCTCACCAGCACCGGCACGCGCCGGCCCGCGCGCTGGAAGTCAAAGCGTTGATAGAGATGGTGAGAGGCGACGTTGCTCTCCTGTGTGTTCAACCTGACGGTAGCTGCACCGGCAGCCCGACAGTAGTCCAGAGAATCGGCCAGAAGCTGGCTGCCGATTCCCCATCCCTGGAAATCGGGGTGCACGGCCAGTCGGACAATGAATCCGGTTTCCCCCACTACGTCGCTGACGGCATAGCCCACCGGCTGCTCCGCCTTCTCAGCGATTGTGGAATGGCCTGTGGTGACCAGCAGTTCCATGAAATGCCCTCGGTCGAAACGCCAGAGGGGATCGAAGGCAGCGCTGTCTAACGTTAACAGAGCGGACAGATCACCCCCACAGATGGGACGGAGGACCGCCTGCGGCTTCTGAGGAGGCGGTGTCGGAGCAGTAGGCCGTTCCAGGTAGACGATTCTGTCCACAAGGTTGAAGCCAGCACGCTGCAGCGTCGGCACGAGCCAAGGAGCGGCACCGAGGCAGACCAAGGCCGCCGTGCCCTGTTCCTTCAAGTCGCGCATGACTGGAACCAGCAGTGTTCGCACGCCCGTATCCACCCGCCAGCCGTTGATCAGCGCCAGGCCTCGCAGGTCCGCCACGGAAGAAAAGCGGGGTGTGACGCAGAGAAACCCCCGAAGGGTGTCGGCAGCATCGGCCAGCCACACTCTGTTCTGAGCCAGAAGATACCCCAGATCCTCATTGCCAAAGGAGGTATATTGCCGAAGCGCCCGATCGAGCAGTCTCAGCATTCGTGGCGCATCGGCCACGCCTGCCTGGCGTACTTGGGTCAGAATCCTAGGCATGCCCTCTCCTCTTCGCCTATGCTCAGAGCAAGTATGCCATGAACTGCCTTCTTCGTCAAATGGCAACAAGAAAGCCCCTCCGCCTGTCGGAGGGGCTCTTCAACGGTACATGGCGGCGCCCAGACTTGAACTGGGGACACCGGAATTATGAGCTCCGTGCTCTACCAACTGAGCTACGCCGCCCAGAAGCCGAATAGTCGCCCAGTCGAGCAATCGCTTGGGCGCCTGAGCGTGCAAGTGACTGTATTCGACCAAGCGACCACACAACCAGTAAGGTAGCGGGGGCAGGACTCGAACCTGCGACCTTTGGGTTATGCGTACCACTACAGCTTTCGCTGCCTGGCTGAACCAGTTTGTGGTCTGGACTTTCCCTTCACCCTCGGCCGAACCGTTAGGGTGCCTGCCGTCAAGTCTCTACACCTTCTCTGATCGTTCTGCGACGTTCAGAGCTTGGCTCGGGATTACCACCGCCTAAGGCTTCCCCGACTTTGACAGGTTTCACACACGAGTTTCCCCGTGTGCAGCCCATTGCAAGATTAACTCCCAAGCGTCACGATAGTTAGCGGAACGCGGTTTTCGCTGACGCTTGCCAGCTTCGACCATATGAATCTCACTGGCATAGCTGGTGAACACATCTACGGGGAAGACGTAGAACAAGTCCAAGTCTGGGATATGCACCACGGCGAAGTCAAAATCTGATGGCTGATACACATCTCGAATCATCGAGCGCCGGTTCGTTTTTGTCCGACGATTGTCAACCACATAGTTTTGACGCGCCCTGTCAAACCATGCCCGTTTGACCTGGATCTTGATGAGCATGCCCTCTACGTCGAATACTAAGTCATAGGGCAGCCAATCCCCAACAGGGGTGAGAACTCCCCAACCGCGCTTCAGTGCTTGAAGAATGGCTGACTGCTCGGCAATATCTCCCCTCAACTTCGTGTTCATTTGTTAATCCTGCGGTTGAGCCCAACGAGCTGCCACTGCTCCACCCCGCAACATTGCACGGATTATACTCAGATTGTCCCTACTCGGCAAACGGCGACGACAGGTCGTGCACAGGCTGTCGTCGTATCTCCCGTCTGCTTACCGTCGCTGGACCAGCCAGTCGCGTCCCGATGCAAAGCTCTGTCGGTGGTTCCAGTCAGTCTGGGCTGAAGAAGAGGTCCCACCACTGCTGCCAGAAAGGCGTATCGGCGGACACGCTTGCCTGTTCCGCCTTCTGCTCGGTCAAAAGGTCGGGTGGCAACTGGAACACCGTGTCACCCGGACGCGCACCGAGACCGTCTCGTACCAGGCTTTCCTTTTCCCTATCTATGTCGCGTCTGGCCTCCTCAAGCCGCTCGCCTTTCTTCTCCAGCCCCGCCAGTCTCGCTTGGGTCTGTTCCAGTCTAGCCAAGCTGGACATGTACTCATTAAACTGTCTGAACACTCCGATGCCAAAATACAGGCAAAGCGCCAGAAAGACCACCAAAAGAACCTGAGAAGGCGTCGAGAGCGATCGATACCACGGCCCCTTTTTGGTCATCGCACTCCCTCCAGGAGACGCTGATGTGCTGGGGGATCTCCCCCCTGCTGGCCTCTGTGAAAGCAAATCCCAGCTCGCTAACCGACCTGGGATCCCGTCACGTGGTGCCGAAGGTGGGATTCGAACCCACATGGGCGCTAGGCCCACTGCGCCCTGAACGCAGCGCGTCTCCCTGTTCCGCCACTTCGGCATTGCTATCTTGAGTTTATCATCACTTGATGTTCTTGTCAAACTGCGGTTTGCTTCCTCACTGTCTTGTTCGCCTCTGCCCGGGAACGTTTCGCTCTACAACTTCGCGGAGTCCGATGCGCCGCGTGACGATGTACCAGTCAGCAACGGTGCGAAACCGGTCGCTTGGCTCGTTCAGCCGACCCAGCGTGACATCCTTGATCTTCTTGCTTACGCCGTAGCTGTAAATGGGATGGAAAAGGGGCAAGGCAGGCAGTTCCTCGGCGAAGATGTCCTGGAATTCCCGGTAGAGAGCCATGCGCTGGGCCTGATCGCCAGTCATCCTGGCCTCTTCCATAATCTCATCCGCCCTTCGGTATGACCAGCCAGCGTAGTTCTGTCCCCCTTCCATCTGTGTGGAATGCCAGAGGGGATAGGGATCGGGATCGCCGGAAAGCTCCCAGCTTACCAGGGCAGCATCGAAGTGCCGGGGATAGAGGAAATCGCTCACCAGGCCGGCGAAGTTCACTGGCTGCGGCACGGCGCGCACGCCTACCTCAGCCCAGTTAGCCGTGATCATCTCCAACATCCGCACGCGCACAGCGTCATCGTCGCTGAGCACAATGAACTCCAGCCTCTGTTCGCCCTTCTCGCGCACACCGTCTCCATCGGCATCTCGCCAGCCGGCCTCCTCCAGAAGCGCCCTGGCCTGATCGGGGTCATGATCGTAGCCTCGCACTTCCTCGTGATAAGCCCAGGTGCGAGGCACCATGGGAGTGTGAGCCAGCAGCCCCTCTCCGCCGGTCGCCTGGTCAATCAGCGCCTGCCGGTCCAGGGCATACAGCAGCGCCTGGCGCATCTCTTTCTCTTGCAGGAGCAATGTGTTCGGGTTGTCCAGGTTCAGCAGTATGGCCACAAATCCAGCCAGCGGAGCAGAGAAGATGTTCACATCCTCGCGAACGGCTGCCCAGCCGAGGTCGCCGGGCAATATGCGGCTGATCCCGTCCACCTCACCGCGCTCGAAGGCCGCGTAGATGCTCTGGTGGTTCGGGTAGAAACGGAACTCCACCGCGTCGAGATAGGGGGTCGTCCCTCGATGGTAGGGATTGGGCTCAAGGACAGCGTGGACGGCGTCCAGTTCCGTGAGTCGGAAAGGCCCAGTGCCCACCGGTCGTACGTTGAGCTGGGCGCGAGGCATGAGCCGGGCTGGAACCTCCTTCCAGAGGTGGGCGGGCAGCAAACCGATGGTGGTATAGTCCAGAAAGGGCGTGAAAGGGTTGGAGAGAGCAAGACGGACCGTATGGTCATCCAACCTCTCCACTTGCACGCCGCTCCAAAGCTCTCTCAAGTCGGGGATGCCTTGAAACTCGACATCCTGCATGGCCTTGACGGTGTAGAGCACATCATCGGCGGTGAAAGGGATGCCGTCGTGCCACTGCACATCCTGGCGCAGGTGAAAGGTGTAGATGAGGCCATCTGGGGAGATCTCCCAGCGTTCCGCCAGCGCGGGGACGACGTTGCTCTGCTCATCGAAGGCCGTCAGCCCCTCGAAGATGAGTCCGCAGAGATCCCGATCCACACTGTTGTAGTGACCAAGGAGCGGATTGACGTATTGTGGATTGCCAGCCAACCCTTCCACGTACACACCCCCCTGATCGGGGACAGTGACCGCGTTAGGGGGATAATCCAGGTAGTAGGCGAGCAGAGCGGCCAACAACGCCAGGCCCAACAGGGCGATAACCGTCTGCCAACGGATGTATTTGCCCAAGGTCCAAACTCAGGAAAACGGCAGTGGAGAACAGAATCAGTGGTATCGTCTGCTCAGCCGGAAATAAGAACCGTGACGATCGCCACAATGAAGAAAAGGGCGCTCAGCGCGATGGTGGCCTGGAACATGGTCTTCTCCACCCCGCGGCGGGTCTTGTACACTCCTCCCTCGCCGCCACCAAAGATACCGCCTAAGCCCCCTCCCTGGGCTTGCAGCAGGATCAAGGCGATGAGGGTTCCAGCTACGACGATCTGTATGATGTAGAAGTAGGTAAGCACAATTATGTCCCTCCGTTGCAAAGTGGAGCCATTATACCACTGTTTGCCGGTATGGAGCAAACTTCAGCGGGTGCCTCCCACCGGCAAGGCGGCGCCCCCTTCTTCCGTTACAACGATCTCGCCATCCGGCCGGGCTTCGACTTTCCACCAGTGGCAACAGTCGGCAGGGCAGTCATCGGGCATTGCTCCAAGAGACGGTACGTTCCAGCGGTACATGAACGTGACGACGACGATCTCCTGTTGAATTTCCGCCTGCGTCATGCGGATGACACCTTCGCCTCCCGACAATGCCTCAAACGGTCCTCCTCGCGGGCCGGCGGGCAGGGGGAATTGGGCGGGTTCTGTCACTGCGGGGAGCAGTTGACGGGCCTCCATCGCGGCCCATCCGACGTTGCCTATGGGCACCTGGTCGAAGCGCCAGCTTGCGAGTAAACCGTTGACTGCTGCGGCGGTTTCATCGGAGCCATTTGGCCTGCAGTATACCTCCAATCGCAAATGCTCTCCCCATTTGCAGAAGTTAACCCATGTGACGCCCCTACCCTCTCGACAGTCCTCTTGCTTCCACAAGCCTCCCAGATCCTCCTGCTTGTACTCAGGACCGTACGATTCCGGCGGCGGGGGGATTCCACCGCCAGAATTGATGAGCACGACATATGCCTCCTTCTCGGGAACCTGGCCGAGAGTGCTCTCATGGCTGTACGTCGTTGTGGTGCCTTTTCTGACCGCTGGAGCCCAGAAATCGGACTCCCCCCAACTGTTGAAGGCCACCAATCCGAAGAACGGCCGCGCTAGGTATTTCGGGCCTTCAGCCGCTGCCCAGCCTGGAGGCAGGGTGACCTGAAGGTGGAACTGGTCCGAGCGAAAGGTAACGGGAGCAGGCGTGGGAGTGTGCTCGAGGTCTATCCCCAGGGGGCTGCAGGCAGCCAGTGGCAGACTCAAGAGAACAAACAAGATCCAGCGTCGCATGGTGATCTTCTCCCATTTGTGAACATTCAGTCTCAGTGGATCGTAATCTGCTCTCGCCGGACTGTTAAGTTCGGCCAGAAGGCGGCAGACGCGGCCATCCACTGTGAGCTTTCGCGATCTACTGGCCTATATGCAGACCGCCGAAGAGGCTTTGATCATCTCCCAAAACAGCAGCAGCGTGCTGCCGTAGCGACGTTGGTCTACGAGCTCCAGGTGCTGCAACTCCAGCTCCTCCTGTTCCTTGGGATGGATCTGAACGATGACCTGACCACCCTCGGCCAGCAACGACGAGCGGGCATCTATGGCTTGCAGCGCCTTCACCCACAGCCTGCGATACTGAGGCGGGGCGACGTAGATCACGTCGAAGGGCCCCAGCTCGGGCCGCCGCAGGAAGGTGAAGGCGTCGCCCGGTACCACATGAGCCCGCTCGGCCAGCTCGGTGCGGCGCAGGTTCTCGCCGATGGTGCGCAGCGCCTGGCGGTTGATTTCCACGAACAGCACCTCGGCTGCGCCGCGGCTCAGCGCTTCAATGCCCACGCTGCCGGTGCCGCTGAAGAGGTCCAGGAAGCGGCAACCGCCCACCTGCTGGCCCAGCGTATCGAAGAGGGCGGTCTTGACGCGATCGGTGATGGGGCGCGTATGCTGACCCGGAACCGACAGCAGCTTGCGCCCCTTGGCGCTGCCAGTGATGACGCGCATCATTCCCGCCAGAGTTGCCGACGGAACTGCCACAGCTCGCGGAAGGCACGGCTGATCACGTCCCAACGGGCACCCGTCTGCGAGCCAGCCACACGCGGCAGGTGGCTGACGGGCACTTCGGAGATTGTGTGACCCGAACGCTTGGTGCGCACCAGAAACTCGGCGCTGAAGGTCGCGCCGCGGGAGCACACGGTGGGACCGACCTTCTCGAAGAGGTCACGAGGAAACAGCTTGAAGGCACAGTCGATGTCGCGTGCGGTGTAGCCGAACAGGAGGGTCACCACCGCGCTCCAGCCCCAGCCGAAGAGGACCCGAAGGAAAGGGTCGCGCCGCGGCGCCCGGTAGCCGACGACCATGTCTGTCTCATCCTTCTTCGCCAACAAGCGGTCAATCTCATCCAGACTGAACTGACGGTCAGAATCGGTGAAGAAGATGAGGTCCTTGCAAGCATTGCTGAAAGAAGTGTAGACCGCTGCGCCATATCCCTGGTTTACCTCGTGATGCACCGGCTTCAGTTCCGGATGCTGCTGGGCGAGCTCCTCCAGAACCTGACCGGTGCGATCTTTGCTGCCATCGTTGGCGACTACGATCTCAAAATCATCGAAACGGGGCCGCATGACAGCCAGGACGTCGGCCACCATCTCGGCGGTATTTTCTTCTTCATTATAGGCGGGCATGCATACGGACAAACTAGGCATCATATCACTCCAACCGATGGCGAGGAGTTGCACTCCGAGCCTTTACTCGGGAGTATGACTCCCTCACATTGAGACAAGCAGCTTCAAGGTTTAGCCGAAACTGCGATCCCATCACCCCTCTTCTGGGCGGCGATGAGCCGCAGCTTGGCCGAACGCGGGAGGCGGTGCAAGGCCGCCTCGCGGCGCTGTGCGCTCCCGCGGTCCGGCTGGTGTTCCCAATAGACCAAGCGCACAGGGCGGCGGCCACGAGTGTAGCGAGCGCCTCGTCCGGCATTGTGAGCGGTCAGTCGTTGTTCGAGATCAACGGTCCAGCCGCTGTACAGCGTGCCATCAGCGCACTCGGCGATGTAGACGTAGGCCATTGCTGGAATCACAAGGCGGTGCGGCCACCGAGACCGAAGAGAGAATGAAAGAAGCCGGGCGGGCGGGGAGTCCCTGGTCTCTCCGCCTCGTCCCAAAGGCCGCTTGCCCTGTGCCGAAGCCACAGCAAGCGGGCTTTCATCACCTCTTCGAAGGCAACTTCCAACTGCTCAGCGTTGCCAGAGACAATGGTCTCTCTCCACTTCTGCAGGTTCTCCACGAAGGTGTCAATCCAATGAACGATGTTCTGACGATTGTATAGGCAGGCATCACGGAAGATCTCTGGCATCTCAGAGGCGAACTGCGTACCGCTCTCGTACTGACCGCCGGCCAGCCTGCCCATGTCCCGCCAGGAATTGCTGCCAGTGGTGCTGTGTAGCAGCACCGCGGCCAGAACCGCCGGTAGGTGATCCACCGCTGCCATCAGCCCATCATGTTCGGCAGCGTCCAGGAAGTGGGGTCGCGCACCGATCCGCTCCACCAGGCCTGAAGCCAAGCGCACCGCATCCGGCGCCGCCGTGGCCGTGGGGCAGAGGCAGTACAGCGTGTCCTGCAAGAGATCTGCCGATGCTTCGCCGGAGCCTACGCCCGCCGCGCTGATCACCGGATCGCCGCCCACGAAGTTCACGCTGTTGGGCAGGATCTCCTCAGCCCAGCGCAGGACGGGCGACTTGAGACTCGCCGTGTCCGTCAGCAGCGCGCCGGGCTCAAGATGGGGCGCAATGACTTCCAGTGTGTCCCTGATGGCCGCTACCGGCAGGGCCAGGATGATGACGCTGGCCCCTTCGCAAGCGTTGATCAGATTCCAGTCGGTGCTGTCCACCGCCTTACGCTTGCGGGCTGCGCCGGCCGCCTTCGGCTCCTTATCGTGACCCACAAGCTCGTAGTTCCTGGTGCCTTTGCCTAGCGCCAGGCCTATTGAGTTGCCAACGAGGCCCAGCCCCACGATGGTTATCTTTGTCTTTGTCTTTGCCATTGTCTACTCCACGATTGTTCTATCTGCAAACTTCTCGGATGGGTGTTCAGTACTCATCGTCTGCGGCTTGCAGCGCGGCCAGCCAGCGGTTCAGCGGCAGCGGCAAGCTCGCCTCCTCCGCCTCCTGGTGATAGCGGACCAGCTCCACGGTGGCTGCAGCACAGCCGGCGGCTTCGGCCAGTTCGGCCCCGCGCTGCGGATGGTGCAGTTGCAGCCAAAAGGGATAGCGCCACGTGCTGGGGTCGGGCGAGGCCAGGCGGTGAAGCCAGCGCGGACACAACGCTTGCAGCAACACCACTACGACCCGGTGCCAGATGCGGACCCCCTCGGCCTTGGCGATATCATGCAGCAAGGCCGCCGCCAGCAACTCTGGCGCATCTTCGCCTCGCGCTTGCAGCCCGTACAGCACATTCAGGCCGTGGCGCTGATCCTGTCGCGGCATGTGGTAGAAGAGCGCTGCGGCCGGCGCTGGCAGGACACGTGCCACCAGCGCTCGTTCTTCCAGGCTCACCCGCGCCGTCAACGCCCGTCCAAACTGCCGTACACGGTACCAGACAGCAGGCATGTGTCTAGGAGGTCAGGATATACCAGCACAGCCCGCTGCCGAAGATCCACCGGCACAGTGTCAAGGCAGGGGGAGTCAAGATCCTGCCCAGTATGGGCACGAAATTGTCAGCGATGATGAGTATCATCAGCAAGCCAGGCCCCATGGCCCGCGACCGCTCCCAGAAGTCGGCCCAGCGCCGCGCCCAGTCGGTGCGCACCGCGGTCAATGCCCCTAGCAGGACGCCGTGACCATCCAGCGGGAATATGGGCAACAGGTTGAATACCGCCAGCGAGATATTGATCCAAGCCAGCGTTGTGAGAATGTCCCACAGCAAATCAGGAATGGACCCCAGGGGCAGCAGCCGCAGTGGCAATGCGACCAAACTGGCCAGGACAAGGTTAGATGCCGGCCCAGCCACAGCTATCAAGCCGCCGCCCGTGCGCGGATCGAGGCGCAGATTGCGAGGATTGTAGGGCACCGGCTTGCCCCAGCCGATACCGAAGCCGGCCAACGAGCTCACGAGGATCATGATCGTTCCCATAGGATCCAGGTGAGCGAGTGGATTCAAAGACAGGCGGCCCATTCGCTGTGCGGTGTCATCGCCCAAGAGGAAGGCTGCCCAGGCATGGGCGAATTCGTGCACGTCGATGGAGATCAGCAAAGCCACCAGGGAGATGATTAGAGATTTGACATCAAGATCGAGGTTCACGCCTGACTACATCCCTTCTACAATAATCAGCTATCGCTTGCACTTGCTCTGCCCCACAGGCCCGGCGGGGATAGACAGCATCATTATAGCACAGGCGAGCCGTTTAGAGAAAACGGCAAGCGCGACCGGTACGTCATCTTTGACCTTTCCCAGGTCAAGATGAACTTCGGCCGTTGCTGGACAAGTTAAACGCCAAACGAACGGCATTGCCCTGGCCCAACAACCCCGTCGTGCAGTTCAGCATTGCTCAGGACAAGCCGCTCCATCCGGTGACGAAGCCTGAAAAATCGCCCAGACCGATCGGTTCAACGAGTATGCCCTAGCCAGGGAAGAGGGACATTCAACTCACACGGCAAGCACCAATATCAGGTCATTGACGTTGGTGTTCGTGGGGCCAGTGAAGATGAGGTCGCCTAGTGCGGCGAAGAAGGGGTAGGAATCGTTGTTCGTCAGATGCGCGGCAGCGTCGAGTCCCAGCGCCTGCGCTCTGGAGAGGGTAGAGCCGGTGGCCACCGCGCCCGCCGCATCGGTGGGACCATCGGTGCCATCGGTGGCCAGGCTAATGATCATCACCCGTTCCCAGCCGTCGAGGGCCATCGCCGCAGCCAGCGCCAGTTCCTGGTTGCGCCCGCCTTTGCCCTCGCCGCGCACGGTAACCGTCGTCTCGCCGCCCAGGATCAAGCAGGCCGGCGGTGCCAACGGCGCGCCACTGTCCACCATCTCCTTGGCCAGCGCCACGCATACTTTGGCCACCTCTCGCGCCTCTCCCTCGGCGTAGGTCGTGAGAATCTGCGATTGGAAGCCAAGCGCTTGCGCCTGCGCCAACGCCGCGCGGGCGGCCATGCGATTATCGCCGATGATCAGGTTCTGCACCCGCTGGAAGCAGGCCTCGCCTGGCTTGGGCGTCTCGACGACATCCCCAGCCATGCCCCGCCGCAGAAAAGCGACGACGCTGGTCGGCACAGCCTCCAGGACGGCGTAGCGTTCCAGCACGCCGTAGGCGTCGGCGAAGGTGGTGGGATCGGGCACGGTGGGGCCAGAAGCGATGGTGTCCAGGGGACTGCCCACCACATCGGAGAGGATGAGGCAAACGAGAGTAGCCGGCGCGGCGCGACGCGCGAGCTGTCCTCCCTTGAGTTGCGAACAATGCTTGCGCACGCTGTTGAACTCGTTGATCGTCGCTCCGCTGCGCAGCAGCACGTCGGTGAGAGCCTGGAGGTCATCCAGGGTGATGCCAGGAGCCGGCAGCGGCAGCAACGCTGAGCCACCGCCGGAGATGAGGCAGATGACCAGGTCTCGCTCGCTCAGTCCGCCAAGCAGGCCCAAGATGCGCCGCGCCCCCGCCATCCCCGCCGCATCGGGCAGCGGATGGCCGGCTTCCACGATATCCAGCGCTGGGGGTAGGGAGAGGCGAAAAGAACCAAACGGAGAGAGATGCGAGCCAAAGGTAACCTGCCAGTGGGCTTCGTTGCGAGCGCTCAGCCGAACGGAAGCGGTGTGGCCCTGTTTCACGTTGACCACGCCCGCTGTCAGGCGGTCGCCCAGCAGTTCGGCGACGGCGATGGCCATAGGGCTGCCCGCCTTTCCGCCGCCGACGACGAAGACCCGCTCAAAGCCACTCAGGTCATAGCGCCGCTCGGCGACGTGCAGCCACCTTCCATCGCGACGCACGTGGCGTCGAACGGCCTGCTCGGGATCCACGGCGTTCAGCGCCGCGGTCATGATCTCCGCTGCCTGCTGCCGCCAGGAGTGTTCCTTGTCCATAGGCTTCTCCTTCCGCGCCAACCTCTACGGCGCAGACGCTTCCAACGCCTGCTCCACAGCTTCCTCAGGCGATGCTGAGCCGGACAGCACGTCGCGCACGGCCTGCTGCAGCCAGCGGGCGGTCTCCACGTAACCTGCACCGCTAGGGTGAAACGTCGCCGCTTCAAGCTGCGTGTCCAAGAAAGCAGCGTACCCTTCCTCGGTACCCCAAGCGTCGAGGGCCGAACGGCGCGTGGGCAACCGTCTGGCCGCCTGCGTCCATGCTGCACTGTGCTCGGGCGCCAACAGCCATTCGACAAACTGGGTGGCTGCCGCCTGATGGACTGCGTCTGTTGTGACGATAGCCAGGGCCCAGCCTCGGCTGATGGTCACTGCCTGTCCGTCCATGGTGGGCAAGGCAGCAAAGCCGCTGTCCTTCAGCGCGTCACGCTCCGCCAGGTAGCGGCTGGCGAGCGCGTTGGTCATCTCCGCATCACCCGAGAGATAGGCCGGCCAGCAGGCCTCCACGTTAGCGAAGGTCAGCACCTGGGGAGGGATGCGGCGCCGCTGAGCGCCCTGCTGGTAGAACGTCAGCATCTCCCGCAGGGGCTGCTCCGCCAGCGATAGCTGGCGCGTCGTCTCGTCGAGCTTCCCACCTGCGCCCAGGTACTGGATCAGCGACGCGTCGTTGAGCAACCCCTCACGCCCCGCAGCAGGGAAGATGTAGGTCCCCCTGCCCGACAGCAACTCGTCCCAGGTGGAGGGCGGCTCCTGCACCTTGTCGGTGCGATACACCAGATGCTGCACATCGGCCTCGAACTGCACGGCGTACCACTGCCTGTCGAACTGGCCGACATTGAGGGCAAAGGGAAAGAGATCGTCACGCAACTCAGCGGACAGCAAGCCGTCCAGCGGCTGCATCAACCCGTTCTGCACGGCCGCCGGCAGGTCGCTGGTGTCAATGGTGATCACATCGGGCAGGACGCTGGGTGCGGCGGCGTTGGCAGTGCGCAGGAAATCGAGGATCCCCCCCTTGCCGTGGGCCGCTTTGAGGATGGGCTGCACGCCGATATCGGGCTGCATGGTCACGAAGCCCGCGATTTGCTGGGCCAGAACCTCGCCACTGGCATCGCCGGCAGACGGCGAGAAAAACTCCGGCGTCCACCAGGTGAGGGTGATACCACCAGAGGGGACGGGAGCGACGGTGGGTGAAAGCTCGGCGACGACGTCCGCCTCCTCGGCGGGTAGCTCCTCCGGCGGGGGGGACGCCGGGGGCGCAGGAACGGGCGACGACAGCGACTGTCCGCAGGCGGCCAGCAGCAGGCAGCCCAATCCAATGGCGACAGCCAAGGTAGTGAACCACATGATACGTGCATGTCTGTTGTTGTTCACGTTGCCTCCTTGTCCAAAACAGCGGAGGGATACAGAAACAACCCGCACTCCCTCTGTCTGCTGCCTGGATTATAACACAACTTCTCAAGGCGACAAACGACCGCCAAGAGTCAAAAGCTCATGAGAATCGGGTTTTGACAAAAGCCTCCCCTTGCCCTATCATACACCTGTGAAGCGAGAACCTGTCAGACCGGTCAGGATGGAACCAATTCACCGATTCAGCAGTCTAATATTCAAAGGTACCACCCAGCAGTGATATAGGAGGGCGATGATGAACAGACGAGCGTTCTTCGCTTGGCTGCCCCTGCTGGCTCTCTTGGCAGCAGGCGCAATCTCCTGCTTGCCTTGGCAGCGCCAGCCGGAGGGCCAGTTGGTCTACGCCGGGCCGACGGAGCAGGGCACTCCCGCAGGGGATTTCCTGCCGGGCACCGACATTCAGTACGTAGGGCTAACCGACCAGGGAGCCGAGGTGCTCATCGGGGGGCAGCAAGCAGTGAAGAAGAAGGGGGATTCGCTCGATTGGGACGGGCATCCCCTCCCCGGCGTCACGTTGAACCTCAACCAGCGCATCGTGTGGTTCACCGAGCAGAAGCTGCACGCCGCGGGCACGGCCCGCCTGGCCCTAGAAGGGACCCAGCCGGTCGCCATGCCCTTCCCCGAGGAGGCGCCAGCGCTCTACAAGCTGCCCACGACCTACAACGTGAAGCGAGGCGAGACCATCCCCGGCACAACCATCACCTACGTAGGCTCCAGTGAGAAGGGTGCGGAGCTGAGCGGCGTCGAGGGCTATCCCCATCGAGGGATCGCTGATTCCATCACCTGGGAGGGCAAACTGCTGGACGGGGTCTTCCTCAAAGTGACGCTGCGGGTGGTTTTCTTCAACGAAGAGCAGTTGCAGGTAGCCGGCCTGGCGACCATTGGCCTGACCCCCTGAGGCCCATTCGAGAACAAGACCTCCCTGGAAGACATGGAAGATATGGAAGAGAAGAAACTGACTCGCCGCACCTTCCTGCGGCGCACGCTGGCCGCGGGGTTAGGCCTGGGTCTAGCAGGAGCGGCATGTGGCGGTTATGCGCGCCTGCTGGAGCCACGCTGGTTCGACGTCGAAGAGGTGACGATACCACTGCCAAGGCTGCCACGGGCGCTGGACGGACTCACCATCGCCCACCTGAGCGATTTGCACCTGGGGCCCTATCTGGGAGCAGCGGAGTTGGCGCACGCTGTGGAGATGGTGCAACGGCTGAACCCGCAACTGGTGGTCATCAGCGGCGATTTCGTCAGCCGTGGCAGCGAATGGCAGCGTGAGGAGATGCTGGCGCCACTGGCCGCGCTGCAGGCGGTGTTGGGCGTGTTCGCCGTGCTGGGCAATCACGATCACTGGACGGACCCCGCCTGGGTAGCCGCCACGGTGCAGCGACTGGGCGTCACGGTGCTTTCCAATAGCGCTCATCGCCTGAGCGATTCCGAGCACGGTTTGTGGCTGGCAGGCGTGGACGATATCTGGGTAGGCGCCGAGGATCTGGAGCGCGCATTGGTGGGAGTGCCAGAAAGCAGTTGCAGGCTGCTCCTGGCGCACGAGCCCGACTTCGC
>Ga0209121_10000471_pt1 | contig 42480 bp, 39 predicted proteins | sample Cruoilmetagenom3_FD_187292 | JGI IMG/M metagenome (GOLD analysis project Ga0209121, IMG submission 187292) | Oil polluted marine microbial communities from Coal Oil Point, Santa Barbara, California, USA - Sample 3 (SPAdes) (version 2) | ecosystem: Environmental > Aquatic > Marine > Oil seeps ... | reverse complement strand
TTGTTACACCAATAGTAGCTACATTTATTAGATTAGGGAATTTTATGAACTCTGAAATTTATGGAAAACCAACAAATAGAAGTTGGGGAGTTATTTTTCAGAGAGATGATTTAATACCAAGGCATCCAACTCAACTTTATGAGGCATTTTCATATCTTTTAATATTTGGAATATTAATACGTATCTATAAAAAGAATAAAGAAAAATCTAACGGGCTTATTTTTGGAATGCTTTTAGTTTTGGTTTTTTCTGCTAGATTTATTATTGAATTTTTTAAAGAAAACCAAGTTGGATTTGAAGATGGAATGATAATCAATATGGGACAAATTTTGAGTATTCCATTTATAATTACCGGACTTGTTTTAATATTTATAAAAAGAAGTTCAATACAAAACACAAAATAAATACTTTTTCTTTCAATAAACGTCAAACTTGATAATTATTTCTTTTAGGGTAATCTCTTTATTTCCTAGGATGGTATGTGTTCACAACTTCTTTTAAAAATGTTTTATCTAAGTGCATATAAATTTCAGTAGTTGTAATGCTTTCGTGCCCAAGCATTTGCTGTATAGCTCTCAAATCTGCACCACGTTCTAATAAATGCGTTGCAAAAGAATGTCTAAAAGTATGTGGACTTATATTTTTTTTAAAACCTGCTTTTTTAGCTAAATTTTTAATAATGGTAAAAATCATAACTCTAGTTAACATTTTTCCTCTTCTATTTAAAAAAACAGTGTCCTCAAACCCTTTTTTAATTTCAACATGATTTCTAATATTCTTTAAATAAAACTGAATGTACTTTTCTGTTTGAGTATTTATAGGAACAAAACGTTGTTTATTCCCTTTACCAATGACTCTAATAAAGCCTTCGTCAAAAAATAAATCGGAAATTTTTAAGGTAATAAGTTCCGAAACTCGCAAACCACAACTATATAAGGTTTCAATAATGGTTCTATTTCGTTCGCCTTGAGGTTTACTTAAATCAATGGAGTTTATTAGTATATCAATCTCTTCAATTGAAAGTGTATCGGGTAATTTTCTTCCAATTTTTGGAGATTCAATTAAAGTTGTGGGGTTCACTTTTCGGTAATCTTCAAAAATGAGATAATCAAAAAAGTTTCTCAATCCTGAAATTAAACGCGCTTGCGATCGAGGGTTTAATTTTTTTGAAACGTTGTAAATAAATTGCTGTAAGGTTTCTTGCTGAATCTTTATTGGTGAAATGTCAATTTCATTTTCTTCCAGAAATAGTATTAATTTCTTAACATCTCTTGAATAACTTAAAATTGAATTTTCGGACAATCCTTTTTCAATTTTTAAAAAGATAAGATAATCATTTAAGGCATTGTTCCATTTCATGTAGCTATAATATTTTTTTAAAGGTCACACTTCGACTCCGCTCAGTACAGGCATGCTGTTCGCTCTTTGTCATTTCGTTTGGTATAAACTTTTTAATATGCTCGTTTCATATATGTAAATATAATCAATTATAAATCTGACTATGTGTTCAATTAATTTTTTTTAAATACCTTAGTATTTCTAAATGTGTAAATGATGAAAAGACAAATCTCCTTATTGGCATTCTTAATTGTAGTTTTATTAAATTTCAAGCATATTTCAGCTCAAAGTTTAAATGTTTTTGGGGTGAAAGGTGGAGCCCATTTTGTGGATATTAAGGATAAACTCACAGATGAAGGTGTAACTCATGTTAATAAAACCGGATTTTATATAGGAGCTTTTATGGAGTTTAGGAGGAGTGTAAATTTTTCCGTTCAGCCAGAACTTTATTATTCAGTAAATAAAAACAAAATTGATGAAAATGTAGGACTGTTGCATATACCAGTTTTATTTAAATATAAATTAGGTGGTAATTTTGAAATATATGGAGGTCCTGAATCTCAATTTTTGCTTTCTGTACGTGGAGTTGATATTAATAAGGATAAAAATTATAAGAAATTTATCTTAGCAGCAAGTGCTGGTTTTGGTTTTTTAATTTCAGATGAATTAACTATCGATGCACGTTATAATTTAGCTTTATCTAATTTTAGAGACTTTGGATATCATAGTAATCAAAAACTTAATTTTATTCAAGTAGGATTAACCTATAAATTTGATGAATAGTTTTGTTACAACTGAATTGAATTCTTTACATTTGAAATAATTTAAAATAACAAATGAAAATACTAATACTTAACGGCCCAAATTTAAATTTATTAGGTAGAAGAGAGCCTACCATTTACGGTAGCTTATCGTTTGATGATTTTTTTGCTGATATGAAAAAGAAATACCCGAATATTGATTTAACGTATTTTCAAAGTAATGTTGAAGGTGAAATTATAAACAAACTTCACGAAGTAGGTTTTTCATACGACGGTGTTATTTTAAATGCTGGAGCTTATACTCATACTTCGATTGCTATTGGAGACGCTATAAAAGGAATTGAAACACCTGTTGTTGAAGTTCATATTTCAAACGTCCATTCTAGAGAAGACTTTAGACACGTTTCTTATATTGCACCTAATGCAAAAGGTGTTATTGCTGGTTTTGGATTGCAAAGTTATAAACTGGCGTTAGAAAGTTTTTTATAAGGGCATTTGTTCAAGTGTTAAAAGCATTTAAACCAAAGCGTCTAAAACGATTCCATTGTAGTCTTTTTGTATTTGTAAAATTTATAAATACAACTTTTTTTCTGTTCTCTGCTGGTGTGCTTAAATTAATAGTTTTCATAATCGTGGTCTTTAAGTAGTACTTCTATTTAAAAGACGTTTAATTGAAAAAACTGTTACAATAAAATCTACGTTAAATATCGCATTAACAAATATTTAACTCAAAATAATTAAAAATATAAAATTTATATTTTTGGTTGAATTTCATCTAAAATAGATAAAATAATTGCACAGCCTTTTTTTATTTCATCATCAGAAATGGTAAGTGGTGGGGTTATTCTAATAGCTTTTCCTTCAAACAAAAGCCAAAATAAGATAAGTCCGTTTTTTAAAGATTTAAGAATAACTTTATTGGTAATTTCTTCAGATTTAGTAATGACAGCCAACATTAAACCTTTTCCTCTAATTTCAGTAATTAAAGGGTGAATTAACAAACTTCTAATCAATTCTTCTTTTCTAAGCGACTCTTTAATTAAATTAGATTTTAAAAGTGTTTTAAGTGTAGCGTTGGCCGCAGCTGCTATGACTGGATGCCCTCCAAAAGTAGTAATATGTCCTAATTTTGGATTTTTCTTTAAAGTTGACATATTTTCAAAAGAACTTATAAAAGCACCTATTGGCATTCCGCCGCCAAGACCTTTTCCAGTAATAATAATATCTGGAATTACATTGTAATTTTGAAAACCAAAAAGTTTTCCTGTACGTCCAATTCCTGTTTGAATTTCATCTAAAATTAACAAAGCACCGACTTCTTCACATTTGTTTTTTACTTTTTTTAAATAGTCATTTTTAGGTTCAATAAAACCAGCACCACCTTGTATGGTTTCTAAAATTACAGCAGCAGTTTTCTTAGTAATTTTTGAAAGATCTTCAATACAATTAAATTCAATAAATTTAGTTCCAGGAATTAATGGTCTAAAAGCTGCGTTTTGTTCTTCAACTCCACAAACGCTCATAGCTCCTTGTGTATTTCCATGATACCCTTGTTTAGCAGCTATAATTTCACTTCTTTCTGTAACGCGTTTTGATAATTTTAGAGCTCCTTCTGTAGCCTCTGTACCAGAATTGGTAATATAAACCGAGTTTAAATTTTTAGGTAAATTTTCAACTAGTAATTTGCATAGATTTACTTGTGGTTTTTGAACAAACTCGCCATATACCATTACGTGAGTAAACTTATTTACCTGATTCTTAATGGATTTTGAAATTTTTGGATGATTGTGACCTAAGGTATTTGCTGAAACTCCAGCTATAAAATCTAAATAAGCTTTATTGTTTGTGTCATAAATATAACTTCCTTTCGCTTTTGAAATTTCTAATGCTAATGGATGTGGACTTGTTTGTGCTTGATATTTTAAAAAATCTTTTTTCAATTTTCGATTTTTTCAATTTCTTCAATCTTACTTTTTTCTTTAGTAATTTCTTCTACTTCTTCTACCACTTCTTTTTTATCATTTATAAAAATCTGTTCCATAGTAAATGGGCGTTCGTCTTCTCGCCAGATAAAACCTTCTAACAATCCTTTATCCTCAGGAAATTTGGAAGGAGGATAGGTTTCACCTTCTGGTTTATCTAAAAAAGCAATGCTTGAAATTTCATTATTTTGCATAGTAATAAATATGTTCTTGCTAGCTCTCATATTCATAATTCCAAGTAATTTTTGAGCCTCGTCTCTTATATAAAACACGACTTCACTATTTCCAACATCATTTAAAGATTCGAGTTTATTATCCTTGAATTTACCAAACATATCCCTTCCTTTTAGTTGGCTAAATCCAGCAGAGTCTTTTTGAATCATAAAAGCATTTCCTAATACTTTTAAAGAATCTAATTGTTCTGTTTTTGTATTAGAAAGTAAATGAATTGTATCTCCCGTAATTTGATTTCCTTCAGCCCATAAAACGGGACTTAAAAAGAGCTTAGTAATTCCTGTTTTCTCATTTGAAACTAACGAATCACATTTTCCTTGTAAATCGGTTTTAAAAATTTTAACACCTCTAAATGCCTTCACTAAACGATCTTCAATTTTACCAGTAATTAAAAGTGTATCTCCGTGTATATAAATAGAATCGTTTTTAGCAACTTCCGATATTGCTACCGCTTCATTCGTTATAAACATTGAGTCTTTTAACTTAAATAATTCAGCATAACCACCTTTAATTATCGATGCATTTAGAGTATCGATAACTTCAATATTCCCAGTTGCAGAAGCAAATTCTATATTTTTATTATAATGTAAACTATCTCCTTTTACAATACGATCGCTGTAATAAATGATTGAATTTTTTATAAAGTTTGAAATATTTGTTTTTGTATTGTGAGTTCCTTTTTCGGTATATATTTTATTGTTTTCATTTGTAATTGTACTTGGTCCAAATAAGTCAGCAATTCCTGAACTTGTATAGTAGTCTAAATGGTCAGAAATTAAGGTGCTTCCATCCTTATTAACAACATCAACTTTTGTTTCAGCTTGAAATTTATTTGTTTTTAAATAATAGTTTCCAAATTTACTTTTTAAAAAATTGGCGGTATCCTTTATCGTTCCACCACTTTTATAAAATAAATGTTGTTTTTCTCTGTCGAAATATAATGTGTCAGTTTTAAGCGTCATTAACTCATCTTCCAACACAACATCACCCCAAGAAGTGGCTAGTTTTTTATTTAAGTCATAATCGGCATATTTACTGTATTGCATTACAGTATCTCCTTGATTTATAATTACATTTCCAATAGCCTTAATCATTTTTCCTTGATAAATGATTGCCTGATCACAACGTAAAGTTGCTCCTTCGTGTTCAACAAAAACATTACCAAGCGAAATAGTCGCACCTGGATATTCTTTGTCAGTATACGTATTATCTGCTTTAAGAATTTTTACTCGTTTAGCTTGAGAAAATCCTTGAATACTTAATAATAAGAGGACTATGATGATGATTTTTTTCAAATGAATAGATTTTAAAACAAAACTAACGAAAAAGATTCATCGAGTTTTATAAAAATGCGTTAAAAAAAGCTTCAAGATTTGAAGCTTTTTTTAGTATTATCTTAAAATGGTTTGTTTTCTATCAGGTCCAACTGAAACTATTTTCACTGGAACTTCAACGAAATCTTCGATAAACTTAATATAATCGTTTAATTCTTTTGGAAGTTGTTCTTCTGAAGTCATTTTAGTTAAATCTTCTTTCCAACACTTAATTTCAGTATAAATTGGAGTAACATTATGTTCCTCAATATTGTATGGTAAATGATTTACTTCAGTTCCTTTATAATTGTATGAAGTACAAACCTTTAATGTGTCAAATCCAGATAACACATCGCCTTTCATCATCATTAATTGTGTAACACCATTTACTTGTACAGCATATTTTAAGGCTACTAAATCTAACCACCCACAACGCCTTGGTCTTCCAGTTGTTGCCCCAAATTCGTGACCAACTTTTGACATAGTTGCACCGGCTTCATCGAACAATTCAGTAGGGAATGGACCCGAGCCAACTCTGGTTGTATAGGCTTTGAAAATACCAAACACATCACCAATTTTATTTGGAGCTACGCCTAAACCAGTACAAGCACCAGCGGCAGTTGTATTTGATGAAGTTACAAATGGATAGGTTCCAAAATCAATATCTAACAATGATCCTTGTGCTCCTTCAGCTAAAATTGTTTTACCGTTTTTTATAGCATTATTTAAATACTCTTCACTATCGATAAAAGTCAATTCTTTTAGCGTTTCTATGGCTTTAAAGAATTCAGCTTCAAGCTCTTTTAAATCATATTCAATCTCAACTTCATAAAAGTCGATCATTCTTATATGTTTCGCGGTTAAAGTGTTGTATTTAACTTTCCAGTTTTCTAATTCTAAATCTCCAATACGCATTCCATTTCTTCCAGTTTTGTCCATATAAGTTGGACCAATACCTTTTAGAGTAGAACCAATTTTGGCTTTACCTTTTGAAGTTTCACTAGCCGCATCTAATAATCGGTGAGTAGGTAAAATTAAATGTGCCTTTCTAGAAATTAATAGTTTAGATTTAAAATCGATATTATAATTTGAAAGATTGTCTAATTCCTTATTAAAAATAACGGGATCAATTACAACACCATTACCAACAACGTTAATTGCTTTATCATGAAAAATTCCTGATGGAATTGTATGCAAAACGTGTTTTTGACCATCAAAAATTAAGGTATGACCAGCATTTGGGCCACCTTGAAACCTTGCAATTATATCATAATCTTTCGTTAAAACATCAACAATTTTTCCTTTTCCTTCATCTCCCCATTGAAGACCTAATAATAAATTTACAGCCATTTGCTTAAATTAAATATGTTTATTTTTTTTTATTTTTTGTACCGTAAAAATAGAGTGAGTGCTTATGAATTTTAATATCAAAAGTATCTTCAATCGTTTTTTTAATAATTTGTATTCTAGGATCACAAAATTCAATAACCTCGTCAGAATCTGTTAAAATTACATGGTCATGTTGTTTGTCGAAATAAGATTTTTCGTAATGCGCTTGATTTTGTCCAAACTGATGTTTTCTTACCAAACCGCAATCTAAGAGTAATTCAATGGTATTGTATAAAGTAGCTCTACTGACTCGATAATTTTTATTCTTCATTTGAATGTATAAAGATTCAATATCGAAATGATCATCTAAATCATAGATTTCTTGTAAAATAGCAAAACGTTCTGGTGTTTTTCTATGACGATTAGTCTCTAAAAAATTCACAAAAACATTTTTTACGATTATTTGATTTTCATTACTCATAGCTACTCTATTTGAGTTTTTAACTAAACAACAAATTTAATCTTATTTTTCAACTTATTTAATGATAATTATTAACTTATTAACGATTTAATGTGAATAAATTAATGTTTATAAATACGATCTACTTTTTCAATACCTTCAATTTTTTTAATACTATCACTTAATTTTTGAAGTTGCGTATTGTTTTTTACACTTACTGTAATTTTACCTTCAAAAATTCCATCTTTTCCTGCAATATTTAAATTTTGAATATTTACACTCATATTTCTCGAAATAACTTGTGTAATTTCATTTACCAAACCTACATGGTCGGCACCATATATTTTTATAATCGCTTTAAATTCTTGTTTTGTAGAGTCAATCCATTTTGCACTCATTATCCTATATGCATAATTAGCTTGTAAGCTAATGGCATTTGGACAATCTTTTTTATGCACTTTAATACCATCATTAATGGTTATAAAACCGAAAACCTGATCACCAGAAATAGGGTTACAGCATTGCGACATTTTATAATCCAACCGTTCTTCTTCATTTCCAAAAACTAATAAATCGTAGTGGTCGTTAATTTCTTCTTTTTCAAGCGTTTCCTTTTTAGAAGCACTTCTTTTTATTCTATTCTTAAAGAAACTTACAAAGGCATTACTTCGTTTTGAAACAAATTCTTTTAATTGAACATTGTCAATAGACCCATTTCCAACGCGGTAAAATAAATCTAAACTTGTTTTTAATTTAAAGTGATTTACAAGTTCATTAACTACTTTTTCGTCAAAATTAATTTTTAAATGGCGTAATTTTCTTGCTAAAATCTCTTTACCTTCAGCTGCGATAATTTTTTGATCTTCTTTAAGAACACTTTTTATGCGGGTTCTAGCACGTGCGGTTACCACAAAATCTAACCAACCAATATTTGGTTTTTGTCCTTTTGAAGTAATAATTTCTACCTGATCACCACTAATTAATACATGGCTTATAGGTTTTAATTTTCCATTTACTTTTGCGCCTCGACATTGCATACCAACTTGTGTATGAATAGAAAAAGCAAAATCCAAGGCTGTAGCATTTTTTGGCAATGCTTTTAAATCTCCTTGCGGTGTAAACACAAAAATTTCTTTTGCATATAAATTCAGTTTAAAATCTTCTACAAAATCAACTGCGTTTGCATCTGGATTTTCTAAAGATTCTCTAATTTTATTCAACCAATTGTCTAAACCACTTTCACTTTCATTCTGATTTTTATATCGATAATGTGCTGCATACCCTTTTTCGGCTATTTCATCCATTCTGGAAGACCTTATTTGAACTTCAACCCATTTACCTAACGGACCCATTACTGTGATATGAAGCGATTCATAACCAGTTGATTTAGGTTGACTTATCCAATCTCTTAGCCTACTCGGATTAGGTCTAAAATGGTCAGTAACAATGGAATATATTTTCCAGGCATCAAACTTTTCTTTTTTGATGGTAGAATCATAGATGATTCTTATCGCAAATTTATCATACACTTCCTCGTAAGAAACCCCTTGCGAACGCATTTTTTTACGAATTGAGTAAATAGATTTTCTACGACCTTTAATTTTATATGTAAACCCTTCTTTGTCTAATGAAGATTTAATAATGTCTGAAAAAGATTCAATGTATTTTTCGTGTTCCTCTGTACTTTGGGTTATTTTGTTCGAAATATCATTGTAAACATCTGGTTCAGTATATTTTAAACCTAAATTCTCTAGCTCTGTTTTTATATTATACAGCCCTAATCTATGTGCTAATGGCGAATATATATACAGTGTTTCTGAAGAAATTTTTACCTGTTTATCGTGCGGCATTGCATCCATTGTTTGCATATTGTGCAAACGATCGGCAATTTTTATTAAAATTACACGAACATCGTCGTGTAAAGTTAAAAGCATTTTTCTAAAGTTTTCAGCTTGTACAGAAGCATCCTGATCCTTTTTTAAATGCGATATTTTAGTTAATCCGTTAACTATTCTAGCTACATTTTCACCAAATAATCGTTCAATATCTTCTAGCGTATATTCGGTATCTTCAACAACATCATGTAATAATGCGGCAACAATTGAGGTGGTGTCTAACCCAATTTCATAAGCTACAATTTTAGCGACAGCAATTGGATGAAAAATATAAGGTTCACCTGTTTTTCTTCGTTGCGAACTATGCGCTTCAACAGCTAAATCAAATGCTTTTCTGATTTCTTTTTTATCAGAAGCAGTAAACGACTGATAAGCACCTTTTAAAAGTTCTTTATATCGTTTGGCGATTTCTTTATTTTCTTGTTCTTCTGTTAAGCTGTAAGTCATTTATTAAAAATAGTATTTTATTTATTCTAAAGATAATTTTATAGTTATTTTTTCAAATTCTGTATTCTTTGATTTAAAGAAGGGTGAGAATAGTGAATTTTCACATACAACCAATGCGGTGTTAAATTGCTTAAACTATTTTTTGAAAGTTTTTTTAAAGCTGAAATTAAGCATTCTGAGTTAAAATTGAACTTGGCATAATCATCGGCTTCATATTCAAATTTTCTTGAAAGCATATTCATAAAAAAACTAGTCAATTCAGAAATTGGACTGTATAAAATGGTAAAAGCAATTAGACCAATGTGAAAACTTGCATTTTCAACTCCTAAAGAAATTGAGAGTGTCTCGTTACTAATTAACAAGGACAAAATATATAGAGTAACTCCTATTAATAAAGTTGACAAAACAAGGTTATAAATAATGTGCCTTTTTTTGTAATGACCAACTTCATGAGCCAGCACACCAACAATTTCTTCGGTTTCTAAATCATTTATTAAAGTATCGTACAATGTAATTCGTTTTTGAGAACCAAAACCTGAAAAATAAGCATTTGCTTTTGTTGATCTTTTTGAACCATTAATAACAAAAATATTGTCTAATTTAAAACCAACTTTACTGGCAAAAGTGTTTATTTCATTTTTTAATTCACCATCTTCTAAAGGCGATTGTTTGTTGAATATTGGTACTATAATTTTTGAATAAAACATATTCATAAAAACTGAAAACACCGTAATTAAAAACCAAGTGTAAATCCAAAAATTGGAAGTTGTTTCTAAGTAAAACCAAGTTATTAAGGCTAATATTCCACCACCTACAATAATTAACATGAACCAGCCTTTTAATTTATCTAATAAAAAAGTAGTTTTTGTAGTTTTATTAAAACCGTATTTTTCTTCAATTACAAATGTGCTGTAGTAGGAGAGAGGTGTTGTTAAAATATCGCTTACTAAAAAAATAATCCCAAAAAACAACAATGTAATTAAAATAGTATGGTCTGAAATACTTCTTGCTAAACCATCAACAAATGCAAAACCATCAAAAGCAAAAAACAACAACGTTAAAACAAGTGAAAACGAACTTGTAATTAATGAAAATTTGAATTTTTCACTTTTATATTGTTGAGATTTTTTATACTCAGTTTCGTCATAAACGTCTGATAAATCATCTGGAATTTTATCGTTATAATGTTTAGCATTGATAACATCTAAAACGGTATCAAAAATAAATTTAATAACGATAATTGAAATTAAGATATAAAATAATAGGATAGGACTCATTGTTGAATTTAATTTTAAAAATTGCGTTGTCTTACAGCTTCATAAATAATAATGGCGGCACTTACCGAAACATTTAAAGAGTCTATAATTCCGTTCATAGGGATGATAACATTTTTATTAGAATTCTCCAACCATTCGTCAGACAAACCTGTAGCTTCTGTACCAACAACAATTGCTGAAGATTCTTTATAATTTACAGTTTCATAAGGCACTGATGCTGTTAAAGCCGCACAATAAATCGAAATATTTTTAGTTTTTAAGAAGTCAATAATTTCAGTAGTACTTCCTTGAGCAATTTGTGTTGTAAAAACACAGCCTACACTGGAGCGAATAATATTCGGATTGAAAATATCCGTTTTAGGGTTTGCAATTAAAACGGCATCAACTCCTGCAGCGTCTGCAGTTCGCAATAATGCGCCAATATTACCTGGTTTTTCAGGAGCTTCAGCAACTAAAATTAATGGATGCTTCGTTTTAAATTTTAGTTGGTCTAAACTATTTATTTTATTTTTGGCTACGGCAATAATTCCTTCTGTTGTTTCTCTGTAAGCTAGTTTTTTATAAACTTCATTTGAAATTTCAATGAGTTCAAAATTATTCGTTAATTTTAATTCTTCAATTTGAGTTACTGAAATAATTGAACTATCGTATAATAGTGTCTCAATTTCAAAACCTCCTTTTATAGCTAAAGAAATTTCTCGTAAACCTTCAATTAAAAACAATCCATATTTTTTTCGAGCTCTGGATTTTTCTTTAAGTTGAAAAAGTTCTTTTATATATGAATTTTGGATGCTTTGAATACTTTTTTGCATTGATTTTTTATAATCCACAAAGATAGTAAATAATAAAAAAGCCCTGAAAAATCAGGGCTTAAAATTATTTAGATTCGTATTTGTTAGAATATCGTTTCCAAAGTTTTGTTTGATGAGATTGCAGCTTTATTTGTCGCCCTTGAATAAAAGCAGCTTCTAACTTGTTTGTTCTCATATCTAAAGCATCACCTTCAGAAATAAACAATGTAGCATCTTTACCAACTTCTAATGTACCAACCGTATTTTCAATTCCTAAAATTTTAGCTGGATTTTGAGTTAATAATTGAACTGCTTTTTCTTTATCTAAACCAAAAGCAGCAAAAGTACCAGCATAAAAAGGTAGGTTTCTAGAGTTCATTCTATTATCTCCACTAATTGAAACTAATAGTCCTTTGCTTACCAATTCATTTCCCATTTTATATTGAAAATCGTAAGGTTGTTGTTGCATATATTGTCTCATATGCGGGTTGTGTAATACAACAGCAACATTATATTTTAATAACAAATCTGTTACTTTATATGCTTCTAAACCGCCAACAAGTACCATTTTTTTAACCTTATGATTCTTAAAAAAGTGAATGGCATCTACAATTTCTTTTTCTGCATTTGCGTGCATATACACTGTTTTTTCATCAGAAAATAATCCACCTAAAGCTTCAAAAGGTAAGTTTTTTTTGTTTTTAGTTCCGCCTAAATAAGAAGTAGCATCGTTAAAATAAGTTGCAACTTTATCAACATCACTATCATAATTTTTATTGGCTGCACCTCTTCTGCCAAATAAACTTGGCCAATTTATATGAATTCCTTCATCGGCTTTGTAAATAGCATCTTCCCAATTCCAAGCATCAAACTGAACAACCGATGAACCACCTGAAATTCTTCCGCCTAAAGGGGTTATTTGCCCCATTAAAACTCCGTTTGGTCTAATAGCTTCCACTAGTTTAGATTCAGCATTATAAGCAATAATACTTCGCACATGAGGTAAATAATCACCTATTTCATCTTCATCTACAGTAGCTTCAACTGCATCAATTTCACCCAATCCTAAAGTTGAATTTAAAATAATAAAACCTGGATATACATGTTTATTCTCAGCGTTAATAACAGTTCCTTTTTTTGCATTAGAACTATTATTTTCTCCAATAAAGGTTATTCTACCTTTAGAAAAAACAAGCATTGAATTTTCGATAACTTCTCCATTTCCGATATGAGCCGTAGCACCAATAATAGTATAATCATTACTTTGCTTTGGAGCTGGTGTTTGTTGTGCGCTAATATTTGTCACCAGTAAAAATAGTAGCAATTTTATATATAAGTTTTTCATAATTCTCATTTTATAACGTTACAGTATCACAATGTAATTGCTTTTTAATATTCTTTACAGGTTTTTGTGTAGGAGCACCTTTAATTTTTTCTTTTAACATTAAATTAATTAAAGAATTACGTTCAAGTTTAATTTCTTCTTGAAGAATTTTATCTTGATCCTTATCGAAATATACAACACCTTCAATCAATGTTTTTTCTGGTTTTGCATAAATAGATAATGGATGATCAGACCATAAAACTAGATCGGCATCTTTACCAACTTTTATACTACCCACTTTATCATCAATATGTAAAAGTTTTGCAGGATTTAAGGTTACAAACTTCCAAGCTTCTTCTTCCGAAACACCACCGTATTTTACGGTTTTTGCAGCTTCTTGGTTCAATCTTCGTTGCATTTCATCATCATCAGAATTTATAGCAACAGTAACTCCAGCATTGTGTAAAATAGATGCATTGTAAGGTATTGCATCAATGACTTCGTATTTATAAGCCCACCAATCTGAAAAAGTTGAAGCTCCAACATTATGATCTTTCATTTTATCTGCTACTTTGTAACCTTCAAGAATGTGCGTAAAAGTATTTATGGTAAAATTAAATTTATCGGCAACTTTCATTAACATGTTAATTTCACTTTGAACATAAGAATGACATGTTATAAAACGTTCACCATTTAAAATTTGAGCCAAAGTTTCTAATTCAATATCTCTTCTAAACGGTTGTCCACTTTTTTTAATATTATCATATTCTCTAGCTCTTTGAAAATAATCGGTCATCATTTGCTCAACACCCATACGAGTTTGAGGAAATCTTGGTCCCCAGCTACTTCTTTTAACATTTTCACCTAAAGCAAATTTGATAAATTTATCATTGTTTTTGTATAACAAACCATCGGCAGTTTCTCCCCATTTTAATTTTATCAAAGCCGATCTTCCTCCAATTGGATTTGCAGAACCATGTAAAATTTGTACTGTTGTTACTCCACCAGCCAAACTTCTATAAATATTAGTGTCGTCTGGTACAACAACATCTTCAATGGTAACTTCTGCGGTAGAATTATGACCAACTTCGTTTACACCTTCACTTGCAATGTGTGAATGTTCATCTATAATACCTGCAGTTAAATGCTTTCCTTTACCATTAACAATGGTTGCTTTTGACGATTTTAAATCTATTCCAATTTTTGAAATTTTACCATCGATTATTAAAACATCGGTGTTTTTTAGTATCCCTTCAGCTTCTCCAGTCCAAACAGTGACATTTTTAAATAATAAATTTTGTTGAGTAGGCTTTTCTTTAAAACCAAATGGTTGATTTGGAAAAGTTACAGATGAAATAGGCGTTTTAATACTTTCTTTATCAGTTGATGATTTTTTGCCTTCTACAACTGTTTCTTTTGAAATTGCTTCCCAATTAAAAGTATTTTCGTTTTCATCTATTCCATTTCCTGATAATTTTTTAGAATTTGAATCTATTTTTGCTTTTAATCTTACAAAATCAGTAGCATCTTTTTCAGAAAATATGAGTGTTACCCAATCATTATCTCTTAATATTTTTGAGTTTAGTTTTGTACTGTCTTGTTTAACTACAATTTTAGGACTTGCATCTTTTCCAGAAATTGAAACATTTAAAGATTTTTCCTTATAATTTAATGTGTAATCTCCATTAATCGAGCTCAAACTCATGTCGTTAATTACATTTTTTGTACCTTGAACCCAGTTTTCATAAATAACTGTTTTATCACTAAATATTTCATCAGAAGTAATTAAAAAATTGGCTTGTTTTCCAACATCTAAAGTTCCTATTTCATTTTCTTTTCCTAATATTTTAGCAGGAATAGTTGTTAACGAATTTAATGCTGAAGTTTTGTTAAAACCATATTCAATAGCTTTTTTTAAGTTTTTCGAAAAATCAGCTACTTTTTTTAAGTTATGTGTTGTTAATGAAAATGAAACATTATTTTCGTCTAATACTTTTGGATTTGTTGGTTCTTGATTCCATTTTCTCATATCGGCAACTTCAACAGAGCTGACTAAATTAGGATTGCTAACATCGTAAACATCTCTAAATTTGAGTGGTAAAATTAATGTGGCACCCGTTTTTTTAATTTCTGCAACGTTTTCATATTCATCTCCACCACCTAAAATAGTATATTGTATACCAAACTCGTCTCCAACTTTGTCAGCTCTTAAAACATTTAATTTTTTACCAGCGTCAAAAATTTGAACTAGATTTTTATTGTTATTTAAGGCTTCAAGCGATAAATCGTTAGTTTCTATGTTACCTTTTGCATACCAATCAGCATCAATATATAATTGTCTTAATAAAGCCATAGCACCCATTAAAGAATTTGGATACATTTGATTTGATTTAGAACTTTTACGAAAAGATAAATATTGTGCAGATTTGTGATCTAAAATTCTTTTACTATTTGAAGCATTAGCATTTAAAGCAACTAACATTCCGTTACCGCGTACAATACCATCAGAAACGTGTGTATTTACAATTCCAAAACCCGCTTTTAACAATTCAGCTGAAGCTTTATTGTCAAACTTAAAATAATCTATTGGGTTTGTTTCTGGTCTAATATGATCGTTCCAATAATAGCCTTCTCTAGTTGCATCTAACTGCAGGGTTCGACTAAAAGCTGCTCTTTTTGGTTTTTCAATACCAAAAGAAGAATAAACATCAATAAAAGACGGATAAATATGCTTTCCTTCTAAATTAATTTTAATAGCATTTTTTGGAATTTCAATTCCCTTACCTACACCGGTAACTTTACCTTTGTAAACGACTAAAGTACCTTGTTTAATAGCTTTGGTTGAATTTACAAAAATAGTAGCATTTGTAAACGCAATAGGAGCATTGTACGACGATTTTACACCATCGTGCTTAGGAAAATAATCCTGTGCAAAAAGTACATTGCAACAAAGCAATAACACTGCGAAAAATAAATTCTTCATGAAAATTTTTAGATTAGTAGATTAGTAAAACATGAGTTAATAATTTTAAATGTATAAAAAATAAATGAACTCAGTAAAAAAGAGTGTCCAAAGAAACTTATTCAAAAGGGTGTTTTTTATCGTAATTAACCAGCAAAATGACCATTTTGCTATAACTTCTAATGCCATCGATTTGGTTGTTGGCTTTTAAATACGAGTCATAAAATATTTTAAAATATTTTTCACTTTTATTCTGATAGGAAGTCCAAAAATCTTGACTTTCCTGCATATCTTTTAAAATTCCAACATTAAGTTCGTCTTTTATTTCATTAAATAATTCTTCATCCATTGTATAAATATCGAACAAACAATATCGAAGTGCCATTAAATATCCTGAATAATTTAAGAATTTATCTTTCGAATTAATGGAAGCCAAAAAACCAACAAAATTAGCTTCATTTTCAGAGGCAATTCCTAATTGATGCGCAATTTCATGACAAGTGGTTGCAGGATAATTATTCTTTGGAATTAAATAATTTACTTGTGCCTCATTTGTAAACGGGTTTAGATAACCCGCAAAGCCCATATAAGTTAAGGGTAAACTAAACAATGATTTTTTTACAGATTTTTGTTGAATAGAAAACACAGGCATTTTTAGTTCTAGCTCATCATAAGCATTGAACGCAACTCTGTGCATTTCTTTTTTAGTTAAGAGGTTGTTAGGAACCAAAGAATCGTTTAAGGTAATTTCGCTATGAACAGTATTTAGTTTTTGAATTAATGTTTTTGTAAAATCGATAAGTTCAGTTTCTGTATAACGATCTTCTGAAAAATTTAATCGTTCCGTAATAGGCAATCTATGATAGTTTAAACCCCAACCAAAACTAAAAATAAAGTAAATGACAGAAATAAAAGCCAATGTTTTTATAAGAGTTTTTTTGATATTAAACTTTCTTACTTTAATTAATTGGTAAATATTTCTTATGATGTATAAAACAAGAATAGTGTAAATAACATCACCTATTGAAAAAGGAATCCAACCCAAAGTAAAATGAAAAATAGAAGAGATTACGGGGTACAATCCGTTTGAATAATAATTCTCAATAAAATTTGGAAATTGAGCTATTATTTGGTAAAATGCCCATTGCATTGGCAATAAAACTGCTAATATTTTATAATTTTTATTAGATTTCATAAGTGTTTAGAACAATATTTTTGAAAACTTTAAAGTTAAGTAGTTATTAACAATAAATTTGTAATTGTCAACAAATATGTGTGTAAAAATAAAGTTTTAAATTAAACTATATATTGATTTATTAAAAATTACATTTGCTTAAATTAAAAAACGAATAGGGGTATTATTAATGAAGAATTTACAACCAGTTTCACCGAAAAAATTTAAAAAAAGCACCGTAATTAACCTTGAAAAAGGTAAATTACCACCTCAAGCAGTTGATTTAGAGGAAGCTGTATTAGGAGCAATGATGATTGACAAAAAAGGTGTTGATGACGTTATTGATATACTACACCCAGAAGTTTTTTATAAAGAAGCGCATCAACTTATTTATGAAGCAATTTATGCGTTATTTCAAAATTCTGAACCTACAGATTTACTAACTGTTTCAAATCAATTACGTAAATCAGGTAATTTAGAATTAGCAGGAGGTGATTTTTATATTGTAGGTTTAACTCAAAAGGTTTCATCTTCAGCACATATTGAGTTTCACGCACGTATCATTCTACAAAAATTTATTCAACGTAAATTAATTACCATTTCTTCTGAAATAATTGAGGAATCCTATGATGAAACTGTAGATGTTTTTGATTTATTAGATACTGCAGAAACAAAACTTTTTGAAGTTACCCAAGGGAATCTTAAAAAGAGTTCTGAAAAAGCTGGAGGTTTGGTAGAACAAGCCATAAAGAAAATTCAAGAAATTTCTAACAAACAGGGAATGAGTGGTGTAGCCACTGGATTTAACCGCTTAGATGAATTAACTTCTGGTTGGCAACCTTCCGATTTAATAATTTTAGCTGCGCGTCCTGGTATGGGAAAAACGGCATTTGTAATGTCTATGGCAAAAAATATGGCCATCGATTTTGATACACCAGTTGCTATTTTCTCTTTAGAAATGTCGTCCGTTCAATTAATAACGCGTATGATTTCTAGTGAAACTGGAATTTCTTCAGGAAAATTAAGAAAAGGAAATTTAGAACGTCACGAATGGGAACAACTAAATGTAAAAGTTAAAAATTTATCTAAAGCGCCTATTTTCATTGATGACACACCGTCTTTATCTATTTTTGATTTACGAGCAAAAGCACGTCGTTTAGCTTCACAACACGGAATAAAAGCCATTGTAATTGATTATTTACAATTAATGACAGCTGGTTCTGCGCAAAAAGGAGGAGGAAACAGAGAGCAAGAAATTTCGATGATTTCGAGAAACTTAAAAGCATTAGCAAAGGAATTGGACATTCCTGTAATTGCATTATCTCAGCTTTCTCGTGCTGTTGAAACACGTGGAGGAAGTAAAAGACCTTTATTATCCGATTTACGTGAATCTGGAGCGATTGAACAGGATGCCGATATTGTTTCATTTATTTACCGCCCAGAATATTACGGAACTTTAGAGTGGGATGATGAAGAAAGAACACCTTGTGAAGGGCAAGCAGAATTTATTGTAGCCAAACATAGAAATGGTGGTTTAGAAAATATTAGACTTAAATTTATTGGTCATTTAGCACAATTTACCAATTTAGATGACGATTTCGGAAACGAATTTCAATCTAAAATGAATGCTAGTATTAGTAATACAACGAGTGCTGAAGATGCTTTTGGGTCACACGATTCATTAGAAGATTCTGATGTCCCTTTCTAAGATTTTAGATAGTTAAAAATGATAAAAAAAGTATTTATAATATTCTTATTATTGAACTTTAAGTTTGGGTATGCCTCATTTATTTTAATACCAATGGATGATGTGACTCAAACGAATCATTTAAAAGCTTATGGAATTACTTTTTGGTCTCTAAATCAAGGAAATAAAGCGAAATGGTTGTTGAATTATGAAGGCGGTTCATTTTTATTAGAAGACAATGAAGCTACAAGAAATGAGTGCAAAATAAGAGGTGTTACATTTCATGTGATATCTGACGTTCAAGCTGAAAACATATTGATGGAAATTAGTAGTCCTTCAAAAAATATGGAAGCAATTCTTTTAGAAAAAGCACCAAAAATTGCTGTGTATTCTCCAAAAGATAAAATGCCTTGGGACGATGCCGTTACGATGGTTTTAACCTTTGCTGAAATTCCGTTTGACTTAGTTTATGATGAAGATGTTTTAAATGAAAAACTACTAGAATATGAATGGTTGCATTTACATCATGAAGATTTTACAGGTCAGTTTGGTAAATTCTATGGCTCTTACAGAACAGCACCTTGGTACATTGAACAAAAAAATGATGCAATTGCATTGGCGAAAAAATTAGGATATTCAAAAGTTTCGGAACAAAAATTAGCTGTTGCTATTAAAATTAGAGATTTTGTTATTGGTGGCGGTTTTATGTTTGCCATGTGCTCCGCAACCGATAGTTTCGATATTGCTTTAGCCGCAGAAGGTGTTGATATTGCTGAAGTTATGTTTGATGGTGATCCTTCAGAAATAAATTATCAGGATAAAATTGATTTCAAAAAAACATTTGCGTTTAAAGATTTCGAATTGGTGAGAAATCCAGAATTGTATGAATTTTCTTCCATAGATATGACCCGAAAAAGAAGTGAAATTAAGCGTACTTCCGATTATTTTTCATTGAAAGAATATTCAGCAAAATGGGATCCAATACCTACAATGTTATGTCAAAATCATACTACATTAGTAAAAGGATTTATGGGGCAAACTACTTCATTTGAACGGAAATCGATCAAATCAAACGTGTTGGTTATGGGAGAAGTTGCTAAAAATCAAGAAGCTAGATACATTCATGGCGTTAAAGGAAAAGGAATGTTTACTTTTTATGGCGGTCACGACCCAGAAGATTATCAGCATAGAGTTGGTGACCCTAAAACGGAATTAGAATTGCACCCAAATTCACCAGGTTACCGATTAATTTTAAACAATGTATTGTTTCCTGCAGCAAAAAAGAAAAAGCAAAAAACGTAATATTTGGTATTGGGTCTCAGGTCTCAAGTACTAGCAACCCGATACTTGATACCAACTTAAATTAAGTTTCTTTTAAAAAAATTAGTAACCAACAGTAAAAAAAGTATTTTTGCAACTATAATTTAAATCAAAAAAATGCCAACAACAAAACAACTGCAAGATTTTGCGCAACAGGTAAGAAGAGATATCGTGAGAATGGTTCACGCTGTAAAGTCTGGACACCCAGGAGGATCTTTAGGATGTAACGAGTTTTTAACTGTCTTATATCAAGATGTGATGGATTATTCTACCGATTTTAATATGGATGGAATAAATGAAGATTTATTTTTCTTATCAAACGGACATATATCACCTGTTTTTTACAGTGTTTTGGCTAGAAGTGGATTTTTTCCGGTTAAAGAATTAGCTACTTTTAGAAAATTAAATACGCGATTACAAGGACATCCAACAACTCACGAAGGTTTACCAGGAATTAGAATGGCTTCAGGATCTTTAGGTCAGGGAATGAGTAATGCTATTGGTGCTGCTGAAGCAAAAAAACTTAATGGAGATTCAAAATTAGTGTATTCTTTACACGGAGATGGTGAATTGCAAGAAGGACAAAATTGGGAAGCAATTATGTATGCTGCTGGAAAAAATGTAGATAATTATATTGCAACTATAGATTACAACAAACAACAAATTGATGGTTCTACAGATCACGTAATGCCTTTAGGAGATTTAAGATCTAAATTTGAAGCTTTTGGTTGGGTTGTTTTAGATGTTGAAAAAGGGAATGATATTAAAAGCATTCAAAAAGGTTTAGGAGATGCTAAATCACTCACTGGAAATGGAAAACCTGTTTGTATTTTGTTACATACAGAAATGGGTAATGGAATTGATTTTATGATGGGAACACACGCTTGGCACGGAAAAGCACCTAACGATGAGCAATTAACAAGTGCTTTAAATCAAAATGCTGAAACTTTAGGAGATTATTAATAATTATTGTTTATGCGTTTAATTGTTGAAACGTGTAATAGTTTAAAATATAAAAAATCCTTTTTCATTTATTTGAAAAAGGATTTTTTTTATGATTAATTTATAGGTTTTCATATGGCTTATTGTAAGATTCAAATTATATTTACGTCTGTAAAAATCTAAAATTATATTAATGAAAATAGGAATAGTTTGTTATCCAACATTTGGTGGAAGTGGTGTAGTGGCAACCGAATTAGGAATGGCTTTGGCTCAAAAAGGACATCATGTTCACTTTATAACGTACAAACAACCTGTTCGTTTAGATTTTATTTCGAACGATATTCATTTTCACGAAGTTTTTGTTGAAGAATACCCATTATTTCAATTTCAACCTTATGAATTAGCATTATCTAGCAAAATGGTAGAAGTTGTTCAAATGTATAATTTGGAGATTTTACATGTTCATTATGCAATTCCACACGCATACGCTGCTTATATGGCAAAGCAAATGTTAAAGGAGAAAGGAGTTGATATTAAAGTTGTTACAACTTTACACGGTACAGATATTACGTTAGTTGGAAGTCATCCAAATTACAAAACAGCTGTTGAGTTTAGCATCAATAATTCCGATGTGGTTACAACCGTTTCTGAAAGTTTAAAGAAAGATACGTTGCGTCTTTTTAATATTACAAAAGACATTCACGTAATTTATAATTTTATAGATTTTGAAAAATATCCTGAAATTGATTCCTCTGAATGTCAGAGAGATACCATTGCAAATCCAGATGAACGAATTATTACACATATAAGTAATTTACGTCCTGTAAAAAGAGTTCATGACGTGATGGAAATATTTTATAAAATTCAAAAGAAAATTCCTTCAAAATTATTATTAGTTGGAGAAGGGCCAGACAGAGAACATATAGAGTGTCAGGCAAAAGATCTAGGAATTCTAGATAGGGTTTTGTTTATGGGAAATAGTAACGAAGTGAATAAATTACTTTGTTACTCGGATTTATTTTTGCTACCCTCTGAAACAGAGAGTTTTGGATTGGCAGCGTTAGAAGCAATGGCGGCAAGAACACCTGTAATTTCGACAAATTCAGGAGGGCTTCCGGAAGTAAATATTCAAGGTGAAACAGGATTTTTAAGTGATATTGGAGATACCGATGATATGGCAAAAAACGGCATATTTATTCTTGAAGATTTAGAAAGACTTGAAAAATTTAAGCAACAATCTTTTGAGCAAGCGCAAAGGTTTAGTTTGCAAAATGTATTACCTTCTTACCAAGAAGTTTACCGTAAAGTAATTGAAAATTGTTGTTAAGCTGTTTTTGTTTTGTGATTGTAAGTTTTTGGAAAACTGAGAAATCTATTAGTTTACTTGGATTTAAAATCCGAGGTATCCAATTTTGTTCTTGAAACACCAATCCTTTAGAGTGATGTTTTTTATAATAAAATTATATTCATTACTGTAACTTTTAGTACAACTACATTATTTGTCGATAACTTTTATTGCCAAACTAAATTTGGAATGTTACTTTTGAACCTTTAACAATATTTAGTGAATACTTACCTAGAAAATCTTAACGAATCTCAAAAAGCTGCTGTAATTCATAAGAATGGACCTATGATTATAATTGCAGGTGCTGGATCTGGAAAAACACGAGTTTTAACGTACAGAATAGCTCATTTAATGAATCAAGATATTGATCCATTTAATATTCTAGCTTTGACATTTACGAACAAAGCTGCACGTGAAATGAAAAACCGTATTGGTGATGTTGTTGGTTTTTCTGAAGCTAAAAACTTGTGGATGGGAACTTTTCACTCTGTTTTTGCAAGAATATTACGTTCAGAAGGTCATCATTTAGGTTTTCCGTCTAGTTTTACCATTTACGATACACAAGATTCTGTTCGATTGCTTTCTTCCATTATAAAAGAAATGCAATTGGATAAAGATATCTACAAATCGAAACAAGTTTTAAGTAGAATTTCATCGTTTAAAAACAGTTTAATTACAGTTAAAGCGTATTACAACAATCCTGAGTTAATTTTGGCTGATAAAATGGCGAAACGTCCAAAAATGGGTGAAATATACCATCAGTATGTTGAGCGTTGTTTTAAGGCTGGAGCCATGGATTTTGATGATTTATTATTGAGAACCAATGAATTACTTACAAGATATCCGGAAGTACTGGCAAAATACCAAGACAGATTTAAATATATTTTAGTAGATGAGTACCAAGATACAAACCATTCGCAATATTTAATTGTTCGCGCTTTGGCCGATAGATTTCAAAATATTTGTGTGGTTGGAGATGATTCTCAAAGTATTTATGCGTTTCGTGGAGCCAATATTCAGAATATTTTAAATTTTCAAAGAGATTACGATGATGTTAATATATTTAAATTAGAACAGAATTACCGTTCTTCAAAAAATATTGTAGAAGCAGCAAATAGTGTTATTGAAAAGAATAAAACAAAATTAGACAAGGAAATTTGGACAGCTAACGATGCTGGTTCAAAAATAAAGGTAATGCGAACCTACACTGAAGCAGAAGAGGGTCGATTTATTGCAAGTTCAGTGTTTGATAACCAAATGAATTTACAATTAAAAAATTCAGATTTCGCTGTCCTTTACCGAACTAATGCCCAATCAAGAGCTATTGAAGATGCGTTGCGAAAAAAAGATATTAAGTATAAAATATACGGCGGACTTTCATTTTACCAAAGAAAGGAAATAAAAGATGTTTTAGGTTATTTACGATTATTGATTAATCCAAACGATGAAGAGGCGTTAAAGCGCGTTATTAATTATCCGTTAAGAGGAATTGGTGCTTCAACAATTGATAAATTGTCGGTTGCTGCGAATCATTACAAAAAGTCCATTTTTGAAATTATTACAAATTTAAATACAACTGCTTTAAATTTAAATGCAGGAACTAAGAATAAACTGGAGAATTTTGCAACAATGATTCAGCATTTTCAAATTGAAGCGCAAACAAAAAATGCTTTTGAAGTAGCTGAATTTGTAGTGAAACAAACCAGATTAATAAAAGATTTGGAACAAGATGGAACTCCAGAAGCAGTTAGTAGAGTTGAAAATGTTCAGGAATTACTAAATGGTATTAAAGATTTTATTGAAGTCCAAAATGAAAAAGGAGAAGATCAATCCTTAGCTTTCTTTTTAGAAGATGTAGCTTTGGCAACGGATTTTGATAGCGATAAAAAAGACGATACACCTAGAGTTTCTTTAATGACGATTCACTTGGCAAAAGGATTGGAATTTCCCTATGTTTATATTGTTGGCTTGGAAGAGAACTTATTTCCTTCAGCAATGAGTATGAATACCAGAAGCGAGTTAGAAGAGGAGCGAAGGTTATTTTATGTGGCTTTGACGAGAGCTGAAAAACAAGCCTATTTAAGCTATGCTCAAACAAGATATAGATGGGGGAAATTAATAGATTGTGAGCCAAGTCGTTTTTTAGAAGAAATAGATGAAAACTATTTAGAATATTTAACGGTTAAAAAACCGCCTGTTCAACAAAGTAAATTTATAAATGAAGATATTTTTGGATCCGTTCCGCAAAATAAAATACGTTTTAAAAAACCGATAAATCGAACTCCAGAAAAGAAAAATACGGTTAATAAAATTGAATTTCAACCTCCAAAAAATTTAAAAAAGGTTGTTCAAACAAATAAACAGTCTTCAAATTTATTCGACAGCAATATTTCGGTAGGAAATATCGTTGAACATACAAAGTTTGGCAAAGGAGAAGTTATTAGTTTAGAAGGTACAGGAGCAAATAAAAAAGCCGAAATAAGATTTGGATCTATCGGTATTAAAAAGTTACTACTACAATTTGCAAAATTGACAATAATTGGTTGAAAATAGGATTGTAAAACCAATTATTATATTGTAATTTGCATAAATAAATACAGAAGAAAGACATATGGAATATGATTTAGAATATAATGGTGAAAGACCACATTTAATAATTCCTGAATATGGCAGACATATTCAAAAATTAGTTGACCATTGTATTGGTTTGGAAGATGTTGAAGAAAGAAATAAAATGGCAAAAGCCATTGTTGATGTTATGGGGAATTTACAACCTCATTTACGCGATGTGCCCGATTTTAAGCACAAACTTTGGGATCAACTTTTTATAATGTCCGATTTTAAACTAGATGTAGAGTCGCCTTATGAAAAGCCAGAAAAAGAAGTGCTACAAGCCAAGCCAGAACCGTTGGCGTATCCAAAATCTGCCTCGAAATATAGATTTTACGGAAACAATATTCAAACTATGATTGACATGGCTTTAACTTGGGAAGAAGGGGAAGCGCGTGAAGCATTGTACTTTACAATTGCAAATCATATGAAAAAATGTTATTTAAATTGGAACAAAGATACAGTTGAAGATAGGGTTATTTTTAAGCATTTAATCGAGCTTTCTAGAGGGAAAATAGACCTTTCAAGTGGAGAAGAAAAACTTTCAGAAATAAAAGATTTATTGCGTAAGAAAAGACCATCCAATAAGAATAATAAACAAGATCAAAGAAAGAAGAACTATAAGTATTCTAAATAAAAACTACCATGGCAACATTTGTAATTGAAGGAGGTCATAAATTAAACGGAAGTATAACGCCACAAGGTGCTAAAAACGAAGCGTTACAAGTATTATGCGCAGTATTGCTAACACCAGAATTAGTTACCATTAGCAATATTCCTAATATTATAGATGTAAATAAATTAATTTATGTTTTAGGGGAGTTAGGAGTGAAAGTTAATAAGCTTAGCGACGATACTTATACTTTTCAGGCAGATGAAATTAATTTAGAGTATTTAGAATCGGATCAATTTAAAAAGGACGGTAGTTCTTTAAGAGGATCTATTATGATTGTTGGTCCATTATTAGCCCGTTTTGGGAAGGGATATATTCCTCGACCTGGAGGTGATAAAATAGGAAGAAGACGTTTAGATACTCATTTTGAGGGTTTTATAAAGTTAGGTGCTACTTTTAGATACAATAAAGATGAAAAGTTTTACGGCGTTGAAGCTACTGAGTTAATCGGGACAAATATGCTTTTAGATGAAGCTTCGGTAACTGGCACAGCTAACATTGTAATGGCTGCAGTTTTGGCAAAAGGGATTACTACAATTTACAATGCTGCTTGCGAACCTTATTTACAACAATTATGTAAAATGATTAATAGTATGGGCGGCAAAATTCGTGGTGTCGGTTCAAACTTATTAATTATTGAAGGTGTTGAAGAATTAGGAGGATGTAAACATAGAGTTTTACCTGATATGATTGAAATTGGTAGCTGGATAGGAATGGCTGCAATGACAAAATCTTCATTAACAATTAAAAATGTAAGCTGGAACGATTTAGGTTTAATTCCACGTATTTTTCAAAAAATTGGAATTAATTTAGAGCGTAGAGGCGATGATATTTTTATTCCTGAACAAGAAAGTTATGAAATTCAAAATTTTATTGACGGTTCTATTTTAACAATATCCGATGCTCCTTGGCCAGGTTTCACACCAGATTTATTAAGTATTGTTTTAGTTGTTGCGACTCAAGCAAAAGGAAGTGTGCTTATTCACCAAAAAATGTTTGAAAGCAGATTGTTTTTTGTTGACAAGTTAATTGATATGGGTGCAAAAGTGATTCTTTGTGATCCCCATAGAGCCACGGTAATTGGTATGAATCATGAGTCAAGTTTAAAAGCTACCACCATGACTTCACCTGATATTAGAGCAGGAATTTCTTTATTAATTGCGGCACTTTCGGCAAAAGGTATAAGTACTATTCATAATATTGAGCAAATAGATAGAGGTTATCAAAATATTGATGAACGTTTGAGAGCTATTGGGGCAAAAATTACACGTGTCGATTAACTTTTAGTCACTTCTAATTTTACTTTTTTAGTAAAACGCGGTAGTCTATTTTAATTATCATAATCACTTTGTAAGACAAGTAGAACTTCATTGCGAAAGAAGTGAAGAAATCTTTCTTTCAAAATGCAGATCACTTCGTTGAACTCGTGATGACGTTTAATACTTCACAGCGAGTTTTACTTTTTTTGGTAAAATATCAAGTAGTCTCATGTTTTAAAATAGATTGTCAATGCGGTACTTTCTTAACAATGACTATATAGAGTTTTAAGAATATTAACTATTATAATAATCTAAAGCTTCAATTAATAGTTCTTTTTCAACTTTACAATCAAATTTAAATTTTTCAAAATCAGAAAGTAGCACAAAATTCACTTGACCACCTACATTCTTTTTGTCGTGAATTAATAATTCTAAAATTCCATCATAATCTTTTTGGTCAATATTAACTTTTGGGTAAATAGAAAGTAAATGCTTTTTAATTGCTAAAACTTCATTTGAAGAAAAACCAAGTAATTTTTCCGATAGATAGGCTTCAGTAATCATACCAACGACAATGGCTTCTCCATGAGTAAGCTTATCCTTATGGTCAGACTCTAAAAAATAAGACTCAATCGCGTGCCCTAAAGTGTGCCCATAATTTAAAATTTTACGTAATCCAGCTTCTTTAGGATCTTCAGTAACCACCTCATTTTTAATTTCAATAGACCTATAAATTAAATTATGTATATTACTAATTGATAGCGATTTAAGTATCTTTATTTCATTCCAAAGTTTAACGTCATAAGTTAAGCCATATTTAATAATTTCAGCCAATCCAGAATGTATTTCACGTTCAGAAATAGTTTCTAAAAATAAAGGGTCAATCAGTACCATTTCTGGATTAGAAAACAACCCAATTTGGTTTTTTAAAACACCTAAATCTACACCCGTTTTACCACCTACAGAAGCATCAACCATGCTTAATAAAGTAGTTGGGATATTTATAAACCGAATCCCTCTTTTAAAACAAGAAGCTACAAAACCGCCTAAATCAGTAATAACTCCGCCACCTAAATTAATGAGTAGGCTTTTTCTGTCGGCACCTAAGTCGGTTAAAACATTCCAAACTCCAGAACAAGTATCAAGGTTTTTATTTTCTTCACCCGATTCAATCTCAATAATTTCAATAGTTGCATTTGCCTCCATTTTTTCTAGTAAAATAGGTAAGCAATATTCATTGGTATTTTCATCAACCAAAATAAAAATTGTTGAAGGTAATTGTTCAGAAATATAAGAATTCAACTTTTCATAAGCTTCTGTAACAAAATTTACATAGTAATTTCCGGATAATATAGGTCTCATTTTGGTTAAAATTTTGCGCAAATTAAACAGAAAAAAACAAAATAATAAATTTTTTGTGAAGTATATTTGTGTAAAGACGGTTTACCATGGAAAAAATATTTGATAATACTAAAACAGCCTTTGTGCTAAAAACAAATGCGGAGCTTGATAGAGCCTATTATTTGTTTGAAATGATTAAACGTGAGACTTTAGTAAAAATTGGAACAGCTATGACCAAATTCGCCCTAAAAACACATTTACCTGTAGAAGGATTGATAAGGGCAACAGTATTTGACCATTTCTGTGGTGGTGTTACAGAATTAGACTGTATGCCTGTGATTGAAAAAATGTATGCTGAAAATGTACATTCTGTATTGGATTATTCTGTTGAGGGGAAAGAAGATGAAGCTCAGTTTGATTTGGCAATGGAAAAAACATTGAACAATATAAAATTTGGAAAAGAAAAAGATAGTATTCCTTTTGCAGTTTTTAAACCATCAGGGTTTGGGAAATTTGAAATTTATCGAAAAATTACAGAAGGAGAGAAGTTAGATAAGCATGAAGAAGTAGAATGGAAAAGAATTAAAGAACGTTATGACATTGTTAGTAAAGCAGCTTTTGATCGTGATGTACCTCTTTTAATCGATGCTGAAGAAAGTTGGATGCAAACTGCAGCCGATGATTTAATTGAAGAAATGATGAAAGAATATAACAAAGAAAAAGTTATCATTTTTGGAACGCTTCAATTATATCGTTGGGATAGATTAGACTATTTAAAAGATTTACATCAAAGAGCTAAAAAAGAAGGTTTTAAAGTAGGAATGAAATTGGTTCGTGGCGCCTATATGGAAAAAGAGCGTGAAAGAGCTGAAGAAAAAGGTTACAAAGATCCTATTTGTGAAAATAAAGCTGCAACCGATGAAATGTTTAATAATGTTATGGACTATATGTTTAAAAACATTAATGATATGGCTATTTTTGCGGGAACTCATAATGAAGAAAGCTCATATTTGTTAATGGATTTTTTAGCAAAATCGGGATTGGATAAAAATGATGAGAGAATTTGGTTTGGTCAATTATACGGTATGAGCGATCATATTACCTATAATTTAGCTGAAAGAGATTATAACGTAGCAAAATACTTGCCTTATGGACCCGTTAGAGATGTAATGCCTTACTTAATTCGTCGCGCTGAAGAAAACACTTCTGTTGCCGGACAAACTAACAGAGAACTTGAATTGCTAAAAGCTGAACGTAAAAGACGAAGAATTTAGTTTTGAAAATTAATTAAAAAAAAGGCATCTGAGAAGATGTCTTTTTTTGTTATATATTATTCATCATTCCTTCTTTTTACCACTATTTAAAAACACAAAGAGTGCAATTATTAATCCTAAAAAAACCAAGAACATAAATATTGCACCATAAATTCCCCAGTTCCAATTAAATAAAGGTAAAGCATTTGTAATCATCATAATAGCATTTATTTACGAAGTTAGTAAAATGTTTAAAATCATTATTAAACTTTTGTTACAGTAATCCAAATAAAACAACTACTTTTGCAGCGCTTAAAAAATCAAGACATGCAATCCATTAGAAACATAGCAATTATAGCCCACGTCGATCACGGTAAAACAACGTTGGTTGATAAAATCATTGACCAAGCTCATATATTAGATGAGCGAAAAGTAAGAACAGACTTACTACTAGATAATAATGATTTAGAGCGTGAGCGTGGAATTACTATTTTATCTAAAAACGTATCTATTAATTATAAAGGTGTGAAAATTAACATCATAGATACTCCTGGTCACGCCGATTTTGGAGGAGAAGTAGAGCGTGTTTTAAAAATGGCTGATGGTGTATTGTTACTAGTTGATGCTTTTGAAGGGCCAATGCCACAAACAAGATTTGTATTAGGAAAAGCTTTAGAACTTGGATTAACACCAATTGTTGTTGTAAATAAAGTTGACAAGCCAAACTGTACTCCAGATATTGTTCATGAAAAAGTTTTTGATTTAATGTTTGCACTAGATGCAACCGAAGAACAATTAGAATTTGATACTATTTACGGTTCAGCTAAAAATGGCTGGATGAATAGAGATTGGAAAGAAGAAACAGATAATATTGTTCCTTTATTAGATTCTATTCTTGAAAATATCCCTGAAGCACCTTATCATGAAGGTACTCCTCAAATGCAAATAACATCTTTAGATTTTACTTCTTTTGTAGGTAGAATTGCAATTGGACGTGTTTTTAGAGGTGATTTAGAAGAAGGTAAAGATTATATGTTATGTAAGGCTGATGGAAGTACCAAGAAAGTACGAATTAAAGAATTGCATACGTTTGAAGGATTGGGAAAAGATAGAACTGCCAAAGTAAGAAGTGGAGACATTTGTGCTATAACAGGTATTGAAGGATTTGATATTGGAGATACTATTGCAGATTTAGAAAACCCAGAAGCTTTACCTAGGTTAAAAGTAGATGAACCTACTATGAGTATGTTGTTTACCATTAATAATTCACCATTTTATGGAAAAGAAGGTAAATATGTAACTTCTCGCCATTTACGTGATCGTTTGTTTAAAGAAACTGAAAAAAACTTAGCCTTAAGAGTTGAAGAAACCGATACAGAAGATAAGTTTAATGTATTCGGACGTGGAATTTTACATTTATCAGTTTTAATTGAAACAATGCGTAGAGAAGGATATGAGCTGCAAGTTGGTCGCCCACAAGTTATTATAAAAGATATTGATGGAGTAAAATGTGAACCTTATGAAACATTAGTAATTAATGTTCCTGAAGAATCTGCAAGTAAAGCAATTAACTTAGTTTCTTTAAGAAAAGGAGATTTATTAGTAATGGAACCAAAAGGAGATTTGCAACATTTAGAGTTTGACATACCTTCAAGAGGTTTAATTGGCTTAAGAAATAAAATATTAACTGCAACAGCTGGTGAAGCAATTATCAATCATAGATTACGTGGTTTTGATGCTTTTAAAGGTGAAATTGCTACATCAAATAATGGCGCCATTGTTTCTGCTGAAACTGGTAAAGCCACAGCATATTCTATAGACAAATTACAAGATAGAGGTAAGTTTTTTATTGATCCGAACCAAGAAATTTACAAAGGACAAGTAGTTGGTGAAAACAACAAGCAGGAAGATATGGCTGTTAATTTAATAAAAGGTAAAAAATTAACAAACGTACGTAAATCTGGTACAGATGACAGTGTTAAAATTGCACCAAAAATTAATTATTCACTGGAAGAATGTATGGAATACATAAAAGACGATGAATATTTAGAAGTAACACCTCAAAGTTTACGAATGAGAAAAATTAGTTTCAGATAATTAGTTTAGAACATAAAAATATTTAAAAGCTTCCATTTTGGAAGCTTTTTTGTTTTCTACATAGTCTTTCATTACTGTAAATATTTAGATTAAACTGAATAGCAACTTTTGTTACTAAAATCATTTTAAACTTTTATAATATTAACTGGTCTAAGAATTATAAAAAGTAAATAAAATATAATGAAAAAAGTAATTTTATATGTATTCACAATCAGTTTTACTTTGTTAAGTAGCTGTACGGATAATGATAAAGATAACGAATACTTAAAAACTGAACAATCAACAAACCTAACAGAGTTAGAAATAGAAGATTTAAAATTTTTAAGAGAAGAAGAAAAATTAGCACGTGATGTGTATTTATTTTCATATGATTTATACAAATTGCAAATTTTTAAAAACATTTCAAATAGTGAACAACAACATATGAATAGTGTTTTAAAGTTGCTGAACAATTACAATTTAGAGGACCCTGCTTCAACAATAATAGGGGAGTTTAATAATACTGAATTACAATCAATTTACAATAGCTTAATTGAGAAATCGAAAAAATCATTGTTAGATGCGCTTGAAGTCGGAAATATCATTGAAGATTTAGACATAAATGATATAGCCCTTAACGAAAAAAGAACATCCAAAATAGATATTTTAAATGTGTATAGCTCACTTAAATGTGGGTCAAGAAACCATTTACGAAACTTTAATAATCAATTATTAAATAATGGAGGTGTTTATTTACCTAGCTATATTTCGGAAAATACTTTTAATTCAATAATAAATTCAGACAATGAAAAATGTGGTTCTAATTAAATCAGTAAAAAATATATTATTTTCTATAATAATTCTAGTTACTATTATAAGTTGTAGGAATAATGAATTTAGTTCGGTTAAGCTTAGTAATAATAGTGTTCAACCAAACGACACCATGAATGTATTATCATTATTAGAAACAAAATGTTATAGTTGTCATTCAATTTCCTCGAATTCACATGACGAAATTATAGCGCCACCTTTAGCTGCTATAAAGCAACGATATTTAAGAAGCTACGCTAAAAATGTTGATTTTGTAAAAGCGATTAGTGAATGGATTCAAGAACCAAAAGTAGAAAATGCTTTAATGCGTGGCGCCGTTAACAAATTTAAAGTGATGCCATATTTATTAATTTCTGAAACAGAAGCTAATTTAATTGGAAACTTCATTTATAACAATGAATTAGAAAAACCTGCCTGGTTTCAACAACATTTTAATCAAGAACACCAAAATGGGAAGGGTAGAGGTAATGGTTTTAAAAATGGTAACGGCCAAGGTCGTGGTAAAAACAGGTTTTAATTAATGATGATGGTGCTTATGTTTGTGATTATGATTGTGTTCGCCACCACAAGAACAATTACAATTCCCCGATCGCTTTGCAGCGAGAGTACCATTTAATAGTTTTTCAATAGCTAAATCTGGATCTTTTTCTTCAATTAAATGAGTGTCGATACCAACTTGAGCTAATTTTCGAATAGCACCATCTCCAATTCCGCCAGTTAAAAGCATGTTTACACCTTTTAATGGGTTCTTAATTCGAGTATCTGTAGCATCGTTATGAAAGTAGTTGTGCAAGCTTTCTTCTTTGGATATTTCTATGATACTTTTATTTATTAACTCATTATTTTTTATTTGATATACAAGAAACCGGGTGCATTTTCCAGCGTGTTCAAAAACAGTTTTTTTGTTTTGCGATGTAATAGCAACATTTAATTCCATAATATTTAGTAATTATTTTTAACAAAAGTACCGCTTTTTGAGTAGGCGGTATGCCATTTTAGTAGCACAATAATTCATTTATAACTATTAAAAATTGCATTTTTAATAGATTAAAATTGTTTTCTGAAATTTATTTCACTAAAAAATAAAGATTCTATCACACTTTAAAAAGTTAATTATATAATTTAATTAAAGGAACTTAAATAACTGGTAATAAGATATATGAAGAATACATTGAATTATTCGTAATAATAAAATATACGGAAATTAAATATGTTTTACAAGAAAAAAATGAAAATTATTTTGGAGATTATATTAATTGTATATACATTTGTTGTCTATACAAATATAGTGTAGTAAACAGTTGTCCCCCGCAAATTGAATAAAAATGATAAAAATGATGAGCTAAACTTACCTGACTATACAATTGAAAATATATTGCATACAGGTAATTGGATGAATGAAAATTTTTCAGATCATCTAAAGCAATACGCGTTGTCAATTCAACAATACCAAGTATTACGTTCTTTGAGAAAATTAAGAGGTGAACCAGCGGATCTTTCAAGCTTAACAGCACAAATGGTTAGTAAAAGTAGTAACACAACAAGGCTTGTTGAGAAATTACGATTAAAAGGTTTAATTACTAGAATTCAAAATGAATTCAATAGGAGGAAAGTGGAAATAAGAATTACAGATGATGGATTAACACTTTTAGCTGAAATAGATACTATTCAAGAAGAATTTGAAAATAGTGTTGTAAGTAATTTAGAAGTTCACGAATTAGAAACTCTTAACAAATTATTGATTAAAATCAGGAATAAATAAGACCCCGACTTTAAGCAATTGTTCTATTGTATGTTGATTATGAACCCCGGATATACAATAGAACAAGTTTAAAAAAAATTAAAATGACAAATTAATCAAAACATAGAGGTAGTCTCACTGTAGTCACAAACTGAATAAGCAATCCGAAATTGCTTAGTAAAGTTAGATGGTTAGTAAGAACTTTGAGCTACCTCTTCTTTAAAACATTAAAAAAAGGAATAAATTAAATCAACCCGAAAGCCAAAACCCCAAAAACCCCAAACATGAATACTCAATTATTAATATTTTTAATAATTATCTCTATCTCTGCAAAATTCATTAGCAGTTTATATTTAGCAATAGTTGAATATTCATTTTTTAATACCCAAAAACACGCAATACTCCCTTCTAATTATTTAAAATTTAACTTGTTAGAAGAGAGATTGTCATTTTCTAAAATCGGCCGCAGAAATTTTATCTATCGCTATAATAATTGTTCCCACAACGGTAGTAATATGATAAATCATGCGGCTGTATTTTAGAATTAATGCCAAAATCCCGTTATTATGAAACTAACTTTACCTTTAAACAGACTATTTCAATTTTTAATTTTAGCAATTGTTTTAAATTCTTGTTCACCAGAAGATGATGGAATTTATTTCGATGATGCTATAACTGTAACAGTTCAACATTCAAAACTTGAATTGGAAATTTTAGAATTAGTTAACAACCACAGATCTTCAATTGGCAAGAATGGATTGTCAAAACTAGATGTAATTTCATTTGTAGCCTCAACTCATACCAAGTATATGGCTGAAATTAAAGAAGTAAATCATGATAATTTTCCAGAGCGCCATACCAAGTTGGTTAATAATGCTCAGGCCAAATCGGTAGGAGAAAATGTAGCTTACGGCTATAGTTCAGCACAGAGCGTTGTAGATGCTTGGATAAAGAGTGACCAACATAAAAAAATATTAGAAAGTGACAAATTTACACACTTTGGAATATCTACTAAAAGTGATAATGAAGGAAGATTGTATTTTACTCAAATATTCATTAAAAAATAAGATTATGAACGTTCTAACAAAAGAAAAAACTAAAGAATTAATTAAGGTTAAGATTTTTAAAATTAACACATTAGAACCGAATTTTAAATTTAAAAATGAAGTTGGTAATGTAGAAAAAGTTAAGAACTGTTATATTTTGGTGTAAAGAAAAAACAGTTGCAAAATCTTCTGTCGTCCCCACAACGGTAGTATCGTAAGATATATTTTTACAACTGTTTAACACATGTGTTATTCAAAAAACAGCCGAAAACAACTTATATAAAAACTGTCGTCCCCACGATAATTTCTTTTTGCAACAAGTTGTCACGACTGTAATCTTTCAATATTATTTTAATAAAATAATGTTGAAGGATTTTAAATTCTTGAACATTTTGGGTTTTGTAAAATTATAATTTAAACTTAATAAATCCAATTTATTTTATTTTTATATTGAAAACTTAAATTTTAAGCAAAGAAATGGAATTTAAAAAAAAGTATTCATATACTAAAAAAGTTGTTGAAAATGAAATAGATGACTTAAATCATGTAAATAATATTGTGTATTTGAAATGGGTTCAAGAAGTATCTGAATTGCATTGGAATTTGTTAAGCAATAATGATTTAAACAGCAAATATTTCTGGGTTGTTTTAAGACATGAGATAGACTACTTTTCTTCAGCTAAACTCAATGATTCAATTACTATAACTACTTTTATTGGTGATTCTTATGGAGTAAAGTCTGAACGATTTGTTGAGATATATAAAGAAGAAAAATTATTGGTTAAGGCTAAAACTATTTGGTGTTTAATATCTAAAATAACTATGAAACCTATAAGAATCCCTGAAGAAATAAATGCTATTCTTAGCGAAATTAAGATTTAGTATTTTTATTCTTTTCTTCAATCCATTTAGACATGTATTTTGTGCTTTTCAATGTGTGATGCAACAACATTGATCCGATAAAATTATCATTTCTATGGCTTTTTAAATTTCTAAAAATGGTTTCAATTTTTTGCCTTAATTCCTTTCCATATTTCTTTTTTGAAAAATTAGAATTAATAATAGCTACACCATTTTGCTGCTTTTGCTGCCAGATTTCTTCATTTTGGTATAATTCTATGGCTTTTAGAGCAAAGACATTAAAATCATCTTCAATATAACCAGCCCAAGGTAAATCATTGTTTATACCTTCCGAGCCAACTGTGGTTGTAATTGAAGGTGTTCCAAATAACATTGCATCAATAAGTTTTCCTTTTAATCCTGCTCCAAATTGTAATGGTGCTAAACAAATTCTAGCATTTGTAAATACACTTTCTTTGTTTTCAGCCCAACCTTCTATTAAAAAACCTTCTTTTTTATTGTGTAATTGCTCAATACTTGAATTGTTTCCATAAGCACCATAAATGTGAATATTCGCTTTTGGAAGTTTACTTTTTATTTTTGGCCAAATGTGTTTTTTAAGTGTTTTAACAGCTTCTAAATTTGGTTTGTGCTTAAAATTACCAATAGTCATAAAATCGATCCGCTTATTAAATGGCGGATATTTAGTGAAATCATCAATAGCTATTTCTTCTAACAAAAAAGGAGTATAACAAAGTAAATTAGGATCAATTTTGAATTTATTTTTTGATAACTCCATTTCATAAATCGAAATTATTAGTGTTAAATCACAGCGGTAAATACTTGCTAATTCACGTTTTGTAATGTCGTTGATTAATAAAGAATCGGTTAATTTAATATTGTTTTTAAAACTTTTTTCTCGAGCATATCTTAAAAAATGTAAATCCTCAGTATCCAATATTTTAAGTGCGTTTGGACAGTTTTCAGTAACACGCCAACCAAACTGTTCTTCGGTTAAATACCTATCGAATAAAACAATATCTGGATTATAATCAACTATGAATTGGTCAAAACTAGCGTTATTTAATTCTATAAAAGATGTTTTAACATCTGTTTCTGAAAAATTATAAGATTGATTTGTTTTTGCAGCTGTACTTACAAATTGTATTGTAAAGCCGTTTTCTTTAAACACTGCTATAAGCTGTAACATTCTTGTACCAGCAGCGGTAGTAGTGGGTTCAGGCCAAACAAATCCAATTATCAATAATTTTTTCATTATTCAAATGTATTAATAAGAATTTATTTGATAATCTATTTCATAAAAAAAGCCTGAATTTATATTCAGACTCGTTATAATTTAGACGTTTCTTTAGTTTAAAATTCTTTTTGCAATATTGTTTTTAGCAAACCAAACTAAGAATGCGGCAATTACTACTGTAATTAATGGTAAAATAACTCTGGAACCGCTTAAAGCAACAAAATCTTGGATAAATAAGTTATAAACTACTTGAGCTACAACTGTTAAAAATGATATTAGAAACATCGGTTTTGCCCATTTTTTCTTTAAAACCAAAGCTAATGAACCTAAGAATCCTGTAAATACGGCAATTGCGAAAGCAGCTGTTACCCAAGCAGGTATGTTTGCATAATAAGCTTGATCTCCTTCGGATAGTAAGGCTTTTGCTTCATCGGTCATATAAGCTTGTCCTAAATAGGCAACAACGCCCATAATATTCCAAAATAATGCAATAATACTAATGATCCAAAAGACTGTTGTTGGTTTGGTTGTTGAATTTGTCATAATGTTAAATATATTGATTAGAAATTAGTTAAATGAATAAAACTTAATCACAAATTAGTATAAATATTGAAATTAAACAAATTTTAAAATATTGCTAACTTTTTATTTTTATATTATTTATTAAGATTAGTAGTAACTTAGTTGGCATAAAAAAAAAAGATAATTAAAGTGAAATCAACAAAAGTATTAATATTATTATTTTTAATTTGTTTTCAAACAATGATCAAATTAAATTATTGAATTTGGAATTTTCCGTTTCTAACAAAATGAATAGAATGGGAATTCAATTAAATGAACAAATAATTAGTCATAACTTATCCATTATTATAAGTCCAGTGTTACCTGGAACCGTGCAGTGTAAAGCTGATGGAAAACTAATTATTTTAATGAAAGATGCGCAAACCACAGGAGGATATCCAAGAATATTTCAATTAACTAAAAAAGCCATAGCAATATTGGCTCAAAAACAACCTAATGAGAGACTATTTTTCAATTTGCAACCGTAGATACTTGAATTTTAAATTTGTAAACTTTATATTTGCCAAGATTTTGGAGTAATATTTCACTTCAAATTAATAATAATCTTAAATATATTAAAATTTTAATGGCAGGATCACAAGAAACATTTGGTAAAAAGGAAAGAGAAAAGAAAAGACTTCAAAAGAAGAAGATTAAACAACTAAAGAAAGAAGAGCGTAAGGCAAGTGGAGGGAATGATGAATTTATTTACGTTGATGAGTTTGGACAATTAACTAGCACTCCACCAGATCCTACCAAAAAGATTAAAGTTGAAGCTGCAAGTATTGAAATTGGTATTCCTAAGAAAGAAGATAGAGAAGATGAAGAACCAACAGATTTAACAGGGACTGTATCGTTTTTTGATACTTCAAAAGGTTTTGGTTTTATAAACGCTTCAAATTCACAAGACAAGTATTTTGTACACGTAAGTGGATTATTAGAAGAAATAAAAGAAGGCAATAGAGTTACTTTTGAACTTGAAAAAGGTTTAAAAGGAATGAATGCTGTTCGTGTTAAAATAGTTAAATAATTATAACAATATATTTTAAAAAGCCGCTTTTAAAGCGGCTTTTTTGTTTAAATAAATATCATTTTAGTAAGGTCACTGAGGTTCTCGAAGTAATCGTTTAATTATTTTGTATCACTTCGAGAACCTCAGCGACCACTTGAAAGATTTTTATGTCACATCGAGAGCGTCAGCGACAGTTACAGCCATTATTGGTGTTTTTACCAAACAACAATAAATGAAATTACAACTGAAATTTAATTAAGATAATAACTGTACATTTGCAGCTTAAAATAAAAAAATGTCAACTTTCTACAATTTAGGTGTTCAAAAAGAATATATAAAAGCTTTAAAAGAGTTGGGAATTAAAACTCCAACTGAAATTCAGGAGAATGTAATTCCTACATTATTAAAATCAAAAACCGATTTAATTGGTTTAGCACAAACAGGAACTGGAAAAACTGCTGCTTTTGGGTTGCCAATACTTCAAAATATTGATTCAAGCTCAAATAATATTCAAGCTTTAATATTAGCACCAACAAGAGAGTTGGTTCAGCAAATAAAAAAACAACTTTTTAAGTTTACTAAATATGCTGAGTCCAAAATATTTGTTGAAGCCGTTTTTGGAGGTGAAAAAATTGACAAACAGATTAATGCCTTAAAAAGAACAACTCATGTAATTGTTGCCACTCCAGGAAGATTAATTGATTTAATTGAAAGGGGAGAAGTTGATTTAAAAAGCATACAAACATTGGTTTTAGATGAAGCCGATGAAATGTTAAGTATGGGATTTAAGCAAGACTTAAACCGTATTTTAAAATATACAACAGGAAATAGATATACTTGGTTGTTTTCTGCGACAATGCCCGATGAAATTAAAAAAATTATAAAAACTTATATGGCTGCTGATGCAGTTAGAGTTGAAGTAAATAAGAATGCGTTGGTGAATGCTAATATTACGCATCAATACATTAAAACTTCAATTAAGGAAAAGGTAAATGTCATTGTAAAATTGCTTGAAAAAAGACAACATACTCGTGGAATTATATTTTGCAGAACCAAAGCTGGTACTCAAAATTTAGTAAAAATTTTAAAAGAAGAAGGTTTTTCAGTAGATGCTTTAGAGGGCGATATGCAGCAACGTGAACGTGAAAAAGTAATGCGTGCTTTCAAAAAAGCTAGTTTGCAAGTTTTAGTATCAACCGATGTTTCTGCAAGAGGAATTGATGTTAACAATTTAGGATTTATAATTCATCATCAATTACCTGAACAATTAGAATATTATACGCACCGAGCTGGTAGAACTGCAAGAGCTGGTAAAACTGGATTTTCCATAGCATTAGTGCTTCCAAATGAAATTCAACGGGTTCACGAAATTCAAAAAGAACTGGGAATTTATTTTACTGAAATAAACGCCTAAAATTTTTAAAGTAACGTTATTAGAATATTTTATCAAGTAGTTTATAAATTCAATTAAATAAAATACAAATTTTACTCGTTTCTTTAAATAAAACTCTAAAAAACAATAAAGATTCATTCTAAATTGATTGAAACTTAGAATATTTCTTTAGAAAAAATAGTACTTTTAGGTTTCAGAAAATATTTCTTTATGAAACGTACTATAATTGTGCTCTTACTATTCACTTCAATTTTAAGTTTTGGTCAAAATTCTAAGGATATTTCAACAACAAATCAGCAATCCAATATCATAACTTCTGGTCCGGAAAATGGGACTTTATTAATAGTTGGTGGAGCTGCATCCGATTTTTTTTATCAAGAGTTTATGAATTTGATAGGAGGAGCAGATAAACCAATAGTTGTAATTCCAACTGCAGGAACTAGTGAGGCAATTCCTCTAGAAAGATTAGAAGACTTCAAAAACAGTTTTATTAAAAAAGGTTTTAATAATGTAACTGTTTTACACACTCATAATGGAGAAGAGGCTGATACAGATGAATTTATAAAACCTTTAGAAAATGCTAAAGGTGTTTGGTTTAGCGGCGGAAGACAATGGCGTTTAGCAGATTCTTATTTAAATACAAAAACTCACGAAGCATTTAAAGCATTGTTAAATAGAGGTGGAGTCATTGCAGGAAGTTCAGCAGGAGCAACCATTCAAGGGTCTTATTTGGCTCGAGGCGATACAAAAACAAATACAATAATGATGGGTGACCACGAAGAAGGATTAAATTTTTTAACCAATGTGGCAATTGATCAGCACTTATTGGCTAGAAACCGTCAATTTGATATGTTTGATATTTTAGACAATCGACCAGAGTTATTAGGTATTGGATTAGATGAAGACACAGGGATTATTGTTAAAGGTGACACTTTTAAAGTTATTGGGAGAAGCTATGTTGCTATTTATGATGGAACGCGATGGTCTAAGGATAAAAATGAAATCATAAAATTACCAAAAGGAAGTAGAGATTTTTACTTCTTAAGAAAAGGCGATACATACAATTTAAAAACACGTAGAATTATAAAATAACTGAACTATCATGAGAAAATTACTAATTATTGGTTTATTAATCGGTACAATGACAACTTCATTTGCACAGAAAAAAGTATTAGATCATAAAGATTTTGATATTTGGAATGTGATAAAAAATCAGACAATTTCAAATGATGGAGATTACATTATGTATTCTTTAGAAAAAGGAGAAAAAGATAATTTCTTAAAAATTAAAGATGATTCAGGGAAACTAATTTTCAGTCATGAACGTGCTGAAAGAGGTCAGTTTACGAATGATTCTAAATTTGCTTTTTTTACTGTGAAAGCTTGGAAGGACAGTATAAATGAAATGAAACGCAGAAAAGTTAAAAAGAACAAAATGCCAAAAGATACTTTGGCAATATTTAATTTAACAAATAAGTCAATAACGAAATTCGCAAACGTTAAATCCTATAAATCACCTAAAGATTGGGCTGGTTTTGTTGCTTTGCAAATAGAGGATGATTTAAAGAAGATTGAGAAAAAAAAGGATACTTTAAAAAAGAAAAAGAAGGCTAAGAAGGTTGGTAAAGACAATGGTTACACATTAGTTGTTTCAGATTTAACTACTGGTGAAAATGAAACTTTTCAGTTTGTAACTAATTATTCTTTTGCGAAAAAAGGAAAGAAATTAGCATTTTCAACTACAGGGGATGAAAAAGATTTTAAAGCTGGAGTTTATATTTATAATTTGGATAGTAAACAATTGAAATCTGTATTTAATTCAGAAAAAGGAAAGTATTTTCAGCTAAATTTTAGTGATAGTGGAGATAAATTAGGTTTTGTTGTTGACAAAGATTCAACAAAGGCTCAAATTAGACCAAATGAATTGTATTTATGGAAAAATGGTGAGAATGAAGCTAAAAAAATGTTGGATTCTAAAACAGCTCCAAAAGGCTATTTGGTTTCT
>Ga0209121_10000470_pt1 | contig 42484 bp, 36 predicted proteins | sample Cruoilmetagenom3_FD_187292 | JGI IMG/M metagenome (GOLD analysis project Ga0209121, IMG submission 187292) | Oil polluted marine microbial communities from Coal Oil Point, Santa Barbara, California, USA - Sample 3 (SPAdes) (version 2) | ecosystem: Environmental > Aquatic > Marine > Oil seeps ... | reverse complement strand
AACCGACTGCGCTGACATGATCAGAAAAACCACTATGAAAAACAGTGACCCCCCATAAAACACATTCCGCGCCATCGCCTTGGTCATTACTTCACGCATGAACCATCCTCGATTAAGTTTCCTTCCCGCCACGCTATGGAACCGGGGCCGTGGGGGTCTTAACAATTATCAAGGTTGGGCTATGAAACCTGATGATTTTGGAAAGGTATTTCCGATCTGGCCCACCGGGCTTCTGAGGCGCCTTATCTTTGAAAGTTTCGAAATAATATGCCCATCTGGCGTGAAAAGGCTCGAAGACAGTCTGGGCACAGACCTGTTGGATCATGGCCGACGCCCCATGACCCTGACCCCACAGGGGGAAGTATTCCTTCGCCATACGGACGACGCGCTGCGCCAGATCCGACAGGGCGAGGCCGCGCTGGCCTCTGGCACCCTGGTGCAGACTCGCGCGTTGCGATTGGGGTTGATCGAAGATTTTTGCAGCAAAATCGCCCCGGAACTGGCGCAGTCTCTGGCCCACGCCCTGCCTGATTGCAGCTTCAAACATCACACGCGGCTGAGCCATGAAATCCTAGCCCTGCTCAGGGATCGACAGACCGATCTGGGGTCGCCACACGGTCGACTGCCGACATCGACGATCTGGTCGAATACCCATTGTTACAGGACCCGTTTGTTCTGGCCCTGCCCCACACGATGGACACCCCGCCCGAGGCCTATCTGTCCGGCCAGGCCCCTCTGCCCTTTCTGCGTTATAGCCAAACACAGATCATTGGCCGCCTGATCGAAGCACAGCTGCGGCGGCTGCGCATCACCCTGCCCAATCGCTTTGAACTGGACAGCAACCAAAGCCTGATGGGCATGGGGGCCGAGGGGCACGGCTGGGCCATTACAACGCCCAGCAGCTTTGCCCGCGCCAGGCGGTTTCGTGATCGGATCGCACTGTATCCTTTCCCGGATCGTGGGTTTGGCCGCACCCTGTCGCTGTTTGCCACCGAAGTTCACGTAGAGCCCATGGCGCAGCTTGTGTCGACGCAATTGCGCCAGTTGATCCGCACGCGCCTTGTTGCCCCGGTGCTGGCCGACCACCCCTGGCTGGGCGACAGTTTCCACTTGATGGCGGACCCTTGGGGACCGGTTTGATCGCTCGAATCCCTCTTTCGCTTTTTTCGAAATCACGATGTAGGTGTTGAACGGATACGCCGGATGTTCCTGAGTAGAGCCTTGGCGTAAAGGGATCACCATGAAAGCGCAGACCAGGGTTGTCGTCATCGGCGGCGGCATCGCGGGATGTTCCGCTTTGTACCACCTGACACAGGAAGGGTGGCGCGATGTCGTGCTGGTCGAACGCGACGAACTGACCAGTGGCACGACCTGGCACAGCGCCGCGCAGGTGACGAATTTCGGCACGACCCAGACCATGGTCGGGCTGAAATCCCATTCGATCCGGCTGTACCAGGCCCTGGCTGCGGACCCGGATTATCCGGTTACATATCACCACAGCGACGATGGCATTCGCTTGGCCAACACGCCCGCACAAATGGACGGATATCGCCACTTTGCATCCATGGCGCGCGATATGGGGGTCGCGTTCGAAGTAATCGACGCGCAGGAATGCGCCCGGCGTCATCCGCTGATTTCCACCGACAATCTTCTGGGTGGGCTGTGGGATCCGTCAGACGGCGACATCGACCCGGCGCAGCTGTGTCAGACCCTGGCACGCCGCGCCCGTTTGGCCGGGGCCGAGGTCTATCGCCACACGCCCGTCACCGGGCTGACGCAGCATAAGGATGACAACTGGACGGTGCACACGACCAAGGGCGATATCGCCTGTGAAATCGCGGTGAACGCGGGTGGTTATCGGGTGAATGAGGTCGGCGCGATGATGTGGGCTGAACACCCTGCCGACTCGATAGAGCACCAGTATTTCCTGACCGAAGACATCCCGGCCATTGCCGAAGCCGCCCACCGCATGCCGCTGCTGCGGTGGGCGATCAGCGACTATTACTGTCGTCAGGCAAAGAACGGGCTGTTGGTCGAGTTCTATGAACAGGCGTACAAGACCTGGGGGGATGGATGGGATCGACCCGAAATTCGTGAACGCGCTGTGCCCCGATGATCTGGACCGTGTGACGGATGTGTTGGAGGACGCGTTTACCCGCATGCCAGCCCTGATGGAAACGGGCATTCGCAATGTGGTGAACGGCCCGATCACCTATACGATCGGCGGCGCGCCGCTGGTCGGGCCAATCCCCGGCAAGCGCAATGCCTTCTGCATCGTCGGCTTGCGCGCGGGGCTGGGCGAAGGCGGTGGCCATGGCTGGGTGCTGGCGCAAATGATCGTGCATGGTGAGGCCTGTCATGACAGCTGGTGCATTGATCCGCGCCGGTTTGGCCATCATGCAAATGTTGAGCTGACCGCGCTGAAGGCTGTCGAAGATTACCAGAACGAATTCCGCTTTCATTTCCCCCATGAACACCGCCCGGCCAAGACGACACCGCTAACGCCCTTGCTGGCGGCTGAGGGTGGCGAGTTTACCGTGGTCAATGACTGGAAACGGGTGGATTACATCAAACCCACCCCGGATTTCACCGAGCCACACAGCTTTCATTTCACCGCCGTGCGCGATCTGGTCACCGCCGAGGTCGCCACAGTGCAAACCGCCGTGGGGCTGGCCGAAGTGAACGGCTTTACCCGGTTTGAAATGACTGGCCGCGACGTACACGCCTTTCTGGATCGGATGAGCTGTAGCCGTATTCCCCGCAAGCCGGGCTGCCTCGGGCTGGCCTATTTCCTGACCGAACAGGGCTGTGTGAAAAGCGAGGCGACGATTGCCAATCTGGCGGATGGGCGCGTCTGGTATGGTGCGGCAGCGGCGGCGCAGCGTCATGACATGGACTGGTTGCAACAGCATCTGCGCGCCCACGAGGACGTGCAGATCCGTGACCTGACCGATGATCACACCATTCTGGTGGTCGCCGGTCCCAAGGCGCGCGCGGCGATGCAGGCCGTCAGTCGCGATGATTGGTCGGCGCAGGCGTTCCCTTGGTTGTCAGTGCGCGAGGCCTATATCGGCATCGCCCCTGCCGTGATCATGGCGGTCAGCTTTTCGGGCGAAACGGCGTTTGAGCTGCATCTCCCCAGTCATCAGGCGCATGCCGCCTGGGCCGCGTTGCGGGCGGCCGGGGCGCTACTTGGCATGGGCCTGTTTGGCGCCCGTGCGATCGAGTCGATGCGGCTTGAAAAGGGATACCTGCATTGGAAATCCGACCTTCTGACCGAATTTGCCCCCTATGAGACGGGGCTGGTCCGGTTCGTTGCCGACAAGCCCGATTTCATTGGAAAAACCGCGTTAGAGATCCGCAAGGCCAATGGGCCCACCCGCAGGTTGGTCACGTTGGAGGTCCGCCGTGACGATGCCCCCGCCCACCCTGGCGCGTCCGTCATGTTGGACGGACAGGTGGTGGGCACCGTGACCTCAGGCGACTGGGGTCCACGGGTTGGCAAGAACCTGGCCTATGCCTTTGTACGCCCTGATCTGGCCGCGCCCGACACGGGCCTGTTCATCGACATATTGGGCAATCTGGCCCCGGCGCGCACCATCCCCGCCGGGCCCTATGACCCTGCAAACAGCCACCCGAAGGATGCCCCAACATGCCGATTACCTACCTGAAACAGGCCCCTCAGCGCCCGGCACAGGAAAACAGCGACCTGCGCGATTATGCCCGTCGTCTGGATGGTTGGAGCGGCGACATGGTGCTGTCGCAGGACGCCCGCGCCGCTGCTGTGGCCCGCGTACCGCAAGCATTGCAGGATGACATTCGCTTTGCCCATGACAACATTCGCCGCTACGCCCAGGCCCAGATGGCAACCGTGCAGGATTGCACGGTCGAACTGTTGCCGGGCCATTGGACCGGTCAGTCCCAAATCCCGGTTTCCGCCGCCGGGTGTTACGTGCCGGGCGGACGCTATAGCCATGTTGCCAGCGCGCTGATGACCATCACCACCGCCAAGGTCGCTGGGGTTGGCCATATCACCGCCGCCTCGCCCCCACGCGTCGGCGGCCTGCCCGACGCGATCACTTTCGCGATGGATCTGGCCGGGGCGGATACGATCCTGACCCTTGGTGGCGTTCAGGCGATTGCCGCCATGGCGAACGGGTTGTTCGACCAACCCGCCGCCGACATCCTGGTCGGCCCCGGCAATGCCTATGTCGCCGAGCCCAAGCGCGCCCTATTCGGCCAGGTGGGCATCGACATGTTCGCCGGACCCACCGACAGCCTGGTGATCGCCGACCATACGGCAGACCCCGTCACCGTCACCTGGGACCTGGGACCTGGGACCTTGTCGGCCAGGCTGAACACGGGCCTGACTGCCCCGTCTGGTTGGTCACCACCAGCCGCGCTCTGGCAGACCATGTGCTGGCCCGCGCGCCCATGTTGGCCAACAGCCTGCCGCAAGCCAATGCCGACGCCGCGCGGATGGCCCGGGCAGATCGGGCCGAGGTCATCCTGTGTGACACGGCTGAGGAAATGGCACAGGTCGCCGACCAATATGCGCCCGAGCATCTGCATGTGCAGGCAGAGAGCCTCGATTGGTGGCTGTCCCGTTTGACCACTTATGGATCGCTGTTTCTGGGGGCCGACACGACGGTGGCAATCGGCGACAAGGCGTCGGGGCCAAACCATGTGCTACCCACCTCGGCCACCGCACGCGGCCCACTGGCGCGCGCCACCGCGCGGATCAGCCGGTTGGAGGGCATGGAAGGCCACGCCCGGTCTGCGGAATTACGTGACGATGCACCGGACAACATGCGGGCCGTCTAGCACCAAGGCTGGCAATCCACCGCCCTATATGCGACAGGGCGTGACATGGCCCAGACCCTGACCTCTCTGCATGATCTTGACGATCTGCCGTTTGATGAAATCATCGACGTGCGATCACCAGCGGAATTTGCCGAGGATCACATTCCCGGCGCAATTAACCTGCCCGCGCTGTCCAATGAGGAACGCGCCCGGGTCGGCACGATCTATGTGCAACAGGATCGGTTCCTGGCCCGCAAAATCGGTGCTGCCTTGGTTGCGCGCAATGTGGCCAACCACCTGGAAGGGCCGCTGTCTGATCGCCCCGGTGGCTGGCGCCCGCTGGTGCATTGCTGGCGGGGTGGGCAAAGGTCCGGGTCATTTGCGACGATCCTTGGCCAGATCGGCTGGCGTGCCGATATGATCGACGGCGGCTATCAAGCCTATCGCCGTCTGGTGTTCCAAACCCTGTATGAAACGCCCTTTGCCGGACGGGTCACATTGATTGACGGCGGGACCGGCACGGCCAAAACGCGCCTGTTGGACCATCTGACGCAACAGGGCGCACAGGTCCTGGACCTCGAGGCCATGGCGCAGCATCGCGGATCACTGTTTGGCCTGGTTGGCGATACACAGCCCTCGCAAAAGGCGTTCGAAAGCCTTGTGGCGATGGACATGACGCGGCTGGACCCCAACCGCCCGGTGTTTGTCGAAGCCGAAAGCAGCAAGATCGGGCGTCTGAACCTGCCACCCATGTTGTGGCAGGAAATGATCCGGGCGCCGCGGCTGCATCTCACCGCCCCCCTGGCGGCCCGGGCGGCCCACACGGTTGCATCCTATGACGACATGACCGGCGATCCTGCGCGGCTGACCGCGGTGCTGGCGCGGCTTGTCCCGTATCACGGTCACAAACAGGTCGACGCCTGGCAGGCACTGGCGGCCGAAGGCGGCTTTGCGACGCTTGCCGCTCAGCTGATCACCACGCATTACGACCCACGTTACCGGCGGATTTCGCGCAAGGATGCGCCCGCGCCGACGACGATCAACCTGCCGGACCTGAGCGATGACACCTTGTCAGAGGCCGCAACGCAGATCCTGTCACAAACAGTTTAAACGCAACGGATCACGGGCGGGCCGGCCTCAAGCGCGCCAATGATCGCGGCGCAATGCCCACCATCCCGCAAGGCCTGAACCAGATCCTTTGCCCCCTGCGACGGTACGGCGGCCAAAAAGCCCCCCGCCGTTTGCGGATCATGCAACAAGGCGGCGCGTGCGCCCTGTGCGCCCAGTGCGTTCTGTGCGTTCTGTGCGCCCTGCACCGGGGCGGCGGATTGGTTTGATGCATGCAAGGTCGACCGATGCCCGGCCTCGGCCAGCTCCAACGCCCCCGGATACAGCGGCACCGCCTGCACATCGACCTGTGCCGCCACGCCAGACGCGCGGCAAATTGCCATCAGATGTCCGGCCAGGCCAAAGCCCGTCACATCGGTCATCGCATGGGCCTGATCGGCCAGAATTGCAGCGGCGTCGCCTTGTGGCCGCGCCATCTGCGCCAACAGATGCGCCACATCTTCGCCCCGCGCCTTGCCCTGCATTTCGGCAGCCAGAACGGTGCCCGACCCGATCGGACGTGTCAGGATCAACGCGTCACCAGGCTGGCCACCGCCGTTGCTGAGCGCCCTGCCCTGCACAAGCCCCGTCAGGGTAAAGCCCAGCGTCATCTCGGCCCCCATGGTGGAATGGCCACCGACGATTTCGGCCCCCGCTGCGCGCAGAACTTGCCCGGCGGCGGCCATGATTTCAGCCAGGGTGCGGGCCTGCAAGGCCTCGCTCATCCGGGGCAAGGTCAGCGACAATAACGCCGCCTGTGGCTGCGCCCCCATCGCCCAGACATCGCCCAGCGCATGAACCGCGGCAATGCGCGCCATCATTGCGGGATCATCGGTAAAGGCCCGCAGATGGTCCGTGGTCATCACCTGCACCTGCCCGCCGGTCTGTAACACGGCCGCATCATCACCGGGGCCGGACAGCACATCGGACCGGGTTGGTGCTGGCAGCGTTGACAGCGCCTGCGTCAAGGTTCCCGCCCCGACTTTTGAGCCACAGCCGCCACACAGCGGCTGCGCCGCCGCGCCCAATTCGGCCCGCACCCCGTCGGTCAGATCACGCGGCAGCGTTGGCGCGGGCATCTGCGGCAACGCGCGAAACATATGCATGAATTTCTGATCGATCCGGTTTTTCCAGCGCCACAAAACGGGCGCGGCCAGGCTCATCCCCCATTTTTCGGCCAGGGCGGTTTTGCCACCCAGTGAGACCAATTTCAGGTAATCCCCCTGCGGTCGATAGGGCCGCAGAGGCGCGCGGGTCAGACTGGCGCGCAGATTGTGAAACAACACAGGCCCCGCGCGCACCGCATAAACCCCTGCCTTGGGGCGCGGTGCATGGCTCATGTGGGCGCAATCCCCGACCGCGAACAGATCGTCATGCGGGGCGACCCGCATCTGGGCGTCGACCTTGATGAACCCGTCATCCGTCACGGGCAGCGGACTGTCCGCCACCCAAGGGTGCGCAAACGCCCCTGCGGCCCCCAGGGTGAACCGGCTGGCCAGGCGTTGACCGTCTTGCAAAATGACCGCGTCGGCCTCGATCCGGGCAACGCGGGCCTGGGTCACAACGGTGACGCCCAACGCCTGCATGGCGGCCATCAGAGGGCGGCGGGCGGCTCGGGTTCGGGTTGTTATTTCGGGGCCTGACTCGACCACCGTGATCTTGGTTGCGGCAGGTGCACAGCCCGCAGCGCGCAAGGCGTGCGCCATGGCCAGCGACAGTTCGGTCCCTGCGATGCCACCGCCGATGACGGCGACCTCTGGGGCCACCTTTCCCGCCGCCGCGCGGGCCAGAAAATCACGCCAGGCGCGCGCATATTCGTCCAGCGGTTTGGCCCCGATCCCGTGCAGATCAAACCCTGCGATATCAGGCATTTGCGCATGAATTCCCACGTCAATCGAGGCGACATCATAGGCCACATCGCCGTGGCCCTCGACCCGAACGACCTTGGCGACTGGGTCGATCGCCTGCGCATGTCCCAGGATCAGACGGGCCCCGGCAAATCGGGCCAGTTGCACAAGGTCAATGTCCAGGTCATCACGCCCATAGTGCCCGGCAATATGACCCGGCAACATGCCCGAATATGGCGCGGTCGGCCCCGGGTTGATCAGCGTCAGGCGCGTCCCCGCCAGCGGCTTCATCCCCCACATGCGCAACACCAACGCATGGGCGTGGCCACCGCCAACCAGAACCAGATCGCGCACCAAAGGGATGGGCATGTTCATCTGCATCACAGCACCTTTCACAGTCTTGCTGCGTCGATACCCGATCTGCGCGGCGGATACCAAGGCATCCGTGTCGCAAACCCGGTTGGGGCGATGACAATGTGTTGATGGACCGGGCGAAAACCCCTTCGCACAGCTGGCCCGGCGGTCCGGGGCTGACCACTCAGCTGTTGACGATGGCCGGATAGATCTGGCCGGTCACGCGCTGCAATTGCTGCACGGCGTCGACCAGCGCCGGGCCGACCGTATCGCGAATGCGGCTGTCGGACAGATCCGCGCTGGGGGCACCGCTGAGAAACGCCACCGGTTCGCCGAACTCGGACGGGCGATACGGCGTGGCCAGTGCATTGATCGACTGGGAAAACCGATCTTCGCCGCTGACCATCGCATAGCCATGCGTCAACAGCGCCTCTTGCGCGCGTGCCCAGGCGGCTTCGGTCTGTGCCGCCGCATCTGCGGGCTGTTGCGCCACCAGTTTGGCCAGCTCATCGCGGTTCAACGCGCCCAGATATGCCGCGCCGGTCGATGACGACACAACCGGCATGCGATAGCCGACATTCAGCCAGATCGACGGTGTGTTGCTTGGCCGCCAGGTCTTGACCACCAGCATCCGACCGTCGTCCTGAATGGCCACGCCAATCAACGTCCTGGTGCGATCCGCCAGCGCTTGCATGATCGGCGTTGCCGTTTCCACAAAACCGAAAGCCGCCGCCGCGATATTGCCCAGCGCCAAGGCCGACGGCCCCAGACGGTATTTGTCATGATGGCGCCCATGGGTCAGATAGCCCAACGCGCATAACGTAAAGGTCAGACGCGAAACCGTTGACCGTGGAATGCCGGTGCGTTCGGAAATTTCAAAATTGCCAAGCCCGTCATCTGTCGGCCGAAAGGCCCGCAGCACCCCAAGCCCACGCGCCAAGGTGTTCGCAAATCGCTTGTCACCCTTCAGGTCCTGCATGCTGCTCCGCTCCTGTTTCGACGCTGCGGCCAAACTATAGACTTCCGTAGCGGCGAAAGCCCTTTCCTTTCATTGATGGCGGGCAGGCCCTGCGTGCCAATGTCCGGATTATCCCGTTCAAGCCGCGCCACCTTTTCGGCCGTCGCCTTGGGCAAGGTGGCGGTCAGAAAGGCGCGCATCTCGGCGCGAAAGCAATTTTGCGCGGGCCTATAGCTCAGATCCATCGCATCGTCCTTTTCAAAAGACTTCGATCCGACCCGCGGTCTTGCCCTGCGGCCACGGGTCACCCCCTCAGCTGTTCAGATCGGCGAATGTCCTGCCCTCGGCAATCAGCCGTTTCAACAGCGGTGCGGGCTGCCACAGGAAATCATCCTCAAGCGCGAATTTTTCAATATCCGACAGGACTTTGTCCAGCCCCACCGTATCGGCATAGTGCATCGGCCCGCCGCGCCACCGTGGGAACCCATAGCCGTTCAGCAGTGTCACATCGACGTCCAGCGGCCGCAGGGCGATGCCTTCTTCGACCACACGCGCGGCCTCGTTCACCATAGCGGCCATGTAGCGGTCGACAATTTCCTGATCGCTGACCTCGCGCGGGGTGATGCCCTTGGCGGCGCGGTCGGCGGCGACGATATCTTCCACCTCAGGGTCAGGGGTGCTTTTGCCACCATCATGCAGGTAAAACCCGCGCCCCGTCTTGCGCCCAAACCGGCCCAGTTCGCACAGCTGGTCGGAAAAGGTCGCATAGACCTCACGCGGATCGCGCATCGGGGCCAGGCGTTTGCGGGTGGCCCAGCCGATGTCCAACCCGGCCAGATCGCTGACCGCATAGGGGCCCATCGCCAGACCAAAGCGGACCATGGCGCGATCCACCGCAAAGGGGCTTGCGCCTGCCAGAACCGCACCATCGGCGGCCTTGCGGTACTGCGTCAACAGGCGGTTGCCGATGAACCCCTCGCAGACGCCCGACCGCACGGCGACCTTGCCCAGCCGTTTGGCCAGCGCAAAGCCTGTCGCGATCACGTCAGGCGTGGTTTCATCCGCCACCACCACTTCGAGCAGCTTCATCACATGGGCGGGCGAAAAGAAGTGCAGCCCGACCACATCACCGGGGCGCGTGGTCATGGCCGCGATATCATTCACATCCAGATACGAGGTGTTCGAGGCCAGGATTGCGCCCGGCTTGCAGACCGCGTCCAGTTGGGTGAACACGTCACGCTTGACCTCGGCGCTTTCAAACACCGCTTCGACCACAAGATCGGCCCGGGACAGGGCGCTGTAATCGGTCTGCGTGGCAAAGCGCTCCGCCAGGATTGTATCATGGGCCTCCTGTGCCAGCTTGCCGCGTTTGACGGCCCCCGCCAACAGGGCCGCAACGGTGGTTCGGGCACGATTGGCGGTGTCCTGATCGCGTTCGATCAAGGTGACGTTCAGCCCGGCCAGCAAACAGCTGGTCGCGATGCCTGCCCCCATGGTGCCGCCGCCAACAACCCCGACAAAGGCAACATCGCGCGGCGTTACGCCCGTAAGTTCCGGCAGTTTTCCGACCTGACGTTCGGCGAAAAAGGCATGGATCATGGCGGCGCGCTGGTCGCTGTCCAACAGGTCGCGAAACAGGGCCCGTTCCTGAGCCAGCCCTTCAGCAAACGGCAAATCAATCGCGCCTTGCACCGCATCGACACAGGACTGCGGGGCGATTTGACCACGCGCGGATTTGGCCAGCTTGACGCGGGTGGCATCCAACGTGTCGCTGTCCACCGGCGTGCAAGGCATGGCACTGGTCATGCGGACAGGTTTGGCCTGGGCCACCAGATCACGGGCAAATGCGATGCCCGCAGCGCGCGCGTCCGTGCCTGTGTCCACATGGTCGATCAGGCCCAGCGTCAGGGCTTCGGCTGATTTGATCGGGGTGCCCGTCGTGATCATCGCTAGCGCTTTGGCGGCCGGGATCAGACGGGGCAGACGTTGCGTGCCTCCGGCGCCGGGCAGCAGGCCCAGCTTGACCTCGGGCAGACCAAAGGCGGTGCCGTCCAGCGCCACGCGATAATGCGCGCCCATTGCCAGTTCCAGCCCGCCGCCCAGCACGGTGCCATGCAGCGCGGCGACCACTGGAACGGGGGTGGCTTCGATCTGGTTGATCAGGTCGGGCAGAAACGGTTCACGCGGGGTCTGGCCGAATTCGCGAATGTCCGCGCCCGCCACAAAGGTCCGCCCGGTGCCGCAGATCACGATGGCCCGAACCGTGTCATCCGCCCGCGCTCTTGCAACGCAATCCTGCAACCCCGTGCGCACCGCATGGGACAGCGCATTGACCGGCGGATAGTCGATTTCAACCACAGCAATCCCGGTGTCGATCTGCAAGATAACTGGCTGGATCACGGTTGAATTCCCCTATGTAACGGACCGTTCTTTTGGTTGAGCCGGGTATAGGAGGGATGTTCTAAAATTTCAATATGTGGAATTCTTTGTTTCATAGTGGAATTTCAAGCTCGCTTAGCGTCGCCTTGCGGCGCCCGGTTTACGGCCGCCACGAACAGGGCAAATCCCGCCCATTCGCCAAGGGTATAGAAGTTCTCGTAGGAGGACGAGACCAGCGGGCGCAGCAGCAAAAGCGTGCCCGTTGCCAGGATCACGCTTGTGCAAACCTGGCCCGCCCCACGCCCGGAAAAGGACGCCACGACCTGTCTGACCAGACCGGCCAGGATTGCCGCCAGCACCACAAGGACCAGCACACCGCCCAACACACCGACCTCGAGCGTCAGGGCGACCATCACGTTGTGGACCACCGTGGCCTCTCCGCTGGGCAGCGTGACCATGGCCCCCTGTTCGGTGCCCAACAAAAGGCTGCGCCCCATCTGGGGCATGGCTGCGATCAGGGCCTCGGACCGGGTAGACGCCGACAGCGCCCGGTCCCCCAACAATGTGGCGACCGGTTTGCTGGCCCCAATGGCCAGCGCGGCCGCCAGGATCACGCCAAGGCTGCCCAGCCGCATCCGCCAGCTGGCGTGGATCAGATGGCTCAGGACAAACACGGCCTGGGCAATCGAAACGGATCGGGACATGGCCAGCGCGGCAACGATGAAGAAGACGACAGCAGCCCCCGTAACGCGCCCTTTGATGAAATACAGAAACAGCGACGCGACCAGAAGGCCGCCCGCCATGGAATTGCGGAACGACAGATGATTGGCATCAACCCCGCTGTCAGGCCCAAAAAAGTTGACCTGAAACAGCGAATGCAGGGTCCAATAGGTGGTCTCGGACACAGTGGCCGGGTTGACCGTGTTCAGCATCCCCCAAATGTGGACCACCGCAAAGCCGGACAGTGCGGCCAGATAGGTCAACAGCCCACGCACAACCCATCGATTCACCCCGCCCTTCGGCTGGCCCGCCATATACCCCACGGTGCGGGACAGACTGGCCGTCCCCAAAGCGTAGAACGCGATTTTCGCCGCAGACATCGCCGCACTGGCGTCTCAATACCCCGCCGCCCGCACCAGCAACAGGACCGAAATCACAAGGAACGGCGCGACAGGCAGCAGCGCGGCGCGGCCAAGGTTTCGGTTCCAAACGGATACAAGGATCAGGCCCAGCAACGCCATGTCCATTGGCCGCACCAGCATATCACCCAACCGTGCAAAGTGGCTCCAGGTGAACGGGGCAAACAGGAAAAAGCAGGTCGCAAGGGCCGCGGCCACGCCATTCAGCGATATCCTGGTGTTCAGGTGCAAAAGGGTCGCCTTTCTGTTGAAAGCTAGTCGATACCGTATGCGCGCCAATACACGGCACGCAGGGTTATGTTGCACGCGTCGCCACCACCACGACAATCGAGTTGAACCAATGCGCATCGGCGGTGTCATCGAAGATGTTCAGCCGCGCCAGACGTGACACTGTGAACCCGTCGAAATGATCCAAAAGCGCACGTTGATGCGCCCGGCTCAGGCTGTCGGCCTCGTTGGTGAAATAGGTGAACCGCCCGCCGGGGCGCAGAGCGCGGGCGGCTGTGGCAAAGAAGGTCTGCGCAAAAGTCGCGTTCTGCGCCAGGGTTTCAACCAGTTCGTCCTGGTCCAGCGGATAGGTGTGAAACAGGATGCCATCGTACTGGGCAAACTGATCGCTGACATCTTGCCAAAGCCCCTCGAACAGGCGCAGATCGGCCTGGGGATGACGGGCTGCCCAGTGGTGATAGTCATCGATCACATGTGGATTGCATTCGACAATCGCGTGCGAGTTGACCGGATGGGCCTGCACGAAATCCGACAGAATACCCCGGCCAAAACCGATTTCCAGAATGTCACCGCCCGGCCCGGCCACAAGGTCGGCCATGCGCCGCATCAGGGGAATTTGCCAGTCTTCCATGATCTCATCAGGGTCCAAGGTGGCCTGATCGCGCCCCTCGATCTGCAACGCGCCGGTCGCGGCCACCATGGCGGGGGCCTGGCTGTTCAGGTGCTCCAGATCCTGCGACAGGTCCCGCAGCCGCTGATGCAGCAACCAATCGCGTTGCTCGGAACGCGGGGTGGCTATGAAATTGACGTCTGTCTCAAGGGTGATCCGATGCCCCTGACCGACCAGCGCCCTGTCGCCGGTGCGAAACGCCGGTCCGGCGGGCAAATCCCCAGTGCCCCCCGTCAGGAACCGCGTCGCCTGCGTACCCCGCCCGCCGACATACCCCGACGTGATCAACGGCCCGCCGATCACCAGTTCACCACTTTCGCCTTGCGCCAGAACCTGCCCCGCTCTGTCCACCACGGCCGCCCAGCATCCCGCCACAGGTTGCCCCAGAGGCACAGGGCGGTCATCCGGTGAAATCCGATGAGACAGCGCCCAGACCGTGCCTTCGGTGGGGCCATATTCATTGCTCAGCGTGGTCTGTGGGAAACGCGTGAAATGGCGGCGTACCAGGGCGGGCGAACAGGCCTCGCCCGCGACAATGACACAGCTTGGCCAGTCGTCGCCCTGCGTGTGATCCAACAGCGCATTGTACAGCGTTGGCACCAGCAGAACGTGGCTGATCCCGTCGTGCAGCACCCGCGTCAGGGCAACGGGGTCGCGCAGGGTGGCGACATCGGGCAGCACCAGCGTGCCGCCCTCGGCCAGGGTCCAGAACAGCTCGGCAACAGAGCTGTCAAAGCCCAGGCTGGACAGCAAGGCAAAGCGCGTGGGCGCGGCATCATAGGCCTGCGCGTGCGCGTTGGTGCTGTGGCTCAGCTGGGCATGGGTAATCGGCACGCCCAGCGGCGCCCCCGTGCTGCCCGAGGTGAACATGACATAGGCCACGCCACCGGGATCGGGCGGGACCAGATCAAGGCGGGGCAGATCGGCCCAGGGCACGGCGTTGATACCGCTTTCGTCGATCCTCAGCCCCTCGTCCTTCCCCAGCACCAGCTTTGGCTGTGCCGCAGCCAGAACCTGCCCGATCCTGTCTTGGGGATAGGTCACGTCGATGGGCACATAGGCCGCGCCGGTGCCCATACAGGCCAGAATGGCGGCAATAAAACTTGCCCCGCGCGGCAGGGCAATGGCGACCCGATCGCCGCGCTGCACGCCGTGTTCGCGCAGCGCGGCGGCGATCCTTTGGGCGCGGATCATCAGCCCGGCCCAATCAAGGCTCTGTTCCCCACAGACCACCGCTGCGGCCTGCGGAGTTCGCAGCGCGGCGTGGTGAATGCGGTCAAACAGCGGTGTCAGATCGGCCACCGGCGCGCCGGTCTGAACGCTTGGGCGCAGGACCGATGCGACAACAGCCTGTCCTGTTTGTTCCGGGGTCTGCACCAAAGCGGTCATCGCGGCGACAAACAGGTCCAGAACCTGGCCCGCCACCGGGTCGCCGAAGGCGCGTCGGTCATATTCCAGCCCCAGCTGCACCCCATACGCCGACGTGATGGCAAAAAAGGTCATGGGCGCCACCCCCCCTCGGCATGCACATATTCCTCGCGCACGGGGGTGGCGTCGTGGTCGATCCCGGCGGCTTCAACCACCGAGACAAGGAATCTGGGCGGGGCAAAGGAGTGACCCGCCGCGTGGCGCAAGGCGCTGATCGTGGACAGGGGCACATGGCGGTGGGGCAACACCTGCGCCACCGCGTGTTTCGCATGGCCCGCGATCTGGCCCACAGCCTCGCCCATATCCACCGGAACAGATACGGGTAACGTGTTGATCAAACATCCGAAAACATCGTCGGCCGCATGGCCCTCGCGACCGCTGATCAGCCCCATATCGACACGCGTTCCCGCCAGGAATGGTGCAATCGCGATCCCGGCAGCGGCAAGCGCTTGGGCGGCTAGGGGCGTTCCCCGTCCAGCCCGCAACTGCGCGCGCGGCAACAGCATTTCTGCGCGAAGATATCGCCCATCTGGCCCGTCGGATTCGTCCCGACGGGTCAAAATCGGCGCGGGGGCGGGCAGGTCCAGATCCTGCCAATAGGATACGCTGTCAGGCTGTGGCGCGGAGAACAGGGCCCGGAACACCGATGGATAATCTGGCGCGGGACCCTGGGGCAATCTGCCCGCAAGCGCTGCCAGAATATCGCGCAACAGGATGCTGAAACTGGCATGATCGCAAGCGACGTGGTGGGCGGCCAGCACCAGCGCCGTGTTGCCCCCGTCGGTCGGCTGCACCGCAACACGCAGCAGTGGCCCATTGTCCAGATCATAGGGCGCTTGCAACAGCGCGGCATGACGATTGGCGACCTCGTCGCAAGCGCAAGACGTGGTCGCGCGTACAAATGCAACACGCTGATCTTTGGGCAAAGGGCGGCGCATGGCGCCATGGCTCCAACACAGCGGCACGTGGCGCGCGGCCACCTGGTGCACGGCCTGTTCCACCGCCGCGCCCGGAATGGTGCCCGGCAGGTGGAACACCCGCCCGGTGTTGTAGCGGGTTGACCCGGGGTGCGCGCGGCCGTCCAGCAGGATTGCCTCTTCCAGCGCGGTCATCTGTGGTGGCCCGCCCGGCGTCACAGCGGACGGCATGGTGGGCGCGGGCACTGGGGGCGCGGCAATATCGTTCCCCAGCGCCCCGGCCAGGGTGCGCGGCGTTGTGTACTGAAACACCAGCGTCTCGGACACAGCTCGCCCCAGTCCGTCGCCCAGCGCAAACGCCATGTTCAGCGCCAACAGGCTGTCGCCACCCAGCGCAAAGAAATCATAATTCGGGCTGATCGGGGTCTGGCCCAGCAGATCCTCCCACAGGGTGACGATGGTCTCCTCGGCCGGGCTCATTGCCTGGGCCATGACATCGATGCGCGGCTGCACATCCCGCGCAGGCACAGGCAGCGCCGCGAGGTCGACCTTGCCATTCACCGTCAACGCAACATGATCCACTGCGGTAAAGCTGTGCGGGATGGCATGGCCCGGCAGGTGATCGGCCAAAAAGGCCGCAATTCGCCTGCCGAAGGCGTCGCCCGCGGCCCCGGAACGACCCAGGCTGCCAACGCGGCACGCTCTTGTGGGGCATAGCCAATCTGGGCCAACTGCGCCGTGATCCGGTCCCGATCAAAGGGGTCATTCAGCTCTTCGATCGCCTCGTCCCGGGTTTTGTGACCCAGGCGCACATCCCAGGCATAGGGGATGGCATAGTTGTGAAAGCCGCGTTCGCGCAGGTGCACATGGATGCCGGTTTCATTCACCAGACAGTTGGTCGACCGCCCCGTGTCGGCAGGCCGCTGCCATTCGGTGTGGCGGTCCAGAAACCTCAGAACCTCGCTCAGCGGCACGTCCAGAAAGCGATAGAAATCGACGAAAGCGATCTGGTCGAACAGCGCGTCATCCTGCAAGGGGTCAGTGTCCAGAAGACGGCGAATGGCGTCATCGGCGCGGTGGTATCGTTTGCGGGCGGCCAGAACGGCGCGGTCGATTTCATCGGGGTCAAAGCCTTGCACAAATTGCTGCGGCACCAGGCGCGTTTCAAACAGCTGGCCGCGCGACAGGCCGGTCATGATCACCGAAATGTCCAGCGCCTTGGCCTTCAGGGTCGCCAGCGTATAGATCGCCTTGTAACACCCGTTGCAGACGTTCGAATAGCGTTGCAGACTGTCGTTCAGAATGTCGCCCATGGCGGGGGTCGACAGGTATGCGTGATCCAGCCCCAGGTGGGCAATGCAGCGGTCGATATTGGCCCGCGCGCCGTCGGAAATATACCCATTGTCCAGCGTCACCACATAAGGGCGATGGCCCAGTTCAACCAGCTGATACAGCGCATAGGTGCTGTCCTTGCCACCTGACAGAAGGTGCATGCAGGTGTATTTTCCGCGGGCCCGGCTCTGGACGCTGTTCAGCAGGTTTCGCAGGTCCTGCGGGGTTTTGAACCAGCTTTGTGCGGCCTGTTTCACACGGTCGAAATCATGGCAGGTCTGGCAAATACCGTCGTCATCAAACCGTGCGCCGGGCACCGTATCGGGCAGGCCACAGCGCGGGCACAGGTGTTTGGGCTGCACCAGGTCGCCCGACCGAAAATATCGCCGTCCGTCGCGTATCACGATGCCCGAGGCCTCGGGCGATGTGTCCAGATACCGCGGCATCATGCCCGCGCTGGCAATCCACAGTTCGCCCATCGCACCGGGGGCACTGGGGGCACTGGGGGCAACGGGGACAACTGGGTCGCCCATCGGGCCCATCACCGCCAGATGCACGCCCGCAATGGCCCGGCCAATTGGCACGCCACCGTCACCTTGCAGGTCCTGCGCATGCAGCTGGTGCAGCACACAGCCCACCACGGTTTCGGTCGGGCCATATTCGTTGAACTGACGCAGGGGCGCATGGGCCAGATCATCCAGACGGCGGGCCAGCGGCGCGCCAAAGACCTCGCCCCCAACAACCAGGTCGCGCAGGCCGTGCGTGCCCGACAACGCCCCTGCGAACAGTTCCAGATGCGAGGGCGTGGCCTTCATCCAGGTCAGGCGCGGCTCCTGTGCAATCTGCGTCATGGCCTGGGCGGCATGACCGGCGAACACCATCACCTCGCCCCCGGCCAGGATCTGCGCAAACAGCGTCGTCAGCGTCAGATCAAAGCCCAGCGACCCAAACAGCGGCGCGACCGGCGCGACCCCCGGCGTGACATAGCTGTGCAGCGCATGGGTCAGATACCCCGCCAGACCGGCGCGCGAGATCGGCACACCACGGGGATCCCCGGTCGAACCCGACGTGAAAAGGACATAGGCCTCGGCCTTGGGATCATCCAGCGCGGGCGTCGCCTGAGGCCCACCTTGCAGCGCAAGAATGTCAGCAGCGTTGGTCAAGACCACCGCCAGCCCGGCCAAATCACAGAGGCGTTGACGGCGGGCGGGCGGGTGCGCTGGCGGGATCGGCACAAAGGCGCGACCCGACAGCACGATGCCATAGATCGCGGCCAGCGCGGCGGCGGATGGGTCCAGTTCGACCCCGATGCGCGCCGGCGCATTCTGACGCTCAAGATCGGCGGCAACGGCCAACGCCCAGGACCACAGCGCATCACCCGTCAGCTGGACGGCACCGTCCGTCAGCACCGTGCGGAAGGCCCCTTTCAGCGCGCCCTCTAACGCCTGGTTCAACGGCGGGGCAGACTGGGGCTGGTCGCCAATGCCCCAGTCGGCCAGGGTCCGATGTTCGTCAGGCGACAGAATGTCAGCCGCTGCAATCACCGCATCCGGGTCCGTCACGGCGTGGGACATCAGGCGTTGCACATGTCCGGCGATCTGACCAGGCGCACAGCCCCCTGCCCCGTCCGCCGCCACATCCAGCGCAAGTGTCTGGCCTGCGGGCGCATCAGGCCTCTGGGCATAGGGTGACACATGCAGGCGCAGCGCGTGGCTGGGATCAATCGCGCCCGATTGCAGATAGCTGACCAAGATTTCGTGGCCCAGAAACCGGTCTGGCACGACCGTGGCGGGGATCAGGTTGACCACGGCGTCGATAGCGCCGTCAGGTGCGCAGCCCGGCTTGGCATGGCGCAGGGTGGTCAGCACCGCGCCCGCACAGCGCGCGTGCAGCGTCTTGAACGTGTCATCAGCCGCAACCTGGATATCGACGGGAAAGATTTCGAACCGGGGGCCAATCGTATTGGCCACGCCCGCACGCCCCTGATGGCTGACGATCAGCCCGATGGAAAAGGCCGTGGCACCGGAAGCCCGGTGCAACAGCAACGCCGTAATGAACACCCAGAACACCCAGAACACCCAGAACACCGTTGCCGACAGGCCCGGCGTCAACAGGCGGTATCGGCCTTCCAGTGCCTGGGTCACGGGCTGCGGCACAGGCCCCAGCGACAGGTTCATAGCCGCGCCATCATGGCGGGCCAGGTGGCCGTACAATCGGTCCAGCGGCGGCACCGCCTGTCGGGTCTGCCAATGGGTGATGGCCGGCGTCAGGTCTTCATCAGCCCCCACCAAAGCCTCCAGCGAATAGGGCGCAAGGCTCAGGGGTCTGCCCTGATAGGCGGCTTCGACCTGACCCAGGATGGTCTGGATCGAAAATGCATCATTGACGATGTGATGCACGTTCAAGAACCAGGTCACGCTGTGATCCGCATGTGTGGCAATTCGGCTGACATAACAGGCGCGGGTCAGATCGATGGGGCGTTTGGCCTGCGCGACAGCCCAGGCCTCGGTCGCCTCGGGCGTGTCTGCGACAACCTGCGTCGCGGCGGGAATGTCAGGGGACGGGATGGGCTTGTGGCTGTCAGAGTCCAGCCGCACCCGCAGCTCCTGCGAGGCCAGGACCACCGCCTCAAATGCCTATGCCAGACGTACGCTGTCCACCGCACCCCGGATGCGGATCAGCATGGCGGCGTTCTGGTGCCCCTTGTCCGGCGCGGCCAGATGCGAGGCCAAAAGCCCCCGCTGCACCCGGTTCAACGGGTTGGCCTGGACAGGGGGCGGCTGTGTCAGCATTCGCCCTGTGCCCCGCCCGTTTTCTGCGTGACATATTCCGTGATGGCGGCAATGCTGCCCATGGTTTCGGGCAAGACGTCCTCAACCGGGATGGTCAACGCGAAACGGGCCTCTAGAAAGGCGATCAGCTGGGCAATATTCAGGCTGTCCAACGCCCCTGAGCTCAGCAGGTCTTCGTCCCTAGCCACCACGCGCCCGGTCATTTCCGCGCTGGACAGAAAGGCGGACACGGTGTCCGCGATATCCAGGCTGGGGGGCGTCTTTGAGGTCATGGTGCTGTTCATCGGGTGGTCAATCCTTGTCCAATTCCAGCCGCACCAGGGCGGCGCGGTCGATCTTGGCAGACCCGGTTCGTGGGAACGCACGGATCACGCGCAGCTCGGACGGCACCGCATAGGGCGGCAGGTGGTCGCGGCACCGGGCCTTGAGGCGTGCAAGGTCAGGCGTCTGCCCCGCATCGGGCCGCAAGAACCCCACCAGATGCTGGCGCGTGTCATCGCACACAACGGCACAGTCCTGGACGCCGGGGGCGGCAACCAGGACCGCCTCGACCTCGTCCAGTTCGATGCGAAAGCCGCGCAGTTTGATCTGTCGTCCGACGCGACCCAGGAAATACATCATCCCGTCAGGGTCCTGACGCACCAGGTCGCCAGTGCGGTAAAACACCTGCGACAGCGTACCGCCCAGAGGACGGCGAAAGAAGGCATGATCGGTACGGACCGGATCGTCCCAATACCCCAACATGCAACTGGGGCTACGCACCAACAGCTCGCCTGCTTCACCCGGTGTCACGGGGTGATCCTTGGCATCGACCACCATCGCCTCGAGCGTGCGCCAGGGTTTGCCAACCGGGATCGCCGCGCCATCTTCGGGCGGGCCGGGCAAGGTATAGGACGAAATCTGATGCGTTTCCGCCGGGCCGAATGCATTGGCGAAACGCGCCTGCGGCAGCGCCTGCATCAGCGCGCGCAGGTGTTTGGCCGGAAAGTTTTCGCCGCCAAAGATCATCCAGCGCAGCGCGGTCAGGTCGTATTTCTCCATCGCGCCCCGGTGCAGCATCTGGGTCATGGCAAAGGGCACGGTATAGACCACCGTCGCGCGCTGTTGCGCCGCCAGACGGGTGAGCGCGGCGGGCAGTTTCGCCACTGCCTCGGGGACGATGATCGTCGTGGCCCCGACCAACGGCGCGGCGATGTAATCCATCACCGCCATGTCAAAATGCAGCGGCGACAGACCCAGAAACCGGTCATCGGCACACAGCCCGTGGGTTTCGGCCAGGTTCCCCGCATAGATCAGCCCGTTGCGATGCACATGGGTCATGCCCTTGGGCGCGCCGGTCGAACCCGACGTCCACATCACGTAAGACAGATCCTGATCGGTGATCTGTGGCCCATCCGAGGGCGTGGCGGCAAAGACCTCGGCCCAGGATTTTGTGGAAATTCCGCCAAGCCCGGCGTCTAGCCCGACGATCAGGTCCAGCCCGTGGGGCGTTTGGATCAGCCGGGCAATATCGGCGCGTTTGCCCTCCTGCGTGATCAGGTGCCGCACGCCGCATTTGTCCAGAATGGCCTGCATTCGGGCGGGCGGCGTGGCCGGATCAATCGGCACGAACGCCGCGCCCGCGTGCAGGATGCCATAGATCGCCACAGCGCTTTCCAGCGACTGCGGCAGGAACACTGCGACCCGGTCGCCCCGCCCAACGCCTGCCTTGCGCAACACCGTGGTCAGTTAGCGCATCGCCAGAACCGTCTGGGCATAGCTCAGGCGCGCATCACCGCAAATGAACGCATCCTTGTCGGGCGTACGGGACGCCGAGCGCATCAGCACCTCGGGAATGGTGCGTTGGAACATGTCCTGATCGAACGCCATGCCTTTCCTGCCGCCATGGCAGATTGCACCAGCCCCAGTGCGCGTTCGCCGAACCACCAGGTTGCGATCAGGATCAACAGGACCGAGCCGCCCTTGAGCACCGCCGCCACATACCAGCCCTGGCGACGCAACACGAACAACAGTGGAAAGACCACCGCGATGATTGCGATCTGGCCCAGCTCCACGCCGATGTTGAAGCCCAACAGGGAATGCAGCAGCGTTGCGCGCGCAATGCCCAACGGCTCCATCACATATGAAAAGCCGAAACCATGCAGCAAGCCCAGCGCAAAGACCATCGGCAGGGTCGCGGTCGGGCGTACCAGCGTGATGTTGACCAGCGCGGCAGCGACGGTGGACAGGGCGATCAACGCCTCGATCATCTGCGCTGGTGGCACGATAATGCCCAGCGCGGCGGCCGACAGGGTGATCGAATGGGCCAGGGTGAACACGGTGGCGATCTTCAGGATCGTCCAGCCGGCCTGCCCCAGGGTTGCGGCCGGCGCCCAACGCCCCGCCTGCACCACCAACACAGAGGGCAGCAACAGCGCCAACAGGAACGCGACGTGATCGAACCCGATCAGGATATGCACCAACCCGTGCTTCACAAACAACGCAAAGACCTGTCCGGCGGGCGGGCTGGTCAGGCTCAGCGTCACCTGGTTTGGTCCGGGGGCAAAGATGTGGCTGATATGGGCTTCGTTGTTCTCAAGCCCGGTTTTCACATTGCTGCGCAACAGCACCATAGCGCGGTGATTTTCCAGGCTGCCGTCGAACTGGCTGTCATAGGTCATGGCGATCTGGTCGGGCACCGCCCCTTTGTAATCCAGCGTGAAATTCAGCTGCATGAACGTGCCGATACCGCCGTCAAACCGGGTGACCTCATCAAACAGGATCATCGGGGTGGCGCCGTTCAGGTCGAAAGACATGGCGGATTGAAAGTGGTCAAGAATGGCGGGTTTTCCAGCGTCAAATTCCGCATCCGAAACCGCACCATTCCCGTTCCGATCCAAATCGAAAATCGCATCCAGATCCTACAAGCGCATTTCGACCAGCCCGCCAATCGTCAGGCTGTCGATGTCCAGATAGATATAGGTTTCGTTCGGGTTATGCGCCCGGGCCACGGCTGGGCACAGCAGGATGACCACTGCGATCACCGCAAAATCTGCCCCCACGCCCTGTGGATGACCTGACAGGCAACGTGCACATACCTCACTTCAATCGTCCTCCACGCAAATGCGCCACCGAAATGCTCAGCGACACTATCGCACCCACCGCAATTCCCAAAGCCCCGGCAACGGCGCCCAGATCGACGAAGACCCAGGTCACCCCGATCGCCACGGCCATCTGCGACAATGCCGCAATCATCCAGACGCGGCGCCCATCCGTCGCGACCAGTTGCATTCCAACGACAGAAGACAAAGCATGGGGCACCGACGCAAGAACAAAAAAACCCAGCAGCCCCCCCGCGCGGATCAACAGACTGCGCAGCGCCCGGTCGTGGTCGCCCGGCGCCACTCCGGCCACAGCTGCAACCGCCCGCGGCAGGGTCACACGGGTCATCACGTTCGGCACAAGGCTGGCGATGGAAAACCACTGAATGCCGATGCTGAACAGGGCAAATGTCTGCACGTCACCCTGGGGGCCGGCGATGATCTGAGACAGCCCCCACATCATCCCCGGCAATGCCATGCCGGACACGCCCAGCGGCAGGCTGGCCGACAGTACCCTTCGCAGCTGGATCGCCGGGGTGCCATGGCGCAGGCTGTGGCGCAAATCCGACGGTGGGACCTGGCGCAGCCCGGCCCGGGTCAGGACCAAAAGCACCACCAGATAGGCGGTGATCAGGGCCGCCAGGGCGGCCTCGGCGGTGCCGACCTGCACGGCCAAAAGGGTCGCGCCCAGTCCGGCCACAGCCCCCAAGACATCCGCCACAAGCATTCGGTCAAACCGACGAAATCCTGCCAGAATACCGCGCGGCACCGCTTGGGCCGCGGCGACAAGCACAAGCCCAGCCAGCAGGCCCAGCGGCAAGGAGCCCGTGGGAAACATCAGGGTCTTGGGCAAGGCCAGAATACACAGCCCACCAATCAGCGCCAACCCCAGGGACACCAACCAGATCATCGCCAGCGGCTGGGCATCACCGCCCTGTGGTTTCGCCGAAAACACGACCGCCATTTTGGTGCTGGCCACCTGAAACCCGGGACTGACCAGGATCAGCAGGAAGCCATAGAAAATCACCACATAGCGATAGGTCGCAAAGGCCTCGGGCGAGAACAGGTTCGCCACCAGAATGGTCAGCGTGAACGGCAGAAAGCCATGGATCGCTGTTGTCAGAAAGGCGTGGCAATAGGTCCGACGCGGTCTTGCCCCCGCGGGCGCACCCTTATTGTGCGGCTGCACCATATGCACCCCATCCCACGGCTTGTTCGCGCGCGATCAGGCGCGCCTTGTCGGCCTCAATATAGGCGCGCGTCAGCGGGACATTGTCCCGTTCAGGGCCCAACAGAACCTGAGCCACAGCCAGCGGCCCATGGGCAAAACTGTTCTGCGCCGCACCCAGATAGTATTCCCACAATCGGGCAACCCTTTCGTCATACTGGGTGATGACATCGGCGCGATTTCCCTCCAGACGTGTGGCCCAGGCCGCCAATGTCTTGGCATAGTGAAGCCGCAGCAGCTCGCAATCCAATGACCAGAGGCCGGATGCCTCAACGGCGGCAAACAGCTCACTCAGGGATGGCGCACAGCCCTTTGCGTCAAAATACTTGCGCGCAAAGGCGCTGGCAGGGGCTGGTGGTGCCTTGGAGGTGATCGAATGGATCAAAGCCACACCGTCGGGCGCCAACCGGTCCCGCACCGCCTTGAAATAGGTGCCCAGATTGCGCCGCCCCACGTGTTCCAACATGGCGACCGAAACAACACGGTCAAACCGTTCCGGGACGGCGCGATAATCCTGCAATCGAAATTCAACACGCTCTGCGACGCCCAACCGCTGCGCCCGCGCGCGCGCCACGTCCAACTGGTCCTGAGACAGGGACACAGCTGTGACCTGCGCTTGGCACACCGTCGCAAGATACAGTGACACGCTGCCCCAACCACAGCCGATGTCCAGCACGCGTTGGCCCGGCAGGATCGCCAGCTTGGCCGCAATATGGCGCGCCTTGACCAGCTGCGCTTGCGCCAACGTCTCGACCCCTTCAGCCCAATAGCCACAGGAGAAATTCAGCCCATCATCCAGCATGCTGCGAAAAAACAGGTGCCCCTTGTCATACCCGAATTGATCGGCAGGCGTTGCAGAGCACGGTTCACGCTGCGCGCTAAGGTGCGGGGCGACAGGCGTGGGGGCGTTGCCGACGGTGCATCCCCATTCGGGGCGACAGGCAGATGCATCAGGCGGAAAAAGTCGAAAACCGTGCCGCGTTCCAATGCCCAAAGCCCATCCAGATATGCCTCGGCCAAGCCCAGCGACGGGGTTTTCAGCAACCGCAGATCCACCGCCCACGTGGTGATGCGCACAACCACGTCAGGCCCTGCTGCATCGGGGGGATCAATGACCTCGCGAAACCCATTCGGGCCCAGCATTTCCAGCCGCCCGGCACGCACCAGCCGACGCAAGAGGTATGGAAAAAGATGCATTTGCCCCCCAAGGCCAGCCCCGCGCTGTGTTGCCCAGTCAATGCCAAGGCCCGTGAGGCGTCAAGCCTCTTGTCACCCAGCCCTCCGATCCCACGTTGCATCCGCCTGCCGATGCGATCATGCTTTGGCGCAACACTGGAAAGGGGCCGTCCATGGCGCGACAGATCGACCTGAATTCCGACCTTGGCGAAGGGTTTGGCCCCTGGACCATGGGCGAGGACGCGCAAATGCTGTCGCTGGTAACCAGCGCCAATATCGCCTGTGGCGGCCACGCAAGCGACCCCGAAACGATATTTCAGACCCTGACGCAGGCGGCACAGAAGGGCGTGATTGTCGGCGCGCACCCCGGATATAATGATCGCGAGGGGTTTGGCCGTCGTATCATCCCGATGACGCCTGCCGAAATCGGGCGCATGGTCGCGGCCCAGATCGGCGCGCTGATCGGTGTTTCTGCCCTGGTGTCTGTGTGCGTTTCCTATGTGAAACCACACGGCGCACTGGCCAACCTTGCGGCGCGCGACATGGATGTGGCGCGCGCAATTGCCCAGGCCATCGTCGCGCAGGAGGCCGATCTGGACATACTGGCCATTTCAGGCACCGCGCTGGAACAGGCGGCGCGCGACGAAGGGCTGCGCGTGCATTCCGAAATCTTTGCCGACCGCGCCTATCAATCCAACGGCCAACTGGTGCCCCGCGACCAGCCCGGCGCGGTGATCCATGATGCGCGCGCCGCCTCGGACCGTCTGCTGGCGTTTCTCGACACTGGGTTAATGCCGGTGCTGGACGGCGACCCGATCCCCCTGACGGCGCATTCCATCTGCGTCCATGGCGACAGCCCCGGCGCGGTTTCCATGGCCCGCCTGATCCGCGACGACCTGTCGGCGGCCGGTGTGCAACTGGCCGGCTTCGTGACCGATTCCGCATGACGAAACCGTGGTTCAAACCCGTGGCGGACCACGCCCTGTTGGTCGAATTCGCCACCCAGATCAGCGATGCGGCCAACCGGGACGTTCTGGCGCTGGATCAGGCCCTGGCCAAGGCCGACGTCCCCGGCGTGATCGAGGTCGTGCCCGCCTTCGTCAATCTGCTGATCGATTTCGACCCGCTGGTCACGGATCACACGATGCTGGAGGCCACGGTTGGCAAGTTGCTGAAAACCGCCACCCAAACCACGCATGACCCCGTCCGCCACGCGGTTCAAATCTGTTATGACGCCGATCTGGCACCCGATCTGGCCGCTGTTGCCAAGGCCTGTGAACTCAGCCCTGAGACGGTGATCAACGCCCATCTGGCCGGGGATTATCGCGTGTGCATGTACGGGTTCGCGCCCGGATATGCCTATATGGCTGGCGTGCCCGATCCGATCCAGGTGCCGCGCAAGGCCGCAGCCGTGCGGGATGTGTCTGCGGGCAGCGTGATCATCGCCGGGCCGCAATGTCTGATCACCACCCTGACCATGCCGACGGGCTGGTCGGTCATTGGCCGATCCCCGTCCCGCGTTCTGTTGAACCGACCCGATCGCACGTTCCTGTTTGATGTCGGCGACCATGTCGCGTTCGAACGGATCGACCGCGCCACATATGACCGTCTGAGCAAAGGGTCGCCCCATGACTGACGCCACGCTGCGCATTGGGTTCGCAGGGCCGCATGTCTCGTTTCAGGACGCCGGGCGGCGCGGACACAAACGGTTCGGCGTGCCCGCGTCGGGCCCGATGGACCGCCTGTCCCACGCCGCCGCCAACGCCGCGTTGGGCAATGCGGTGGGGACAACCTGCCTTGAGATTTCAATGGGCGGGCTGATGGTCGAATGCAGCGCGGGCGCGCTCAGTATCGCCGTTGCGGGCGGCAAGTTTGCGCTGGACCACGCGGGGGCAAAATTCAGCGGCTGGCGCGTGCTGACATTGCAGCCGGGCGACCGCCTGACCATCCGCCCCGGGGCCTGGGGCAGCTGGGCTTATCTGGCCGTGGCTGGCGACATTGTCGCGCCCCGCTGGCTGGGCCACACCGCGACCCATTCGATTTCAGGCTTTGGCGGCGGGGCGATCACCACAGGGCAGCAGATACGCGTGACAAACGCCGAACGGCGCGAGGATCGTGAAGGTGACATCGCCCAGCCCGGATTTGTGCCCCCCCGGGGTCAGGCCCGTGTGGTCATGGGGCCGCAAGATCAGCATTTCCAACCCCAGGCTGTTCAGGACTTTCAAACCAGCCGCTTTCAGCTCAGCGATGCCTATGACCGCATGGGGGTGCGTTTGAACGGCCCCAGGTTGGGTCTGAAGGACGTGCTGTCAATCCCGTCCGAACCCATCCTGCGCGGCTCGCTTCAGGTCGCGGGGGATGGTGTCGCGACGGCGCTGTTGGCCGACCATCAGACCTCAGGTGGCTATCCCAAGATCGCCACGGTGATCGCCCCGGATCTGGATCAGATGACCCAGTTGCGCGCGCGTGATGACATCCGATTTGAGGCGATCACACCGGACCAAGCCGTCACTATTGCCCGCCAATATGCCCAACAGCGCGCGACTTATCTACACAGCATCGCCATACCGCGCGGCAGTCTGTTGCAGCGGCTGATGCGCGAAAACCTGGTCAGCGGCGTCATCTCGGTGGATGACACCGCCCAGGGGTAAACCACTGCAACGTCAGGCTTTTACCGCCTCCATAAACCGTTCACGGATCACGATCGGGTTCCTGTCGATCACCGGAACCTGTACGTTGCCGCTGTCGCATTTCGACACGATGATGGTCATTTTCCGCGCCTCCAGCGCGGCTTTGACCGCTGCGGCCGTCTGCGCGGCATCAACCTCGACCACATGGTCACAACCACAGGCCGTTGCCACCGCCGCAAGCGAGGTTTTGCGCCCCGCATACGTGGGTTGGTCGCCGGTTGAACCGTAGGAGCCGTTATCAATAATCAGCAGAATGAAGTTGTCGCGCGGATTGTTGGCGATGGTCGACAGCGTCGCCATATTGGTCAGGATCGAGCCGTCTCCGTCGATCGAAATCACCGGTTTGTCCTGCGCCAGTGCCAGACCAAAACCAATCGAACTGGACAGCCCCATGGTGCCCAGCATGTAGAAATTTGTCGGCTGATCATCCAGTGCGTGCAGCTCTTGACTGGGCGCACCGATGTTGCAGACCACCAACTCATCGCGGATGATCGGCAGCAGGGTTTTCAGAACGTCATTGCGGATCATGTTGCGGCCCTCCAAAAGCTGGCATCGGTCAGGATCGCCACGGGTTTCTTGCACATCTGCGTGTGGGCCAGGATGCCGGGCAGCTCCTCAACATCCGCAAGCGTATGGAAGTGATAGGTCGGGATATGCAGCTGGTTCAGGATCGCTTTGGTGTGCAACGCCATTTCGACCTGACAGGCCACCGGTTCCCCGACTTCGCCGCGATAACTGATCAGCATGGGCAGCGGGATCTGATAGAACTGGATCAGAGTGGCCAGCGTGTTCACCACAACGCCCAGTGCGGTGTTTTGCATAAAGATCGCCGGGCGCATCCCCCCCATATAGGCACCGGCGCACAGGCCCATGCCCTCGTCTTCCTTGTTGGATGGCACGTGGGTGATGGCGGGTGTCTGGTCCAGCACCTCGATCGTGCCGGCAAGCTGTTTGCAGGGCACCGAGGTGACAAAATCCACCCCCGCTGCGGTGAAATCACCGATGATCCTTTTGTCGAGGGTCTTGGCCATGGGTCCTCCTTCAGCCAGTCGTGCTGGTGAATTGTGCCGCCCTGGGGCGCGCAGGTGAGTTGGAGTTTCCCCAGGGCCGCTCACGCAGCACCCCGGCTGAAACAGAATTGCGTGTGTTGGTCATAGCGCTCACCGGGGCGCAGAACAGCCTGGGGAAACTGGCTGTGGTGGTTGGCGTCGGGCCAGACCTGCGGCTCCAATGCCAGCCCGGCACAGGCCGCCATCGGGGTGCCAGTCAGCCCGGGCAGGTCGATGTCGATATGCGCCCCATCATAGATTTGCAGACCCGGTTCCGTGGTCCGGCATTCCATCGCAATACCGGATGACGGGCTGGCCAGCCAGGCCACCGGGCGCATGGGCCGCCGTGTTTCGGACAGGCAGAAATTGTGGTCCACCGGATGGGCCTGCCCCACCGGCGCAGGTGTGCGGAAATCAAACGCGGTGCCGTCCAGCGCCCGTATCTCGCCGGTTGGGATCAGGTCCTGATCTACCGGCAGATACCTGTCCGCCGCGACCCGCAACAGGTGGTCCGAGATCGTCGCGCCACCGTCCAGATTGAAGTAGCTGTGATGCGCCAGATTGCACAGAGTCGGTGCATCGGTTGTGGCCGTCATGCGGATGTCAAACGTGCCACCATCGGTCACGGCAAACCGGACCTGCACGTCAAGGCGACCGGGAAATCCCATGTGCCCGTCTTCCAGCGCGGTGGTCAGGGTGGCGTGGTCGGGGCCATGTTCGGCCACCTGCCACAGCTGTTTTGCCAGGCCATCCGCCCCACCGTGCAACATGTGTTTGCCGATGAAATTTCGGTCCAGCTGAAAGGTCTCATCGTCCAGAACGACATGCCCGTCGCGGATGCGATTGGCACAGCGCCCGACGGTGGCCCCGAAATAGGGTGAATGGGTCAGATAGGGCGCGAATTCCGGGAAGCCCAACACCAGAGGGGCCGCATGTTGGTCCAGTCGCAGGTCCTGCAATACGGCACCGTATGTCAGCACATGGGCGGTCAAGCCACCGCCCTTTAGCCGGATCCTGTGGACTGTTTCGCCCGAGGGCAAAGTTCCGAATGTCTCCATCTGCCTGCCCCTCAAGCGCGCCAAGCCGCACCCTGCACGGTGCCGGGTGCAACATGTAAGACACCAAAGCACGGAACCGGTGACGTGGAAAGACGCGAAAGCGGTTCAGACGACCTGAACGCGCAGCTCTCCCAGCCCGTCGATGGACATCTCCATCGTGTCGCCTTTTGCAACCGGCCCCACGCCGGACGGCGTGCCGGACAGGATCACGTCCCCAGCGGCCAGGTCGAAGTATTGCGAGAGATAGGCAATCATTTCAGGTACTTTCCAGATCATCTGGTTCAAGTCACCCTGCTGACGCAGCGCACCGTTCACGCGCAATTCGATCCGGCCATGATCGGGATGACCGACGGATGCAACCGGATGGATCGGCCCGCATGGGGCCGAGCGTTCGAACGCCTTGCCGATTTCCCAGGGCCTGCCTGCCTTCTTGGCCTGTCCCTGAAGATCGCGGCGGGTCATGTCCAGCGCCAGGCCATAGCCGAACACATGATCCAGTGCCTGATCCAGCGGGATGTTGGTGCCGCCGGCTTTCAATGCGACGATCATTTCCGCCTCGTGATGCACATCATCCGAGCGCGGCGGATAGGGAAAGACGCCCGAGGGGTCCAGATTGTTCGGGTTTTTCTGAAAAAAGAACGGCGGCTCGCGGTCCGGGTCATGGCCCATTTCGATGGCATGGGCGGCATAGTTGCGACCGATGCAATAGACCCGGCGCACCGGAAAGGTCGCGTCCGTTCCGGCAATGGGCAAGGCCACGACCGGCGGCGGGGAAATAGCGTGGTTCGGCATCGGGGCCTCCCGTGTTCAAAGCTGTCTGTGGCCATTATGGCACGACACGGGGGTGCGGGCCAGCGGGGTGCGGCCTGGGCCAAAGCCGTCAAAACCGCAGCCGGTTGATTTTGCTCAAATCGCACGCGCGTGAATGCTGTTACAATCCCGTTACAACGCTGGGGACATCCATTTCGCAGGTGTCTGATCTGTATTGATCAGGTATATCTGTCTGGAATGCGCCGCGTTGGCTGACCTGCCTATCTGGTCTGATGCATATTGCCAAACGGAGGTATCCCCTTGCGGTTGAAGGACTATTTGAAAGTTGAACAGGCCACGGACCTGTCGCGCACCGAAGTGGGGCGCATGGGCACGGCGATCATCTTCATTGTGGGTGTCATCATTTACACCGGCATGAAATTCGCCCACTTGGATCAATCTTACATGTTGATCGCGGCCGCCGTGATCGGGGCCTATATGGCGCTGAACATCGGTGCCAATGACGTGGCCAACAATGTCGGACCCGCCGTTGGGTCCTTTGCGATGACCATGACCATGGCGATCCTGATTGCCGCCGTGTTCGAGGCCGCAGGCGCGATCATCGCCGGGGGGGACGTGGTGTCGACCGTCAAGAAAGGCATCATCGACCCCGCAGACATTGCCAATCCCGACATATTCGTCTGGGTCATGATGGGCGCCCTTTTGGGGGCCGCGATCTGGTTGAACATCGCCACCTGGCTGGGCGCGCCGGTGTCCACGACGCATTCGATTGTCGGCGGTGTGATGGGCGCGGGCATCGCGGCCGCAGGCTGGGACGTGGTCAATTGGGACGCGATGGCCAAGATCGCCTCAAGCTGGGTGATTTCGCCGGTCGTCGGCGGGGCCATTGCGGCGGGGTCGCTGTATGCCCTGAAGAAAACCGTGTTTTTCAAACCCAATCCGGTGGGCGCGGCGCAAAAGGTCGTGCCAGTCATGATCGGGGTCATGGGCTGGGCCTTCACGACTTATATCGCGCTGAAAGGTGTCAAACATCTGGTCAAGATTTCGTTCCCAACCGCGCTTTTGATCGGGGTGATTGCCGGGGTCGCCATCTATGTCATCGTGCGCCCCTTGATCCGGCGCGCAGCCCCCGGGTTGCCCGACAATCGTGACGGGGTGAACAAGCTGTTCACGCTGCCGCTGATCTTTGCCGCCGCTCTGCTGTCCTTTGCGCATGGGGCCAATGACGTGGCGAACTCGGTCGGCCCGCTGGCGGGGATCGTCGATGTGCTCAGCGAAGGCGACGGTGGCGGTAAGGTCGCCATCCCGCTGTGGGTCATGGTGATCGGCGCACTTGGGATTTCCGTCGGCCTGGCGCTGTTTGGCCCGAAACTGATCCGCACGGTCGGCTCGGAAATCACCGAACTGGATCGCTCGCGGGCCTTTTGCATCGCGCTGGCCGCCGCCATTACGGTCATCATCGCCAGCCAGCTGGGGCTGCCGGTCAGTTCAACCCACGTCGCATTGGGCGGGGTGTTCGGTGTCGGGTTCCTGCGCGAATTTCTCGAACAGCGGGTCGGGCGTGTGGTCGAAGACGTCCTGCATCGCCACGAGGGCGAGCCGGATTTCAACGACGTCGAGGCCATTCTGCGTGATTTCCAGAACGCGCCGCCCGAAGACAAGGCCCGCATCCTGAACGACCTCAAAGCCATGGGCCCCGAGGCCGTGATCAGTGCCGCCCAGCGCAAGGAATTGCGCAAGGCGCTGAAACGCCAATTGGTGAAACGCTCGTCGTTGCTGAAGATCGCATCGGCCTGGATCATCACGGTGCCTGTTTCCGCTCTCATGGCAGCGGTGTTCTATTTCGCCCTGCGCGGCATGATGTTGCCCTAGAATGAACAGCTTGATGAAACGCCTTTTGCTGCCGGTGATCTTGGGGATCCTGATCACCGGCTTCTGGATTAGCCCGGACTTTCAGGTGATCGCCGCCGGTGTCGCGATCTTCCTGTTCGGCATGTTGATGCTGGAGGACGGGTTCAAGCTGTTTTCCGGCGGGTTCCTTGAACGCCTGCTGGCACGCGCCACCGGCTCGACACTGAAATCGCTCGGCTTTGGAGTGTTGACGACGACGATCATGCAGTCGTCGTCGCTGGTGTCGGTGATCACCATTTCGTTCCTGTCGGCGGGGCTGATCAGCTTGGCCGCCGGGGTCGGCATCATCTTTGGCGCCAATATCGGCACCACGACCGGCGCCTGGCTGGTCGCGGGGTTTGGCCTGAAGGTCAAAATATCGGCCTATGCCCTGCCCATGTTGGCGGTCAGCATCGTGTTGGTGTTTCAAAAGTCGAAATTCCTGCGCGGGATCGGCTTTGTGCTGGCGGGGCTGGGGTTCCTGTTTCTGGGCATCCATTACATGAAAGAAGGGTTCGAGGCCTTCAAGGATCAGTTTGACCTGACCCGGTTTGCCATGACGGGCCTTGCGGGGCTGGTGGTCTATACGCTGGTCGGGGCGGCAGCGACGGTGGTCATGCAATCCAGCCACGCGACCATGGTGTTGATCATCACCGCGCTGGCGGCGGGGCAGATTTCCTATGACAACGCGCTGGCGTTAGCGATCGGGGCCAATATCGGCACAACGATCACCGCCATTATCGGCGCCATGACAGCGAATTTTCAGGGGCGGCGCCTGGCGCTGGCGCATCTGGTGTTCAACCTGGTCACCGCCGGGGTCGCGCTGGCGCTGATTTCCCCGCTGCGCGAGGCGGTGGACTGGATCAGCGCGGGCGTCGGCATTGCGCCCGATGACTTTGCCCTGAAACTGGCTGTCTTCCACACGATATTCAACACCATGGGCGTGGCGATCATGCTGCCTTTGATGCGTCGGTTGATTGCCTTTCTGGAACGCACGATTGCTGAAGACCTGCCCGACGTCAGCCGCCCGAAATACATATCGGACGCCATCGAAGGCTTTCCGGCCGCTGTGGAAATCGCTCTGCGCAAAGAGGTGGGGCACCTGCATGAAAACGCGATTGAACTGATCACCCACGGGCTGAACCTGCATCGTCACGATCTGTACGAGGCGCCGGATATCGAACGCTATGTCGCTCAGGCCCGGCGCCCCTTCGATATGGATATCGACCAGGCCTATGAGCAGCGCATCAAGGTGCTGTATGGCGCGATTGTCGAATTCGTCACCCGCGTGTCAACCGGCCGGATGCCTGCGGACACAATCGAATACATGCACAAGCTGCGCGAGGCGGCCGAACGCATGGTCTGGGCGGTGAAAGAGGTGAAACACATGCGAGGGAATACATCCCATTATACCTCGGAAGACCACGGGGTGGTGACCGATGCCTATAACACCCTGCGCACGGAAATCGCGCGCATCGTTGTTGAATATCACAAGATGTCGCTGGTCGATCCCGACGCTCGCTCCAGCCTGTGGTTGGAGGAAGAACGCGCCCGCGTGAAACGCGACAAGCGGGCCACCAGCAATCTGGTCGAGGACCTGATGCGCGATGGTGGCATGTCGGCCCATGCCGGCACGTCCTTTACCAACGACGCCAGCTATGCCTATCGTGCCATGAAGGACATGCTGGAAGCTGCGCGCATCTTCTTTGCCGAAGTCGAAGGCCCGTTGACCGAAGTTGAACGTATGCTGACCCTGGACGAGGACGAACTGGACGACGATCAGGTCGACCGCCAGGCGGTCAACAGCGGGGCGGCGTCATGATGTTGTTACATTCGCAATGCAGACCAATTTGCACGCATAGGGGGACGCCATGTCGTTGAAAGATATCTCGGCGAAATTGCAGGACTATCAGGATCGCCTGAAGCAAGGCAAAGCCGACAAGATCGAACCCAAACATGTCGAAAAGATCATCGCAAAGCTGGCGGCCAAAGAGTCAGAGCTGCTGAGCGAGCTTGAGACCGTGACAAAAGAGGGCAAACGCGAGCGGTTGGAAAAGAAGCTCGAGACGCTCAGGTCCGGACAGGCCAAGGCGAAATGGCTGTTGGAACAGATCTGAACCACGCGATTTTCTACCACGTTCCGGCCCGGATTGCGGCAGTATGCCCGGTCCCCGCCAAGCCCATCACATGATAGAATTCCTGTGGAGTATCAGGGGACTTTTTGCGATGCGCGGCTTTCTTACCTCTTTCTTTTTGCGTGACGGGCGCCACGGCACGTCAAAGCGGTTTTCCAGCGGCCTTGTGCTTGGCGCGCTGCTTGTTGCAGTGCCCTTGACGGCCCAGGCCGATCTGCGCAGTGACTTGCAAAAGGATATGCGCGATCTGGCGCTGCGGGGCTATGTCACCCCTGAAAACGCCGACCTGTCGACCTATCCCCAGGAAACGCTTGAAAGCCTGAAGACCTTGACGGCGGGGCAATCCGACCCTTGCCTGCGCGCCGTGCAAAGCGCCCTGTTTCTGGATGCGCACATTCGCGAAACCGGGTTAGAGCAAGCCTGGGATGAAATGTGGGACCAGAAGTTGCCCCAAGAACTGGCCGGAATCTGGATCATGCCCGATGGGTTTTCTGCGGCTGGAAATCTTGCCGAATTTACCACGCTCAAGTGGTTGCCCGGACTGGTCGGGGACGCGTCGCTGGTGGCAAATCTGGTCAAGACCTATGACACGCTGATCAACCACAATGCCAAAGCCGTGCTGGCAAGCCGCGAGGTCTGGGTGCAAGAGATCGTGCAAACCGGATTTGACCAGAACAGGGACGAAGACACCGTCCTGCGCGGCCAGGCCCAGTTGCGCGACAAGATCGAACGCCAGAGTGCCGTGATCGACCACACGCAAGAACGCGCGCGGGATGCGATTGCACTGGTCGAACGCACCTATTCCGAAGGTCTGGACGCCGCAGAACGGGCGCATGAAAACAGCGTGGACGCCTTGCGCGTCGAAGCCGACAACAACCAACACACGCTGGATACGCCCGCCATGCGCGAACGCCGCGCCAATATCGATCTGGCGCTGACCCAGGCAACCCAGGCCCTGTTGTGGGACCGCAAGGCCGGGCTGGATGCCGCCTTGGCGGCGCGGGAATACAGCATGTCGCTGGCGCTACAGGCCATTGCCAAGGCGCGCGTGCAGCACGACGCGCTGGAACGATACACCCTGCCAATCGCACGCAAAAACTGTGCCGAAATCACCAAGACGGGGGCCCCCTCCAAGGCCATCCCCTGTGCCCCCGAAGATACGCTGTGCCACCTGACCCGCCTGCCCCACGATCAGTTGATGGCGACCATGGCGCAGGTTGGGGCCAAACCGTCCGAGGCCTTCATGACCTGCCTGTGTCGTACGGCAGGGTATGGCAGTTCCTCCACCAGTCAATTTTATCACCCCGACACACTCGGAACCTATGACGAACGCTATTCCTGCCAACACCCTGGCCCGCCCTGCGTTGTCGCGGGGTATGGATGCGGTCGCCACAATCTTCCCAGTGACGGCAAGATTTGGGCCACTTGCGGCGCCGCAGCCGAGGCCCGGTCGGAACCGAATCCGGTCGCCAAATTTACCGGCACCGTTCAGGACCGCGCCCAGGCGTTGGACGGGGCGGACTGAGCCATGTCAACAGACGCCCCCACCCAAGGAGACTGGCTGTGACACGACGCGGCGTTCATCTTGCAGCCCTTCGGCTGGTGACTTTCGCCTTGGTCCTTGCCGGGTTGATCACCCTGCCAAACTGGCCCGTTGCCGGGGCCATCTTATTGCTGGCCGTGCTGTTTTATGCCTTCGCGCCACGCCCGCCGCGCCCTGATGGCGCGCTGGTCTATGATCGCGGGTCGGCGGTGATCGGCCCGGACTGGATGGGCCTGATCTTTGGCGCGGGCCTGGCGGCCATGCCAATCTGGGCCCGCACGGACATGACGGGCATTACGCTGGTCCACCCCATGGCCTGGCTGGTCTGGCCCATGGCGCTGGTGGTGCTCAGCTTTACGGTGATCGGGTGGCGACATGACAGTTTTATCGTCGTGCTGACCCCCGACCACATGTTCGTCGACACCGGTCTGCGCCAGCATCGGTTGCGCTATGATGACATCACCGCCGTGGGGCCGTGGAAACGTCAGCTGCCCACCTGGGTGCGCCGATTGGTGCCGTTTCTGATCGCGACGGGCAACCCGACACAAGCCGGGGCAATCCTGCTGGCGCGTGGCTCAAACGGCATTGCACTGGAACGCCAGGGCGCCCGGAGTTTTGTGATCTCGGCCGATGGGTTTGATCGTCAGGCGAAAGAAATCATGACGGTGCTTGTGCACCATAATGTTGCTGTCCGCAGGGGGCTTTCGTACCTCTTGCCCAGGACACGGAAGGAATAGACATGGGCCGTTTTCTGACAAGGGTCGCAGTATTTTTGACCAGCCTTATCGCGTGTCTCGCCCTGCCACATATGGCCGCTGCGCAGGACTGGTCGCGCTTGACCCTGCGCAATATCGATTTCGCCGTGCCCGCGGATTGGCAGCAAACCCATCGCCAACGCGATCAGGAATACGACTTTGAAAGCCCGGATGGTCGTTACACGCTCTGGGCGCGCTGGTGGTTCCCCGATGAACCCCTGTTGGGCTATCCCGACATCGTCGGCCATGACACGCTGAGCCTGGCGGGCCAACGGGCGCTGTATATCCACGTTGGCCCCGAAAACGAACGCATGTTGCAACTGGCGTTTCTGAAACAGGACGGCGAAGGCGAACAGTTCCTGTTTCAGCTGATTGGCAAGAATGTGCCGCTGGAAGACCATCGCCAGATGCTTCAGACCCTGATGGCCCAGCTTGTCGTCGAAGGCGTCCCCGTCATACAGGCGACTGCCGCAACGCCCCCGCCGACACAAGGTGCCGACCTCGATGCCGACGCCAGTACCAATGCCAATACCGATGCTAGGACCATTCAGCTTGCCACGCCCCAAGGCTGGCGCAGGGCAGAGCAGACCAGCGCCAATCTGAGCTATCTGATCGCAGTTTCCCCGGATCAACAGCGCCTTGTGCTGGTCGCTGCGGGCTGGGGCCCTGAGGCGGATGCGAAGGTCGAAGAGGTCCAGGCCCTGCTCTATCGTGACAGCGTGGTCGTGAAGTCCATCGAAGGCGAATACTATCCCGAAATCGCGGGCAGTTCGGTTCATGCGATCCAGACCATCGCAAAGGTGTTTGCCATCACGGGCGTAGAGCTACCCTATAGCCGCGCCCGCGTCGGGATTTTCCGCAGCACGGCAGCGGATCGGTCGTTCCTGATCCTGACCGTGCGCGATGAAAACGCCGCAAAGGCCACCGGTGCCGAACTGGAACGCATCGCGACCGGGTTGCGGTTCGGGGCGACCCAAGCCCCCACACCTCAATCGCCCCCGCCCCAAGCGCCCCCGACCGCCATCGATCAGCCACGCGACACACCTGCCGCGCCGGTCGTCACGGCAGACAGCGGCACGCCGGGCGGCTCAAAAAAGAGCGACGGAAACAGGCCTAAGTCCGACGCCCCGCCAGTTGTCGAAGACGTCGTTGATCCGGCCCCCACGTTACCCACCGCCCCCGCCGTGGTGCCCGCCATCGTACCGACCCTGGACAGCACGCCGGCGCAGGCTCAACCGGCCACCGCCGTGCTATTTGACGGGCACGACCAGACCGGGTGGCAGAGTTTCGGGTTCGAAGGCGGCGATTTCGCCAACCATGCCGACGCCTCTGGTCCCACGTTGGAAATCCACGTGCCCCAGGATTTGGGCTGGGCCAAAACCGGGCTGCGCAGCACCGTGCCCGTGGTGCACATGCCAACGCGCGATGACACCCGGGTCACGCGCCTTGCGGTGACCATCGACGCGGATGCCAGCAACAGCCTGGTTGTCGCCCTGACGCCCGCCGAGCTTCTGGAAGAAGACCCCTGGGAGGGGCATGACTTGCGCCTGTATATCAACAAGAACTCTGATGGCATCGGGGTCGCTGTTTTGCAGCGGCGCGATGTGTCCTCTGACCTGACCGCCCGCTTTCCCTGGCCGACCGGCGTGACCCGATTTGACCTGCTGCTGCGTCCCGATCAGGTTCTGGACCTGCAATCGGGCACCGGTGAACGGTTGGCGTGGTTCGATCTGGTTGGCGGTTTTGCCGACCGCGACTGGGGGCTTCAGGTCTATACCCACACCGGCAACAAAAACCGCGCCGTCAGCTTGTCCCTGCACCAGGTTGTGCTGGATCAGGCCGCCCCGACCGTCTTGCCGGACATTGATCAGCCGGCCGACGGCCCGCGCAATGTCGCCCTGTTTGACGGCACGTTCACCGCGCCGATCTGGGCCCCATTTGAACGGTGGGAGCATACGTCTCTGGAGGTTTCGCGGCTTGGGGACGGCGCCTTGCACATCGGCTGGCCGGAAGACATCGACATTGACCACATGGGCATCCACACCCCGCAAACCGCGCTGTGGCTGGATCGGTTCGACGATACCGCCGTTGCCCGGATCACGCTGCACCTGGATGGCGCGGCCTCGGGGGATTTTGAATTCGGCTTGCGGCCAAGTTTTCTTCAGGCCGACAACGGGCTGGGTAATGGCGACTATGCCCTGTCGTTCCGTCGCCAAGAGGACGGCACATTTCTGTTCCGCAGCAGCCTGAAAACCCGCGACCCCGAGGTGGTACAGGCCGGGCTGACCGCCATTCCCGACACGATCACCGTGGTTCTGACCCGGCGCGGGATCGGCGTGGACGGCGAAGGCCTGCCTGCAGAGGTCGTGCCCCATGACGTGCTGCGCGACGCGGTCGGTCTGCGGTTCTTCCTGTCGGCGCTGAAACCGGACAGCGGCGCGGCGCGACTGGTTCTAAAGGGGATTGAAACCGACCTTACCCCGGGCCTGCCACGGCCAGCCCCCACCCCGGCGGATGGGGTTGATCCGCTGCCTGTGACGGTCTTGTTTGATGGGGCGCTTGGCGACGCCTGGACGCCTGTGTCACAGGGCGATGCTCTGTTTGATGACTTGGCGCAGATCACGTCTCAAGGGCTGCGCCTGTCGCGCCGCGACACCCTGCCAGACAGCAATCGCATTGCGCTGGTCAGTGCTGCGCCAATTGTCGCATTGGATGAGCGCATCCGCACAACACCCTTTGATGTGCACCTGTCCCTTGATCCTGCCCAGACGGACCTGGGCGGGCGGATTTTGTTCAGCACGAACCCCGACAACCCCACGGACAGTGCGAATTTCGCCGTGACCTTGCGCGAATTGCAGACCGGCCCGAATGCCGGTCAGGTGCAGCTTAAACTGCATGCCGGGAATTTCTTTTACAACCACTGGACGCGCACCCTGCCCGCCGGATACCGCGACAACTGGTCCGGCGACATGACCGTCAGATTTGCAGATGAGCGCGTTCTTCTGCTGCTGGACGACAGGGTGGTCATGTCGGCAAAGGCAGACAACAGCGCGCCGTTGCACAAGTTCCATGTCGCCATCCTGCCGGGTGGAATTGGCTCCTATGATGGTGGGCAGATCACGCTGAAGCGGCTGGAAACCGGGTGGCGCACGTACCAGGGCATGACCGCGATTGAACGCATGCAATTTGTCGATAGCGACACCTTTGATCCCGCGGGTTTTGTCGACCTGCTGGTCCAGGGCGCCGCGGGGCAATAGGCTGTGCTTGGGGCCGACCCCTGGCACATGCCACCACGTTGAAGGACACCCGATGACCGTGCAACAGATCGAAATCACCGAGGCGCAGGCGCTGCAAGCCTTGTTTGACGCACAAAAGGCGGGGTTTGGCCTGGCGCCCTATCCATCACGCCCACAGCGTTTGGAGGCGTTGGAGCGCCTGGACGCGCTGCTGAAAGACAACAAGGCCGCCCTGATCGACGCCATTGATCAGGATTTCGGCAGTCGCGCGCGCACGGAAACCATCCTGGCAGAGCTCCTGGGCTGCCACGGTACCATTCACTATGCGCGCAAAAATCTGGCGCGCTGGATGGGGCGGCGCAAACGGCGCACGTCGTTCTGGTCGCAACCGGCCAAAAGCTATGCCATGGCCCAGCCTCTGGGCGTGGTGGGGATCATGGCGCCGTGGAACTATTCGCTGCACCTGTCTGTTGCGCCGCTGGTCGCCGCGCTGGCGGCAGGCAACCGCGTCATGCTGTGCATGTCCGAGGAAACGCCAAGGCTGTGCGCCCTGTTGACCCGGCTGATCGGCGATGTCTTCGCCCCCGATCACGTAGTGGTCGTGGCGGGCAACCCGACCACATCCCCCGCCTTCGCCGCCCTGCCCTTTGACCACCTTCTGTTCACCGGTTCGACCCGCGTTGGAAAATTGGTGGCCATCGCTGCCGCCCGGAACCTGACCCCCGTTACGTTGGAATTGGGCGGCAAATCACCCGCCATCGTCGCACCGGATTTTTCCATCGAAGAGGCCGCGGCCCGGATCAGCTGGGGCAAATCCTTCAACGCGGGCCAGACCTGTATCGCCCCCGATTACGCCTGTGTGCCCCGCGCGTCCCGCGATGTTTTCGCGCGGGCGGTTTTGGCCAAATTCACCCGATCTTTCAAAGATATCCACAGCGATGACTATACCGCCATCGTCTCTGAACGCTTCTTTGTGCGATTGCAGGCACTGGTCACCGAAGCCCAGGAAAAAGGCGCAACCATTCTGCGCCCCAAAGGCACAAGCGAAAGCGCGATCCAGGGCGTTTACAAATTCCCGTTGACCATCGTTCTGGACGCCCCTCCCGAGTGCCGCCTGATGCACGAGGAAATCTTCGGCCCCATCCTGCCGGTCCTGAGCTATGACAGTTTGGATGAGGTCATTACCCATATCAACGCCGGGCCGCGCCCCCTGTCGCTCTATTGTTTCACCCATGATCGCGACACCGTGGAACGGGTTCAGCGCGAAACAGTGTCGGGGACCTTCGGCGTGAATGAATGCCTGTTGCAATACGCCCAAGAGGATCTGGCGTTTGGCGGGGTCGGGGCCAGCGGCCAGGGGGCCTATCACGGCCATGCGGGGTTTGACACGTTTTCGCATGCAAAATCGGTGTTCCAACAACGCGGGTTTGGGAGCTTCACAGGCATCAAACTGCTGTATCCACCTTATGGGCCGGTCGCAAAACTGCTGTTGCGGATGATGAGCCGCTGAGGGGTTTCTGGCGCTTGCGTGGCAGGTTGGGGTACCGGTCCTTGCCCCCTGAAGGCCGCGTTCCTGAGCGTCATCATCTGACGCCCAGAAACAAGTGGTCGCGGCCTGCCGCTAGGCTCAGGCCGGGTCGGGCGTGGTAAAGATCCCGGCAAAGAAGGTCGCCAGGTCATCACGGGCCTCAAGCGGCAGGATGTTGGCGATATACTGGTCCGGGCGCACGATCACGATGCAGCCTTTGTCGCGATCAATCCCGCGCAGGTCGAAGATATCGTCGCCCTGCTTTCCGTCCGTACAGAACTGAAGTGGTCTTGGATTTTCGACCAGTTTGCAGCCTATTTAAGGTGGATCATGGTTTCATGTCAGGCTGCTAATCTCATTGGTTCTGTTGTGCTGGCATATGCCTCATTTG
>Ga0209121_10000469_pt1 | contig 42502 bp, 42 predicted proteins | sample Cruoilmetagenom3_FD_187292 | JGI IMG/M metagenome (GOLD analysis project Ga0209121, IMG submission 187292) | Oil polluted marine microbial communities from Coal Oil Point, Santa Barbara, California, USA - Sample 3 (SPAdes) (version 2) | ecosystem: Environmental > Aquatic > Marine > Oil seeps ... | reverse complement strand
CATATCGTACTTTTTAAGCATGTCTTTCTTTAGCATATCTCCCTTTATTTCGTTTAAAAATTCTCGCTTATCTGGGATCTCCTTTCTGTATTGTTTACCAATTTCACGCATCTTTTTCAAAAATTCTGGGTCTTTCGCTCTCTTTTGTCTTTCTTTCCCTTGTTTTTCTCGATATTCCTTTTCTTGCCATTTTTTTTTTCCAGCCTCACTTACCTTTTTTCGCCATTCTGGACCCTTCGCTTTCTCCCTATTGCTTTCAGTCATTTTTTCTTTAAAATCTGGTTTCTTTGCCATTTCTTGCCTTTTTTCAATATCTTTTAAAACTTCATTAAGATTTTTATCCTTGAGGTATTTTTTAGCTTCTGAATATGTTCTAACATCTTGATGCTTTAGCATTTCTTCTATTCTTTTATTGATACTTTTCCCATCCATATAATATTTAGTATTTATATCCATCTTCTTCATTTCCGTAATATCCTTTAAAAATTCAGCCTTATCTGGAATTTCTCGCTTTCCCTGGTTTTTAGCTCTAGCTTGCCTTTCGCGATACTTTTCATCTTTCCATTTTTCCGTCACACCCTTACTTACACTTTCTTGGTATTTTGATTCTTGCCATTTCTCTGATAAAGCTTTGCTCATTTTCTCCTGAGTTTTTGGATTTCTTGCTATTTCTTGGTTTATTCCAGTCATTTTTTGAGCCCATTCTGGATTTTTTTTCGCTCTTTCTTGTCTCTCTTTCCTTTGTTTATCCCTATATTCATGATCATTTTGCCATTTTTTTGTTCCCGCTTTACTTAGGTTTTCTTTTGCTATTTCACTTAATCTACCACCCCGACCACCTTCTTTTAAGTTATAACCTTTATCTGGATTCATAGTATCATAATCTTTAATCCCCTTGGTTTCTTTTGCATCTAACTCTGATTGACTATACGCTACATCTTGTTCCTTTAATTCGAAATTTTCTGGACCATACTTGATAATTGCTTTTTCTATATAGCGAAGGTTTTCTCCTCTCGCTTCTCTTCTATAAGCTTCCTCAACCTCTTCTTTCCACCGCTCTTTTATAGCATTTTGACCATCTTTCCACCTACCAGCAACGGTTTGTCCTACATAGTTTTTATCATTCACTAAATTGGTAGCTCGATAGGTATAACCATAAGGCTTTCTTTCATCTTTTTCCATTATTGAATTATTGTCTATTTTAAGATATGTCTTAAAATAAGTATTTAAACTTCAATTGTAAAAACAAATCACATATTCATAAAAAAAAGAAATTTTTGTTTAAATAGATACAACCATAACAATAGTAAAAACGCAAATATTTGGAGTTGAAGCAAAATATCAGAAAATAATATAAAAAATGAAGAAGAAGAAGGTCCAAAATATGAAACCCTCGATGAACTTATCGCACTATTGATGGAAGTAAGAGTGGATTTAACAATTTTATGTAAATCTGTTAATTTGGAAGATATTAAAGAACAACTTAAATGGGCAATCAACGGAATTGATATAGTTGGTTGTGGACTATCTCAAGATATAAGTAAAAAATTAAAAGAAAAATAGAAAGAATAAAAAAATTTAAAAAATTGATTGAATTTACATCATACCCGGAGGAAGGCCACCCATACCACCCATGCCGCCCATACCACCCATCGCACCAGGGGGCATACCACCCATACCACCAGAAGGCATACCAGGTGGTCCACCAGCGCCTTTTACGCCTGCGATTACGTCGTCGATTCGTAGAATCATAGACGCAGCTTCTGTAGCACTTTTTATTGCTTGTATTTTTACTACGGTAGGCTCTACAACGCCTATAGCCATCATATTTTCGACTATATCACCGGTCTCTAAATCGTGAGCTGCAAATTTCTTACCTCCTTGATGAGCTGCTCTCAATTTCATTAACACGTCAATTTGGTCTAATCCAGCGTTTTCTGCGAGCGTTTTCGGGATAATATCTAACGCATCGGCAAAAACTTCGACTGCTAATTGTTCGCGTCCTCCTAACGTTTGAGCGTATTTTCTTAATTGGATTGCCGCTTCAATTTCTGGAGCTCCACCACCACCAACAATCTTTTGATCTTCGACAACATCTCTTGTTACACATAAAGCGTCGTGAATTGCCCTATCAACTTCGTCAATAATAAGCTCAGTTCCACCCCGTATTAAAATTACAACGGATTTAGGTTCTTTACATTCTTCGATGAAAATCCAACTGTCGTTCATTATTTTGCGTTCTTCAACTAAACCAGCGAATCCCAAGTTGTCTTGAGTTATGTCGTTGATGTTAGTAAAAATCGTTCCACCAGTCGCTTTAGAGAGTTTTTCTAAATCAGACTTTTTAACGCGTCTTATGGCCAGAATCCCTGCTTTCGAGAGGAAGTGTTGAGCCATGTCGTCGATTCCCTTCTGGCAAACTACTACGTTTGCTCCTGAATTCACGATTTTTTCAACCATAGTTCTAAGCATGCGTTCTTCTTCGTCAAGGAATTGTTGAATTTGCTCTGGGCTCGTTATTTGGAGCTTAGCGTCAAATTCTGTTTTTTCAATTTCCATAGCGCTTTGTAACAAAAGTATCTTTGCATCTTTAGCGATTTTAGGCATTCCGGGGCTGACAACTTCCTTGTCCAAAATTATACCTTTAATAAGGGAAGTTTCGTCAATTGACTCTCCTTCCTTTTTTTGGATTTGAACTTTGTCGATATCAGCGACCCAATTACCATTTTCGCTTTTTTCTGCTATTGCAGTAATTGCACCGATAGAGACGTCTGCTAACATATCTTTTGATTCAGAAACAATTTTAGAAGACATACAAGTCATTGCAGCGTTCTTTAACCCTTCTCTATCGTCAATTCCGCTTTTTATTGACATTCCTTCTAAAATTTCGATTGCTTTCGCAGAAGCCTTTCGAAATCCTTCTGTAATTACCGTTGGGTGAATTTTTTGTTGTAAAAGCTTTTCAGCTCGCTTTAATAGTTCCCCTGCAAATATTACGGAAGTAGTTGTGCCGTCTCCAACTTCAGAGTCTTGAGTTTTAGCAACTTCGACCATCATTTTTGCTGCAGGATGTTGTACATCGATCTCCTTTAAGATTGTGGCACCATCGTTAGTAATGACTACGTCACCAAATTGATCGACGAGCATTTTATCCATTCCGCGTGGACCTAACGAGGTTCGCACCGATTCAGCGATTACTTTTGCTGCTGCGATGTTATTTGACATTGCGTCTTTTCCACGAGTTCTCTCAGTACCTTCCCGCATTATATAAATAGGTTGTCCGCTTAATCCCATATTTAATTCACACTATATTGATTTTTTTTTATTAATATTTTATTTATTTATATATAATGATCTCTAAGTCATAAAATTAAAAAAGTTTACGAAAATATGATAAAATAATATTTTTTCTAATTTAAGACAAAAAACAATAATAATTTCATTAGCAAAATTGCATAACAAAATTTTAAAATTTAAAGTTATTAGAAAATTATTTAGTTAACTCTCTTTTCTTTGGACGTAAATCTTTAGATCTGCATCTACGACACTTTTTTGCTCTGATAGGATTCAAAGCCCCGCATCTACGGCACACGCTTTTCATTAATAAATGATGTCTGGCAATTTTTCTTTTATAAAGGTCATCAATGGGCAAACTTTATTCTCCTCGATTTTCTAGTCGTTTTAGTTAATTTACTAATTACTTTATTACATTACTATTCAAAATTTTTTCTTTTATTGATTAATCACGTATCGATAAAAGAACAATTTGGAAAACATTCTAAAGCTAAAAAATTTTTAGTTTTTCATTTTTAATAATTTCTCAAATGAAAAAATTAAAATTTTATAATTAATAATTCAAGATAATATAAAATATTATAAATTTCAAAGCTAGATGAATTAAGTTGCCAAAAGAGATATTTGACGAAGCGAGATTTTTAGAGTTATCAGAGCGAGCTGTTCATTGTAGGGTTAAAAGGTCAAAAGATGTGGTGAAGTTAAAGCTTAGGACAAAACGCCACCTTTTTACTTATAAAACAGATCCAACTACGGCTGATAGGCTAGTAAGAAGCATTGTTTGTGATATCATCGAGCTATAAATAGATGATATATTAATTTTTGTGGTTTAAAGTTAATGAAAAATCTTCCAGCGTGTAAAACATGTGTAAATTCCGGATTTTTTTGCACTAGTTGTCAAGATAAACTAGATGCGGGAACACTTACTCAGTTTGAGTTAGATTTAGCGAAGGATTTACTTAAATTAGAAGAAAGCGAAAATTTTGGGTTTTTAAGAGATATTTCTCTCTATAAAGCTATTGATTTTGAGGATGTTGTAATCTTAGTGATTGGAAGGAGAGATAAGATCAAAATCAAACAAAATTTGATTGATTGGATAAAGAAAACTTACGAAATCGATGAATTAATCTTAATTGAGCAAACAAAAAACCCAAGGCCCGCTTTAGAAAGTTTAATTTCTCCTTATAAATTATTTTCACTAAACGAGATTTTTTTAGCTACTGGGGATATTGAATTTAAAGGCGTTCTTAAAAAAGCCGATCAAGACTTAATATTATTTACCCAAAAAGAGCTTGAAGAGTTAGTTTTAGAACTTACTGGTAATGTAATTCGCATTGAATTTATATAATTCTAACGAATTTATTTCTTAATTCCTTAATACTAAATAGGTTTAAATTACTATGGATGAATATAAACAAGTTATTTTAATTAGGACAGATTTAAAAATGGGTACTGGTAAAAAGTGCGCTCAATCATGTCATGCTTCAATATTGGCTGCAGAATTAGTTAGAACGAAAAATAAAGCAGTTTGGAAAAATTGGATGAATACAGGCCAAAAGAAAGTAGTTCTAAAAGTGAGTGGTATGGAGGATTTGAGAGATATCGTTATTCAATTAGAAAAGAATAACCTAATGTACTTTTTAGTGAAGGACGCTGGATTAACGCAACTAACTCCAGGAACCACAACTGCTCTTGGTATTGGGCCTACACTATCAAAATATATAGATAAAATAACTGGAGATTTAAAGTTATTGTAATTTAACATTTTCAGGTTAAATAAATTGGAAAGAAATAATAATAATACCCATATTATTCAAAATAAGAACGAGAGAGAACTTGAAAAAGGCATAGGAATAGAAATTTATTCCACATCAAGTTTTAGCGGTATTAGTGCTATTTATAAAAAAAGGTATAAAGACTTTATTGTTAAAGAGATAACCGATACAGGGCAAACTCTCGAGATCAGCGGGCATGACACTACCATCAATTTCTCTAAAGATTCAAAAGATAAGTATACGACATTTAATTTAGTGAAGATCAACAAGGATACATTTGGAGCGATAAGAATGATTAGTAAAGCATTAAATATACATCCGAATCTAATAGAAGTTGCAGGATTAAAAGATAAGCGTTCTATAAGCGTTCAAAAAGCCTCAATTAAAGGAAATCATGTCGAAGAACTAAAAAAATTAAAGTTAAAAGATATCTTTTTTAGAGGTATAAAGCCTACAAAGAAGTCCGTTAAATTGGGAAGTAATAGGGGTAATCATTTTATAATTACTCTTAGAAATATCGAAAAAAAAGTAAATGAAGAAAAAAAAATTAAGGCGTTATTAAACGAGTTACACGCTCGTGGTTTTCCTAATTATTACGGACTTCAAAGATTTGGTACTTTTAGGCCTAATTCACACAAAATAGGGCGTTTTATATTAGAAGGCAAATATCAAAAGGCATACGAAGAGTTTGTCTTAGCAACTTATTCAACAGAATTACCTCAATCCCTACTAGTACGTGAGAAATTAAAGAATTCTGGTGACCTTGAAAAAGCTTACAATTCATTCCCTGAAAGTTTAAATTATGAAAGGGATATGATTAAATACTTAATAGATAATCCAAGAGATTACGAGGGAGCGATTAATCATTTACCTAATTATCTTATTAAATTATTGATAAGCTCTTTTCAGTCTTATCTGTTTAATAAAATGTTATCGTTAAGACTTAAAAATGGAATTTCTTTATATGAACCCGTTAAAGGCGATGTTTATAGTATCTTAGATGATGATAATGGAAACATTACTAAAATAAAATATACATACGGTGGGTTGTACGATGAATTTTTGCGAGAAGCAAATAATTTAAATCGAGCAAGAATTATAATACCACTAATAGGGTACAATACAAACTTAGACGATTTCCCTTTAATGAAATCTCTACTTTTAGAAATTCTCGATAAGGAGCAAATTTCTATAGAAATATTTAATAATGAGTTACTCTATATGTACGAATTTAAAGGCTCTTTTCGGCCGATAATCGTTAAACCGCTTGGTTTAAAAATATTGGAATATACTGAAGACGACATATTCCAAAATAAGAATAAATTAAAAATCGAATTTTCTCTCCAGAAAGGTTCTTACGCAACATTGCTATTACGTGAAATAATAAAATAAAGAACTATTCAACGCTTATTTCATATTCTTGAGAGGTCTCATTTCCAAGAATATCAATTACCTTTACTGATATTTGATATTTACCTACTTTTTCATAGGAATATCGATATGAGGTTAAATCTAATCTACGGTTTTTTGGCGTTCTGTAAGAAATCCACATCACGTTAAAAAAACTATTTTGACTATTAAAATCAATAGTCCAACTATCTATCCAATCAGAAAAAGATATTATCTTTTTTTTAAGTTTATTCTTAATTGATTCTAAATTTGGAACAAAATAGTCTATTAATTCAATTGATATATTATTATTGTCTTTTAGTATCTTAATTTCAAATTTTACATCTTGAAATAGAGTTTTTTTTTTTTCCTTTTGAATGTTATTGACTAAAAAATCATCATAAACGTTAATATCTTGGAGATTTTTGTTAATACTTAAAATTTTGAATGGATAAGGATATATTTTATATTTTTTTTTCCAATTAATAAGATCGTTACTATTATAAATGTCAAGGATTCTCTTACGGCTTATATTTATCGCGTGTTTTGTTACATCTGAACCAATCCAGCGTCTCCCAAGTTTTTCTGCTACTGCCAATGTTGTGCCCGAACCACAGAAAAAATCTGCTACAATGTCTGTTTTATTAGAAGATGCAAGGATAATTCTTTTCAATAATCTTTCTGGCTTTTGAGTAGAAAAACCTTGATATTCTAAAGTATTTGCTCTAATGTATGGAACATCGTTCCATAAATCCCGAGGAAAAATGCCTTTTTCTTGAATATATACTTTTCGCGATAGTTTTTTACCATTATGACTTCCTCCTCTATAGTAATAAGTCCCAATATCGTCCTTTTTAAGAGCATTCTTAACCCGGTTTGAATATTCCATGTAAATCTTTGGGTCGTCGTTAAATATGTAATCATCTGATTTTGTATAAAACAATACTACATCATAAGAACGAATAAAAAAACGTCTCGTTTTCGCCGATGCAGCTGGATAAGCCCATATTATTTCATTTTTAAAATTTTCTCTACCAAAGATTTCGTCCATTACTATTTTTATGTAATGAGAAATGTGCCAATCTAAATGCACGTAAATGCTTCCGTCTTCAGCAAGTAACTCTTTCATTAATACTAATCTTTCGTACAAAAAATCGATATATGCATCTATTCCTCCCTTCCACGTGTCTGAATAAGCCTTGGTAACCTCAAAAGCGTCGTTTTCACCTATTAGCGTTTTGAATTTGAAATTACCTCCAGTTGCGAAAGGAGGATCGATGTATATTATTTTGATCTTGTTTGAAAATTTTTTTATCAGCGAATTTATTACATCACTATTATCACCCCAAATTAAGAGATTATTCCAATCATTGACTTTAAATTGGGAAGTTTGGATATTTGAAGTATTTTCTTGAATTAATTCAATGTCGGATATAAATTTATTGATTGTGGGGTTTTTTATTGATTCCAATACTTGGAAAGGATAAGACATTTGAGTTTCATGTGTTTTAGACCTTTCAAATTTATCTTTATTTTTCCAATACAGATTTGGCATTTTTAATTAATTATAAGATAACAAAAAATTTATTGTTAATTTCCTTTTCAAATTTAATTTAAGTAAAACTTGAGATTTGAAGGTTAATATGTCTATTGATGAGATGAATGGTTGGAGAAAAACGCACTATACAAGGGATGTAACGCCTGAATTAGCTGATCAAGAGGTAATTCTTGGCGGCTGGGTAAGAAATTATCGAAATCTTGGAGGTCTGAAGTTTATAAATTTACAAGATAAATATGGCGAACGACAGATTACTTTAAAAAAAGGTGTCGTTTCGGATGAGGTATTTGAAAAAGCCAAAGTTGGTTATCAATATTGTCTTATGGTTAAAGGTAAAGTGAAAAAATTTGAAAAAGCACCAGGTGGGATTGAAATTATTCCAACTGAAATTAAAATCTTAAATAAGACTCCCGATAAACTTCCAATTGATATGACAGGAGAAACAATTTCAGAACTTGATCTTAGACTTAATAATAGAGCTTTAGATTTGAGATCTTTAAGAAACCAAGCAATCTTTGAAATCCGTGGGCAGGTGTTAATGTCAATTAGGAACTTTCTACTTAGACAAGATTTTACAGAAATCACTACCCCTAAAATAATAGGTTCCGCGACTGAGGGGGGTACTGAGTTATTTCCAATTATGTATTTCGATAAAGAGGCCTTTTTAATACAATCTGCTCAATTGTATAAAGAACAATTAGGTGGAGTATACGAAAGGGTATTTGAAATTAGTCCTGCCTTTAGGGCTGAGAAAAGTCATACGAAAAGGCATTTATGTGAGATTTTCACTTTGGACGTTGAGATGTCTTTTGCTGACATGAATGACGTTCAAAAAACTTTAGAAGAATTGGTTCATAATGTCATAGTAGATGTTCGAGAAAATAGAATGCCTGCTTTGAAAGTTTTAAATATGGAAGATAAAACAATAATTCCAAAATTACCTTTTCCTCGCTACAAATACGACGAAATCATTGAATTAGTTGATAAAAAATTTGGAATTACTATTGAATGGGGAGAAGATATTTCTACAGAGGCATATCGTAAACTAGGTAAAGAATTACCGGGATATTACTATATAACTCATTGGCCAATGGAAATAAAACCATTTTATATTTTACCGTCAAATAATCCAAAATATAGCGAATCTTTTGATCTTCAAATGGGATGGCTTGAATTAACTTCGGGAGGAACAAGAGTTCACAATAAGCAACAATTAATTGATGCTATTGAAGCTAAAGGATTAAATCCCGCATCTTTTGAATCGCATGTAAACGTGTTTGGTTTTGGAATGCCACCTCATGCGGGTTTTGGCTTAGGAATAGCTCGTTGGATAACCTTTATGTGTGGTCTTGACGACATTCGAGAAGCGGTAATGTATCCTCGAACACCCGATCGCCTAACTCCATAAGTCTTATATTTCTAAGATAATTTATTATTTTAATTAATTTTATTTATAATTATAATTATGTCAAACGATTGGATTGAATCTTACATTAGAGCTGGTAAAGCTGTTAAAGCTGCCAAAAAGCTTGCTGCAAAATTAATAAAACCAGGAGTTTTATTCTTAGAAATTGCTAATAAATGTGAGGAAGAAATATTAAATCAGGGTTGTGGGTTATCTTTTCCAATTAATATGTCTCTAGATGAGATAGCTGCTCATTATAGTCCGCCGATCGATGATAATACTATTATACCTAATAAGGGATTATTGAAAATCGATTTAGGTTCCCACTATGACGGTTATATTGCCGATTCAGCAATAACAATTAACATAAATAACGACGAAACGCTTCAAAACATTATAGCCGCCGCTCAAGAAGCCCTTGAAGCAGCAATTGGAATTTTTAAACCTGGCACAAAATTATACGAATTGGGAGATGTAATTGCTAAAAAAATTAAAAATCGTGGATTAGAACCAATTTATAATCTTGGAGGCCATGAATTGAAACGATACAACTTACACGCAGGTCCTTTTATTCCAAATTATAAAGCTATAAGCCATAATCAAATTTTAAAACCTGGAGATGCTTATGCGTGCGAACCATTTGCTACTTCTGGCAATGGTATAGTAGAAAATGGCACTAAGTCTTATATTTATCGATTTAAAAAATCACAGAAGGGTTTACCCTTTATAGAGAAGAATTACATGGATCAAATAAAAAAATTAACTAAAAAACTACCTTTTTCGCCCCGTTTGCTCGAAAAGTATAACATCATCCCAAAAAATAAGATTCAAAGAACAATTGATGTTTTTGTTCGCAAAAAAATTCTAGATCATTATCCAATATTAATAGAAAAAACTAAAAATCCAGTTGCTCAACAAGAACACACCATCATAATCGATATGGATGGAAATACTATTGTTACAACATGAAGATAAACCGAAGGAAAACATCACAAGTGTTATATTATGTGCCGGTGAAGGCACTCGTGTTAGAGATATTGCGAAACATATTCCAAAGCCACTGATTAAGATCAGATCTTTAAACAATCAAACTATTCTGTCGCATTTAATTTCTAATTTAATTAATTTAGAGGTTGAACCAATTGTAGTGGTAACCGGTCATTTAGGCGAGCAAATTGAAGATTTTGTAAATTCTTACAAAATAAAAAATAAATTAAAAAAAAATCAAATATTAGTAAATCGCTCTGGAGTTCAATATAAATTAGGTCCATTACATTCCTTCCTAAGCATTACAGAAAACAACCAAATTTATAAAGAGAATAGAATTTTTATGATTTTTCCGGGAGATACTATTTTTGATCACAATCTTTTGCAAGAAGCTTTGAACCTTTTATTAAAAAATTATAGTCTACTTGATAACTGTTCAATCGTTTTTTACAGAAAGATAAAAATTAGCTCGTTAAAAAAAAGATTTAAATCAAACGATCATAACCAGTTTAAAACAATATCCTATTTAAAAATAAATAGAAACGGATCAAAATCAATTGTCAGAGAGATCAAACAGAGAACTTTAAGTTCTTTTACTAATAAAAAAACGATCCATCAAGTTATACCCATATTTGTTTTCAGTTTTAGAATAGTTCAGGAAATTAAAAATTTAGCAAATAGTAAAAGATTTAAAACGATTAGAGAAATTATTAATTTAATAATCAAGAAAGAAGAAATCTTTTTAGCCCTTCCTATTGATCCTGAATGTAATTTTTATGATATTGATTCTCCTATTGATCTAACGATTTTAAATGAAAAAAAAAAAGATGGACAATAGTTTCAAAGGAAACTCGATATTTTAGTATTCTTGTTTCAAAGGAAATACACCTTTTACTCCGTTGAATCGAATTTTAAATCAAAGCTCCTATTGTAAGAATTCATTACTTTTATTGAAAGATATTAATGTTTGGATGTCTCGTGTATCATATATCAAAAAAATTATTTAACTCGACAAGAGATCAGGCAAGAGTGTCAACTTGCACCATATACTAATATCAATTCTAAACTGATTGCTATATCTCTATTATTACATTATTGCTCCGAAGTGCAAATTAATCTTCCTATGATTCAATATAACGCACTAAAGGAACGTGATAAAATAAATCCACATGGAAATCAAGGCATAAGCATTAACTCTGGGCGTACAAAAAAAAAAATCCAGAACTTAAGAATCTGTTATCAATTTTGCAACAACAAGCTAGTTGTTTCAATTGTAACGATGTATTCTAAACCAATGCATATATTATTACTATTGTCCAACAATAAATATAACAAAATGACTATTTAAATGTTATTATTAACTTCTTTACTAATTTACCATTAGAAGTAAAAGAAAGCCCACACCTTTAGTGGTAGTTCAATCTTTTAATAACATAAAGTTTAATAAATCTGAAAGTTATCATTCAAAATAAGAATAATTACAGTATACAAATTATTGACGATTATGTCTGATAGTGGAATAATATCCATAAAAATTGATCTCTTCGGGATTGGGAGCGTATTTGCTAATATAATTCGACATCATGCCCCCTTATCTGCCGATGCCATTCTAAATAAGATGCCCTTTGTTCTAAAAGGTCGATTTAGTTTTGGAGCAAAAAAATATTGGACGCTTCCAGGTTTGGAATTAAATAAAGGCCATAATTCGAAATCAATTAAAAACGTTGAAAAAGGAGATATAATATATAACCCAAAAACTGATGAATTGATAATCCTTATAGAAAGTACAGAAATGCCAAATAAAGTAAATAAGATTGGAAAAGTTACGGAAAATATAGAATTTTTTCTACAAGCTAGAAATGGCTTAGGAACTAAACTGTCCAGGGTGAAATAGGTTTAAAAGAGAAATCAAGGAGAATTAAATGGCTATCTCGAGAAAGATAACTGTTATTTTCGCCTCTTTCTACTTAGGGGTTATTATCTATTTGATTTTATTCTTAACAGTTCCAGAGATTCAACAAGCAATAATTCTGTCAAGGCATGATATTACTGGACTTACAGACGGTTCCAATTATATCATAGCACTTTTAATCTCTTTTTTCATTTGTCTTATAGGAAACGCTAGCATAGGGTTTCCTATACCATATCCCTTTATTCTTTTTTCTTATTCTAATTCTATTTATCTTAAATATTCAATTGCAGGATTGACCTTGAGTGAAGTACTTGTAAATGGTCCTTTTTGGTTAGAAATACTAGGAATAGCTGTTGTTGGTGGGTTAGGGAGCGCACTAGGCGAACTTGTAGGCTTCTTGATTGGAATTGGCGCAAAAAAAATAGCTTATAGAACTCACTCAAAAACACTTGATAACGTACAAGGATTCGGTAAGCTGGTATTGGATCACCCAAAAACCATGCATTTATACATATTTGTTGCCGCAGCTTTGCCAATTCCAGACGACCCTCTGTGGATAGCTTTAGGAATGTCAGATAAAAAGATATTTTTCTCTAGATGTATTATATGGGCCTGGGCAGGAAAGAATATCACTACTCTATTCTATGTAATTTTCCCTTTATTACTTTTACTTGGATTTAGTGCTACGGGAATTGAACTTAATGATATCTCGAGCGTAATAACAGAATCTATAATGTTATTAATTACTCTAGCAATTATGCAATTCATTTTGCAATTTAATTGGGATAAATATCTTGATAAAGGAAGCGAGAAAAATTCAGAGCTCAAATAAATAGAATTAAAGTTTACTTTTTCTTCTCTTCATTTCTTAAGCAATTTTTACAAACGAAGATTGTCTTCTGTTTATTTTTCGAATTTTCGTCTTGGTAAATTCTTTTGTAAATATAATCGCCGCATACCATGCACAAAGTTGTGGTCCGCGTTTCGTTTAATAACGGACCTAAATTGTCAAATGTCATAAATTAAGTTTAGATCTTTGATTTTGAAATTGTAATTTCAATTTTGCTAATTAAATCTTTTTTATTTCGATTATTTGAATTATTTTTTCTAAAATCGTTATTTCTTCTATAATTACCTTGTTGTCTTCTTTCGAAATAAGGACGACTTCCCAGTGAAACATTCTCTATTTCTACAGAAGGATACATGCGATTTCTTACAATTTCTGCTACTTCAACTGCGGTAGAAATCTCTTCGCCTTCTCCTTTTATTAATAACGATTTAGTACCCCCTGAAAAAGCAAAAATGGCTTCTTTTATCGTTTTTTCTTTTTCTGCGCGATTTCTTATAATTATATGCGTTGTATTATTAGGCATGAAAGAATTTGTTAAGTTTGATTTAAAAGCAGATTAAGATTAATATTACTCCAAGTAATATAAAAGTTATTTAAATTCAATACTTTGAAATCTTAAAAAATTTGTGAGAATTAGAAGTTCAAATATTAAATTCTGAACGAGAATTGAGATCATCTAATATTTTTTTATATTCAGAACTCCTTTCCTCAAAGTGTTCAATTATTTTCCTTTCATCTGTATCTAAATAATCAAATAGAGGAGAAATAATTTCAATACGCTTAGTAAACTCGTTCATTAGTTTTTTATGCCATTCGTTCGGCTTAGCTAGCATTGCTTTAATTTTTTTTTTAAATTTATCTTTCTTTTGTTCAAAATCTTTCATTTGATTAGTTTTCTTTATTTTAATTAGACTATCTTCGCACTTTTTCAATTCTTTTTCTATCTTTTCTCTAAATTTAGGGATTCTATAAATTTTTTTGTCAATATCAGGATCCCATTCGTATAAGTAATAGTCGTCCTCTTCAGCTTCTTTTTCGTCATCAGTTAATTTAATCTCTTTTTTCAAGACCATAATGAGACCAAAATTTCTCTGGAGTTGAGCCAAATACCTTCGTCGTAAAATATCGTCAATATACTTAACTTCCTTTAAAACATTTTTCATGTTTTTGAAAATTTTTTTAACTTCTTTTTCAGCGTTTTTTACCATTTTTTCTTTACTTAATTCAAATTTTAATTCTATAGTATTAGAATAAGTAGCAAACATGCCGCGATCTGGGTTCTTCAGCCTTATTCCCGCAATTCCTAAGTAATAAGTACTAGACGCTATTTCAGTATGATCAAACACTAAAGCTATAGCAAAAGGATTTACACCTTGATAAAACAGTTGCGTTTCAATATCTCTAGGCGAAAATATAAAACCAATACCTGGGTGTGTATGCCACCACCCTACAAAGAACTCTTCTTTATTATCTTGGATAGATCTTTCATAGACTGCCGTGTTAAATTGCGCTGTATCTACATAATGTTTGCTTTTGTATTCAACATAGGCTCTATCACCCACCATCACGGGGATTGCATCTTTAATGATAACTTCTTTATTATCTTTTATCGAGCCTATTAAAATTCCATAAACTTCACGCCACATTTTTTGAGGTAAATCTTTATTTCCATATCGCATAGCGTAGCCAATAATTCGCCTATATGCGTTATATGAAATAAAAGTAGGCGTTTCCGCCGGATCAATACCATATTTTTGAATATGATATTCTTTTGTTGATAATTCAATAATACCATCTGATTTAGAAGTCACTGTTTCAATATCTTCTTTCTCGATTTCGTTTTGTTCAGCGCTAATGTCATCTACATCGTTATTATTAGTTTCTCTTCTGCTCATCAAATAATCAATTTACAAAGTATTTTAACAAATTAAATATAAATTAATGATTTTTATTCTTTTATAGTTATATTAATTCGAAAAACATACTTAAAAAGTTATGAAAGTTATTGGGTTTTGCGGACTTCCTGGTTCTGGTAAATCAACTGCTTTAATTGCGATTGAGAATTTAGGTAAAATAATAACAATGGGTGATGTGATTAGGAAAGAAGCTATAAATAAAAATATTGAGCCTAACAACGAAAATTTGGGTAAAATTGCAAAGGAATTAAGAGAACGAGGGGGTGATGCGATTGTGGCGAAAAAATCGGTTGAGATGATTAAAAACCAAACAAATAAAGTAATTTTCGTGGATGGGATAAGATCTCTATCTGAAATAGAAGTATTTCGTAGGTATTGGAAATTTCCGGTTATTGCTATTGAAACTAGTGATGATTTACGATATAAAAGGATAAGAAAGCGTGCTCGTAGTGATGATTCAAAAACTTTTACAGAAATTATGAAACGGGATAAACGAGAGTTAGGATTTGGCCTTAAAGAAGTAATAAATAAAGCCAACTACAAAATTATGAACGATTCTTCTGAAGAAGAATTAAAAAAAATAACGAGAGAGATCGTTTTAGAAATAATTCAGAATTATTAGAAGCATTTAATCGAACTTTAAATAATCTGCTATAGTTTTAGCTAAAGATACTTTAGCTACTTCGTTATCAATGGAATCAGTACCTATGATGTAATCTGCTCCAGCTTTTAAGATGCGATATTTCGCATGTTGCAACATTAAAGCGTGTGTTGCCACAGCAAATACTTTTTTAGCTCCACCTTCTTTAGATAACCTGATTGCTGTTGCCATCGTCCCTCCTGTTGCGATAATATCATCTGCAATGACTACATCTTTATTTTTCAAACTTAAATTGCCCGTCATAGTTATTTCTCCGGTTTTAACATTGCGCGTTTTCTCAAAATAATCAACAGGTATGTGTTCTCCAAAATGTTTTGCAAAAGCTTTAGATCTTTCAACTGCGCCTTTGTCAGGTGAAACAACAACAATATCTTTTTCACTTAACGACTTAATGTAATCTGCTAATATCTTCATTGAATCAATATTAATTGTTTTACACGATAAATTTTCTAAAATTTCAGGAGCATGAACATCAACGGTATAAAATTCATCTATACCTAAAGAATTAATCATACGCAAAAGCACATGAGCAAAAGGACATTCACCAGGTCTAAATACTTTATCTTGCCTAGCATAAGCAAAATAAGGTACTACGATAGTTATTTTACTTGCCCCCATCCGTTTGACGGAATCTACCATCATTATAAGTTCAATTAGTCTTGCATTTTGATTGCCGCAAAAATTTGGTCCTGTTGATTGAACGATGATGACTGCTTTTCCTTCTATTATAGTTTCATCTTCAATGTTAATTCTCAGATAATTCTCTCCATCAGGAAACGTTTTAAATTCGGTATTTATCGACTCAACACTTAATTCCTTAGCAATCTTTACTCCCAGCATTTGAGAAGCTGGACCTACAATAAGAATTTTTTCCATAAAATACCACTTTATTTATTGGGATTTTAACATTTTATTTAATGAATTCTTTCTTATATTTTTTTTAAAAATTCAAGAGAAATATTAAAAATTTCGTCCCTATGTTTTTTGAATGAGTGCCCTCCAGTATTATAAATAATTACATTTTCCTCATTTAGTCCAAGATGTTTTTTTATTTGATCTAAGTTCTCAAAAGGAATACGGTTATCATCTTTACAATGTGCGATCAGTATTCTCTCATTATTTTTCGGATCTTTATTTAAATAATATTTAGGGCTTATAAGTTTTATAATATCATCAGGGAATCTTATTTTTGTTGTTTTGTAATCATAACGGGTACATAGTGCTATTATCTTTTTTACTCTCATGTCAAGAAACCCGCGAGTTAACATTATTGCTCCTCCCAAACTTCTGCCAAACAAACCAATCTTATCGTCTAATAATCTTTTTGATTGCTCATTTACAACCCAATTAATTACTTCTTTAATATCAGAAAATATTTTTGTAACCATTTTATCCCATCTTGAACCTGTTTGCTTTTTAGTCTCTCCATGCGCGCGATAATCATAAGATAAGACGTAAAATCCAGCATTCGCAAACTTTTCAGAAAACAACTTTACAAAATAACTTTCTCTATGATCTAATAATCCCGCAAGGTTTATTATAAAAGGGCCTTTTGGAGGCGTATTCATGGAGTAATAAATTGAACCTTTGAGCTCTATATTATCGGATTCTATCGGAATTTCAATGTTTTCTATTTCTACAGTAGTCATGTTAAGATTAATTAAACATTATTGTTTTTATATTTTTCAATTGCACCCTTTAAAGTATCCACAGTTAATACTAAACAATGTTTGTGATCGTCCGGTAAACCGTGTAACTCGCGATCGAGCTCTTCTGGTTTCAAATTCTCTGCAAATTCAATAGGTTTTCCTTCAATTAATAATGTAGTTTGGCTTCCTGTAGCTACCGTAGCGCCACAACCATCTGTATAGAAGTTTGCGCTTTCAATTATTCCATCTTTAATTGTTAAAAAAAATTCCATAGTGTCGTTACATGACCCTTTAATTGAATGGGAAACCGTGAAATTCGACGGTATGCCCCAATTCTTTGGATTGTGAAATAAATCAACTACACGTTTGCTATAGGCTTTAGTCTCTTCATCTATTATCTCTTGTTGGAGTTTCTCAACAAATTTATCAAAAGCATCCTCATCTTTAACCATGTTATTTACTATCCTCCAAATGGTTCATAATATGTTTCTCTAAACGCTCTTTTCTTGTAATTTCGTTTGGAGTTTTATTATATTTATCTAAAATGCCTAAAATTTCCCGATTTAAGGCGTCGTGTTCGCGTAAGCAACTACTTTTTTTCAAAAATTCCTCTCCGTGCCTTAATGCGGCTAAGTTTTCCGTAATTTTTATTAATTCGGTAGCAATGATACTGTTAATATAAATTAAGTCTGAAATTTCATTTTTTATATAAATACCTAATTTTAATTGGTCAGCAGACATATGCACTAAAATTCTTCATAAAATTAATTCCTTACTATAATTAGGATATAAAAGCAATTTTAAAATGAAAAAGCAAAATAAATTGCTATATATATTAAAGCTCCAATAATGAAAGCACCTATAGCCCCCAATCTCATAAAAAAAGTTTTTCTCATGTCAGGTTTTAGAACCTCCTTCGGGAAAACTTTCAGATTCTTTAAATATTTATTGATAAGGCGGTCTTCTTTTAAATCTAAAGTAATTGGAATTCTATAGGTTATAGATGTGGTTTTAAATTCGACAACATCGATTGGAAGACACAAATAAAATATTATGAAAACTATCACAACACACAATAACGATGTGCTTAGAAGGTTATCAATTATTAAACCCATTGTATCAGCAATTACCCACCCTTCTACTTGTTGGATCGTCATAAATACCAGCAATCCGCTTATTCCAAATATATCAAAAAAATCTAATTTTCTATACCACTTTCTCACATTGATCGATTCTATGTTATTTGCGGCAACATAGTTGAATTTATAATAAAAAGATCGTTTGAACCTAAATTTCTTTAATTCTTCGTCAAACTGCAGTATATCTCCATCTTTATTACCAAAATCGTAAAACAGAGATTTTACAAATAGCATTAAGCCATACATTAAGGATATCCACCAAACTAAAGGACCAAAAAATACCATCTGCGTTAGCATAACTATTGCAAATACTATTAAAAACAACCCAAAGACTAAGTTGAATAATTGAAAATTAGTAGTACTTACATCTGAAAATAATTCACTCTTCTTTAATTCCTCTCCCTCTCGTAAATTTGGATTACAATCTAAATAAGTGCTAAAATCCTCCTTGAACTGAGATTGATTTCTTAATTTCACGGGAGAAAACCACATTTCATAAAGTCTTTCCTTTGTAGTGATTTCAAAATAGTTTTGCTGAAACATTACTAAAATAATTAAGGCAAGGATATCTAAAAAAGAAATGATGACAAAGGTCCAAGATAGTACAAATTCTGGTCCGGCCCTTTCAGCAGCAAATAAGGGGATTGCTGTCATAAGTTGTAAAACGATAAAAGGAATCATTATTATAATCCAAGCTAATTTCGGTCCTGCGTGATTATTTTGATATCGAAGTACTTCAATGTCTTTCCTAGGAATTTCCGTTAACCACGGAAACCCAGGTCTTATTTCGTAAAAGAAAAGAAAATTCTTTGATTTAGAGAACACTCCCCGAAAGGGACTCAATAGAAAATATATTATCAAACCCAGCCCAATTCCTAGCATTGGAAGGCCAGTAACGTAAAACCACGATGGCCCGCCAAGGAATACAGCACTACCATATTTTACTTCGTGACCAATGTCATCTCCGAATATTAGAAAAGAAAATATGCCAACGCTGATTAAAAGTAATGCAGCTATACCTCTTGTTAAAGTAATTGAATTAAATTTAACGAATTTATCTATTGGTTCTCTTAAATCGCGCATTCTTTTTATTGTCAAAGAATTTTCCCGGATGTAATAGGGCGTAATGAAAAATTTTGATGTTATTATCCCTCCAAAAACAATTATTAGAATATCAACAAATAACGAGAGATTAATACCTTCGAGGGTTATTTCAAAATCAAATCCCGTAAAAAAGAATAAAAATCCTAAAAACATTATAAAAAGGCCAGTAAGTAGAAAAATAAAGCGCAATGTTCGCTTTTTAGGGTGTGTTAATTTTAATTTTTCAATTTCTTCGTTGTTTAAATAACTCATTAATCTATCAAAACTTTAATCTATCAAAACTATTAATATACCTTTTGTTTTTATCTTTAATAAAATTTCAATTTTAAAAATTTAAAAATAATTGATTTCAAATATTAACAAATTTGGATTAAAATAAAAAATGGATTATAAAGACTTTCACGACGGGTTATTGTCAATCTCGTTAATTCAATTTATTGTATCGCTTACTTTTTTAATAAGTTCGATTGTTTTAAAACCATATATTGCCTTGGAACCTAAAGAAAGGGATTTTATCGTTTTATTGACGGTATTAAATATGTGTTTTAGCATCTACTACGTAATAGAAGCGTTAAGATTAGAAAAAGTTTTTAAACTGGAAGACAAGCATGTTTTTAAATTTGGAAAAAGGATTGGAATTGTATCTTTAGTCTATTCACCCTTATATTTTACATTTCTCTCGCTTTTATTCCTTGATTTACACGAGTTGCAAGTAATGATGGTTTACTTAAACCTCATTATAGAAACATTGTTACTCGGTGTTGTATTTAAAGAAGTTTACGATCTTCTCTTTATAACTGAAGCTGAAAGAAAGTTTGAATTAGAAAAAAATCGTAAATTATACTTAGAACCTTAACAAGATTATTAAAATCAGTGTAATAAAAATTTTAGATATAATTATATTTTCTCTTGAATTACAGTTTAGCTAAATTTTCTAATGCGGTGTCGCACATTTTAAGTTTAGTTGAATATTTTTCCATCAGCTCTGCAAATTTTTCCACTTCAATTTCCTTATTATCTTTTAACACTTTCAATTCATTAATAGTTCTTACGATGCCAGCTTTTTTGTCTATCAATCGCTCTCGTTTACTATACGGTATTTTTTGTTCCAGTTTCCTTTTTTGGAACGTTTTAAACCTCTTAATGTTTAAATCCTTAGGTACAAATTTGGTTAAATATATGGTGCTTTTTGGAACGAACGGTGCTAAATTTTCTGGGATAATAATAATTGGTTCAGGATCCTGAATTCTTTTAATCTCGTCGTAATCTAATAAATCCATTTTATTATCTTTCAATATATCCGTAACAATAGCCAAATTGCCGTCAATATTGCTTTTTTCTTCGCTTGATAAATCAGATAACCCTTGGAGCATTTCCTTCCAGATTTCTTTAGATTTTTCGTAGTAGAAATTTGCTTTTTGCTGTAACTTTCTAACTTTGTCTTTATTAATATTTGTAATCGAAGATTCTAAAGAAGCTTGAGCTTTAAGATTGCAAGCTTTACCCATATCAAAGTGAAATTGAGCTCTTAGTTGTTGTTTTTTCTTCTCTTCGTGTTTTTTCAAATAAAATAATCTTTTTGATAATGCGCTTAATCCCGCATATAATTTTGAAGAGAAGTAAATATTATAAGAATTTTCTTCCTTTAATGCAGCAATACTTTGTGCTAAAATTCGAGACTCCTCCGAATTCAATTCGAGATTTTCAGATGAAAGAGTTACTCCTAATTCGGTCTGATTAATAGCTGCGGCGCTAAAATACGCAGCAGTTTTATACATTTTGCTGCATTCTACCATCGCTATTATCGCATCCTCCCAATCTTCCTCGTCTTCAAATTTTTCTGAGATATGAGAATAGGCTCTTGCCATCACCCATAAAGTACGGGCACACTCAAACATTAAATCTCTTACCTGAATTTCCTTGTTGTTGTCTAAAGGTTCTAAAAAATTCGGTGTGATGTCTAATTCTTTTAAAATCTTAATTTGGTCTTCATTTTGATAGTTAATGTTTAAAATTTTAGTGTACTCTAAAACAAGGTTTAAATCGTCTAAACTAAAACTTTCTTCTTCTTTTTCTAAAGCTTCTTCAATTTTCTTTATTTTATAATGCAGATATCTAATACGCTGCATTATTTCGTCTGTAAAAAAAGTCATATTCCATACTTATAGTTTTTTATTTAAATTTCAGTTAATTAAAATAATTTAATCATCATTTTAAAACCATTTTAAAAATATGAAAATTAATATACATTAAAAATGGTTAATCAAAAAATATTTATTTTTGAATTTGTGAGTGGAGGAGGATACAATAAAGTTGTTATTCCATCGTCTTTATTTTGCGAAGGTTATGCAATGTTAAGAACCACAATAGAAGATTTCAAAAAATTAGGTTTTCAAATAATTACTATATTAGATGTTAGGATTGAATTTTTATCTCAATACTTAAAAGCAGATATAATAAAACTAGTTAATAATAACGACGATTACATAAAAACATATACCGAATATGTAAGAGAATCTTCTTATTGCTTTATTATTGCCCCAGAATTTTCAAATATTCTTTATAATTTAACAAAAATAGCAAAAGATAATAAAAAGACCGTTTTAAGCGTAGGTTTGGATGGTATTGTTTTGGGAGCTTCTAAGCTAAAAACTTATAACTTCTTTCTGGAAAATAAAGTTAATACACCTAAAACTTATCGTATCCCATTTAAAAAAAGATTTGATTTAGAATTTATACTTCAAAAATTTGAAACATTAGGATGTCCAGTTATAATTAAACCTGAAGATGGGGTTGGCTCCGAATCAATATTTTACTTTGAAAATAAGGCGCAGATTACCCATTTTTTTGAAAATTCTAACGAAAAAATCGATCTAAGTAGAAATTATATCCTTCAAGAATACATAGATGGCGAGGACCTAAGCGTATCAATAATTAACGGTGTATCCTCTAAAAAACCAGAAGCCATGAATCAAATAATTTTAAGCATCAATGCGCAGATCATAAAATTTAAAGACTCCGTTAATGATTCCATCTACTTAGGTGGTTTTACGCCTGTAGTTGATTACGAGTTTTTAAAAGATAGCTTAGAAAAAATATTAAAAAGCATGGATTTGTCTAGTTTTCGAGGTTATTTTGGTATAGACTTTATTAAAAAAGCAGATAATTCTATATACTTTATTGAGATTAACCCTAGATTGACCACTTCCTATATAGGGATTAGAAATGTATTAAAATATAATCCGTTAGAACTGATTTTTAGCAAAGGTAAAACTTCACCTAATTTAAACAGATTACTTCATCAAGGTTTTTCTAAATTTAATCAACTTGAATTAAAATATGTTGGAGACGAAACATCCAACGAAATTATTGACATAATTATCCCAAAATTAATGAGCGTGATTCCAGAAATAGTAACACCTCCAATTGCTTTAAGTAAATCGGTTGTGGATCGAGACTTATTGTATTATTGTTTTATAGCAACGAAAACAAAGGATTTAGATTCTTCAGAGAAAAGAATTTCTAAAATTATTAAGATTTTTGGCGACTATAATTTTAAAACTATTAAATAGAAAGAAGAAGGATAATAGAAAAACCTCCGTAGTGGATCAACAGCGAAATAATTAACGAATTTTCAATCTTTAACTTTTTATTCACGCTTAAATTGTATGTTAACAACCATAAAGACAATACCTGGAATAAAATTACGAGCACATTATCTAATATTCTAACTGCTGGTAAATTTAAAGAGCCTGTAGAAAATAATATAAAACGCAATATCAAGTAAATATCTAAAGGAAATAAAATAATGGGAAAAGAAATTAAAAATTTCAACGTATTTTCTTTTTTTTTATAGATTATGCGACATATGCCTTCGTTAATTAGAAAAAAGAAAATAATATTACCTATAAATATAATAGCAAGTATTATTTGAAGAAATGGTTCAATAAATTCTAATTCAGATTGCCCAAAAAAGAGAAAAAAAGGAAATAAACCGTTCAGACCGCAAAATATTGCCCCTATTAAAGCAATCGTAATTGAAATTATTATCGTATAAATCATTTGGTTGCTTTCGTAATTAATATATTTTTTTGGAGTCAAACGCATTAATCCTTTCAAAATTGGCGAACTAAATTCTTTTTTGCTAAAATCAGGAGTAATGATTGTATTTATGTTATCCTTTAACGCGTTGTAAGCATGGCCACCCAATTCAGTTAAGTAGTACTTCTTATCGTCACGCTGTTCAATTAAATGAGATAAAGTGTCTAAATGGTGGTAAATCGTGCCCGTACTTACCTTCAATTCTTTTTTAAGGTATGTGAAAGAAGTAAACTTATTCTCTCCAATAATGTTTATAATCTTTCTCCTAAGTCCATGGCCTAGAGCGTAGTAAAAATTAGCCTCAGCATCGTAAATTTTAGCGTTTTCCTTATGTGTTTCTTCTTTTTCACTAATTGCTTGATCCCCTTCTCACTTAGCTTTCCTTTATTATCAGGACGTTTAAAATGTCGAAGAATATTAATATAGAGCCTATAATTGAAAAATAAAAACCTATTTGGGCGGTAGGAAGATAAATGAATTCTTTTGTGATGATTTCAAAAATGAATATCAAAAAAAATCCCAACCCAACGAAATTAATTATTACAGAATTAATTCTATAATCTATTTTATAAACGATTAAACCCGTTCCAACTAAACAGATTATACCGCTAATTAGAGGAAATAGATATAAAAAAGAATCTTCAATTGCTACACTCGTCGTAACAACATATATGTATATTAAGGATTGGTTGGAGAACCAAGATAAAAATTGCGATATTATCAATAATATCGAGCCAGTTAATCCTAACAAACGAAAATCTAAATATTTTTTGATATTCATAATTCTTTATGTTTATACGATTTTTAGATTAAAAAAACATTCAAATAGTATAAACTAAAATAGTAATATTAATTTAAGTCTTAAAATACAACTACAAAAAAAATTTTGAACTAAAATGTCATCGGAAAAAGAAAATGAAATTGAGCTGGACTCGATACCACTTCTCGATTATTTGAAGAAAGCGATCCCAGTCGAGGAACTGAGGGATTACTCGTCTGTAAGGCGTATTGGGAGCATAGATTTCGTCAAAGGACTCGCGATTGTCTTTATAATACTAGCTCATACTGCAGGTGCGTGGCTTGATTCTACTTGGTTGTTTCTCTATGGTATAGTGTTTAGTTTTCTTGACATTCTTGGTCCTTCTTTATTCGTTTTTTTATCCGCATTAAGCGTGGTTTTTAGTATTCGGCGAAAAAAGGGAGCTTTACCGGAAAAGGTCATAAGAAATAGAATTTTTTCTCGAGGAATAATGATTATTGTAATAGCAATTATATTCAATTTAGTTTCTATCGAGTTCACAATTCCCGGATATTCCTTTCCCGCCACACTTTGGGGTTGGAACATCCTAATGTTTATAGGAGCTTCACAGATCTTCTCTTATTACGCTTTAAAACTTAGTAAAATTTCTCGAGCTGTAATAGGAATGTTTATTATTTTTACATCTGACGCGATTAGACTTTGGCTTTTTCAAGGAAAAGTAGCGGGAGATGTGTTTATCACTATTTTACATTATATAATAGTCTCACCTTCTCCTATGACCCCGTTGTTACCTTGGCTCTCAATCTGTTTTCTTTCTTCGATTTTTGGAGAATACTTGTATGAAGCCATGATTGGAGGTACGAAAAAAGATTATAAAAAGTTATTTCGAACCTTTTTCTATTGGGGGATTTTCCTTGTTCTTACTGGCATTTTTTTAGGTAGCAATGCATTCGTTCCCGGAACAGGTTTTACAACCAGTGAACTTCCTTTAAGCGAGTATCCTCATATAGATCTTTTAAATATAATGCAAACAAAAAGTATCTTCCCCGATATTACATATCCTGGGATGTGGGAGTTCTTAATTCGAGGACGAGCGCCTAACATGATATACAATTTAGGAGCTGCGCTTTTACTCATTGCCATTAGTTTTTATTTTATCGACATAAAAAGGAAAATGAACAATTTTATTTCCATGACGAATTACTACGGAAAAGTGTCTTTGAGTTTGTTTTTGCTACATTTTATATTTATTACGCTCTTTTTACATTCTCTCAATTTGGTTGCTTTTGCATTCGTTTATTTTGGTTATGTAGGCTTCTGGGGCTTTCTAATGTATATATGGAACGAGTTATATGGCGGTAAGGGCTCTCCGGAATGGTTTATGGTTCAAGTTGGGAGAATTGGACAGAAGACAAGTGGTACGGTTAAGAAGGAAATACAGATAATAGAAAAAGAAGTAAAAGAGACGGTACAAAAAATAAAACAAGAACGCGATAAAGATTCAAAAGGATAAGTCTCTACAAATAATTTCTAATAGAATTTTTAATAATTATTATTTTCTTATCTCAATTTTTCTTTTTTATGATAAAGTTTAAATTTTCACAAGATAAGAATATTCTATAATTTCAAGTAATAATTTTAATTGGTAAAAATGAAAAATGTCAATTGAAAATGAATTAGGAACGACAACTGAATCCCCTCCACTATTCAATTATTTGCAAGAATTAATCCCATTAGAAGATATTAGGGATTTTGCTTCGCCAAAACGAATTGGAAGCATTGATTTTGTAAAAGGTTTCGCAATTGTTTTTATTATATTAGCGCATTCGGGTAGCGCTTGGTTAAACAGTGAAAACCAATATGTTTACGGGATATTATTTTCATTAATGGATTTCCTTGGCCCATCTCTATTTGTTTTTCTTTCGGCTCTAAGCGTAATTTTCAGTATAAAAAATAAGCAAAACATACTCCCTCCTAAAGTTATTCGCATGCGAATTTTCTCGAGAGGCGCGATGATTATCCTAATAGCGATGATCTATAACGTTGTATCCCTGAATTTGGATGGATTTGGCGTACCATTCCCTTTAAGCCTTTGGGGTTGGAACATCCTAATGTTTATAGGCGCTTCACAAATCTTTTCATTTTACGCTTTAAAACTAACTAAACTTTATCGGGGTATTTTTGCTATTATAATCGTAGTATTTTCAAACGTGATTAGAGACCTAATTTTTGTTCCAGGATTGGAAGCGGATAATTTAATCGTAATCGTAATTCATTTTATAGTAATTGGACCAAATCCCATGGTACCCCTCCTTCCGGGTCTTGCTATCTGCTTTATTTCTACGATATTTGGAGAATATCTCTACGAAGCAATGAATAAAGGGACTGACGATGCGTATGTTGGTTTATTTCGCATTTTTATGGTTTGGGGTATTATCTTGGTAGCAGTAGGTGTTGGTTTCGGTTCTCAATTGTACACTGAATCATCAATACCAGGTGGACTCTTAGAATATCCTCACATGATTTTATTAAGTGTAGCAAATGAACAAAGCTATTTTGTAATTCCCGGAATGCCTGAGTTTTTAATTAGGGGTAGAGGTCCAAACATGTTCTATAATTTAGGTGCTGCACTTTTAATAATAGCTATCTGCTTTTATTTTATTGATATCAAGAAGAACTATGGTAATTTCGTTAAGATGCTAGTGTATTACGGTAAAGTCTCGTTAAGTCTATTTTTTGTGCACCAGTTATTCCTTGGCTTATTTATTGGACAATTCGATGTTATTCTTTTCCTCATTATAAACATTACGTACGTTGGTTTCATGGGATTTTTGCTTTATCTGTGGATGGAGTACGCAAATGGAGTCGGAAGTCCGGAGTGGTTGATGGCTGCAATGGGAAGTCTTGGGAAGAAGAAACGAAAAAAATAGATAAAAAAAAATACACAAACTCAAAAATATTTTTTCCTTATTACTTTTTTCTTTTGAAGTACCAACCAGTCCTAAACATATAAATACCTTTAAGATAATATTGAATATAGTAAAATTAATAAAATAAAAATAGTAAATGTTTTCCTTAGTAAGGATGAATTTTTGAACATCCTTAACCTAAGAGAAATAATCACAACTCTTTGGTGAAATCATTGGAAAAATCGTCGAATATATCGTCGTTTAAGTTTAAAGTTTGTTTGTTTGGACCTGGAAATGTAGGTAAAACTTCCTTACTCATCAGATATATAAAAGATTACTTTACATCTGATTTAAAACAAACCATAGGTTCGAATTTTTTAATAAAGGATGTTGAAATTGACCAAACAAATGTTAGACTTTTATTATGGGACATAGGCGGTCAAGATCAGTTTGCAAAACTACGCACGATCTATTTCAAAGGGAGTAATGCGGCATTTGGAGTATTCGATTTAACTTCGCCTCAATCCCTTTTAAAACTCCCTGGGTGGATTAGCAGTATAAAGAAAACAGTTAAAAAGTCAATACCTATACTTATAGTCGGAAATAAGAACGATTTAGAACGCCAAATTGAGAGGGGTGAGGCAGAAGACTTGGCAAAGCGATTAAATTGCGAGTATTTAGAAACTTCTGCTAAAACGGGAGAAAATGTTGAACTAGCTTTTGAGAAATTAGCTCGAGCTTTGATCTCGAGCTCCGCAAGATAAAACTCAAGAACCTATTTAATCATTCAACCCTTCTAGCCTATCTTTACGTCAAACTTTTGTATCTCTTCAACCAAATTATCCAATCCAATAAATCTTATTGAATTTATTCCCAATACGCGAGCTGCTCGAACGTTATTAAAACCATCGTCAATAAATATAATTTCTTCTGGTTTACAACCTGCTATTTTTAAAGCCAACTCGAAAACTTTCGGGTCCGGTTTTGTCATGTGTATTTCATGCGAGAGAATAAATTCGTCAAAAAGCTCCCAAATATTCCATTTTTTTCTCTTCAAATAAGCCCAATGACTAGAATTAATATTTGACATGCAGATTATCTTTAGATCATTTAAAGTTTTGATTTTTCTAATTAACTCAACCATCTCTAAATTGAGGTCTGCAATAATACTATTAAACGCGTTATAAAACTCAGTTTGATTAAGAGCACTTACTTCAAGTAACTCGCAGGCTTGTTGGTAGAACTCTTTATCTGTTATTCTACCTTGGTGATAAGTATCTGATTGGCGAAAAAATTCTAACATTATTGGAGTTTTAGGTTTATTCAAAGGAGATGGAGTTATCACCTCTTTAAAGAACCTGCTAAAATCTAAATCGATTATTACATCTCCTAAATCTATAATAATACACTTTATTTTTTGTTTATTTTTTGTAATCACACATCACCATATTTGCGCAATTCGCGCTTTACTTTCTGAAATACACTTTGGTTGAAAATCGTCTAAAAGGCTTTGGTAATTTGTGTTTAGGGAACCCTTTCGTGTCGTCGACGAGCATTTCCAGTAGTTCGCTTAATTTTATATTGTTTATGTTTTTTGAAGTGCCTTTTTTTGGACCAATAGGTTGACCGATTAATCTTTGTCGTACCGAAATGGTTTGAGCTTCTTGCTCTTTTTTACCAAGTATTATTGTATAAGGAATCCACTCCACTTCTGATTGTCGAATCTTTTTTCCTAATTTCTCATCTCTATCATCAAAATCTACTCTGTAAAATTCTCTGCTGAGAATCTCCAAAACTTTTTCAGCGTATTCTTTCTGATCTTCACTAACTGTGATAATTCTTACTTGTATAGGAGATATCCACGTCTTAAATCCGGGAACAATTTTGTTCTTATCCCTAACAGCTGTTTCAATCAACCCCCATAAAATTCTTTCTAACCCTCCCGTTGGAGAATTGTGAAGAATTACAGGATACTTCTTTATCCCATCAATATCTGTAAAATGAATGTCATATTTTTGTCTCTTTTTTCCTTCGTTATCGATCATATATTCAAGCGAGCTTTCTACGTCAATTTGGTTAGTTGAGAGTGTAGCGCTTCTATTTTGAGCTGAGAGAACTGGTCTTTCGAACTTTAAAACAAAGTAAAAGTACCGTTCTTCCCATAATTCTAATAAAGCTGGTTGTCCTTCTTTCTTTGTTAAATCTTTAATCCAATCCTTGTTTTCTCTATAAAAATCTTTAGTTGCTCTAAAGATTATGTAAGATTTTATTCCCAAGTCGTCTAAAAGGTTTTTTATTAAGAAGTATTGACTTTTAAATTCTTCTACGGAGGACTTTACATCTTTGCATAATGTGTGCATATCAGGCATTACAAAACTTCTTAACCTTCTCAAACCTGTAAGTTCCCCTTTCATTTCTCGTCTAAAGGAATACTGTTCCCATTCATATACTCTTAATGGGAAATAGTAAGGTTTTAAATTCATAGAGCTTATTAAATCAAAAAGTAAGAAATCAGAAGCATATCTTAATATATACCTATCATTTCCCGATTCAACCCAATAGCTCCTCGCTGGAAAACGCGCAGTTTGTGCGGTTAACTTTTTGTTTTTAGTCGTATACATGAGAGGCGTGTCAATAAGAATAGCGCCATAATCAATTATCCTATCTTCCACAAAACTTTTGATCAAGTTTTTCATGATCACTCCTTTACTATACCAACGGAGATTCCCCGCATCTGTATTTGGATCGAAATCTACAAGCTCAAATTCTTTCATTACTTTGATATGAGCTGGTTCGATACCTTCATCTGTTCTTTTTGTTCCTAATTCAGATTCTAAGAAAAGCTGGAAATCTTCGTCTTTAACCTCTTTTAAGGGCAATACATTCTTATCATCGTCAAATTCTAAATCTAATTCAGTTCCTTGGGGTGTAATTACTTTAAAAACGGCATTTTCTATGTGTTCTTCGGGTTGAATGTATAGTTTTACATCTCGGTACATCTCAGCTACTTCGTGACCGATACAGTTTATTTTAAAAGATTTGTACCAACCAAATGGAGAAAATTTCGCTTTTATACCTTTATCTATTAAAATTTCTGCTATTTTAGGACAAACATCCATAGCGTTTGATTCATTACTAAGAAATTTACTTAAATGCGCCCAAGGGTAAACTAACACTTGATCAACCCTATATATCTCCCTTTCCTTTATTAACTCAAGAATTTTTCTTGGTTTTCCTTTGATTTGGCCACTTTCAATCTTTTTATTATGTTCTCTTATCTCTTCGTTTTTACGTCTAATTTTTTCGGGAAAATTAGTTATTTGAAATATTGCGTCTTCTATCACTTGAGCACCTTGTTTGGAAATCAAATCTGTATCGTAAGTATCTTGATCTTCTACAGATACGTAAGCTACTAAAATTAAGCCCTCCATTTTAATTACATCTTCGGGAAAGTCTTGTGGATTGCTTGTGGCTATTTTATTTTTTAGAACTTCCACGTTTTCAGAATGGATTAATAAAATTTTCATGATTATATCAAAAATCCTAAATATTTTTCTTCCTTTTGATAATTAATTACTAAAATTGAAATTAATTATTACTAAAATATTTATTTATAAGAATGAAGCTTAATAAGATTTTTTCGGAATTAGAATCAGAATTGGATAAATTAGATCAAGATAGAGAACAAATCCTTAAAATGTCCAGAAGGTTAATTCGGGAATGTAGTATTGCAATAAAACATATACATCGAAAGGAATTTAACCAATATCGCGAAAAAGTTTCAAATATAAAACAAAACCATAAAGAATTATTATTATTGGTACAAAATAATCCTGGGGTTTTATCCAAGTATTTAAAAACTCCAGAACAAGAATACGCAGAAGCTGTTGCTTTTTATTCGATTATTTCAAAAGAGGCTCTTCCATTGTCTAGCGAATTAAACATTACCCCTTTAAATTATGCTTTAGGGCTTGCTGATGTAATCGGAGAATTGCGAAGATACGCGTTGGATAATATTAGAAATTCTATTATAGACGATCTAAACTATGTTTTAGAAAGTATGGATGATATCTACGCGCAATTATTTTCGATTGATTACCCCTCTGGATTAACTCAAGATTTAAGGCACAAAACAGATGTAGCGAGAAGTATAATAGAGAAAACTAGAGGAGACGTTTCAATCTCCCTTCAAATGGATGATTTAAAAAGAAGTATGGAGAGAAATCTTTAAACTCCATAATTTTTAAAAATTTAACTGAATACATTAAAACGAGATGAAAAAAAATCGTTAAAAAAGTACTTATTGCTGGAACTTTTGATTTGCTCCACCCGGGACATTTATACTTAATCCAAGAAGCAGCTAAAATGGGTGATGTCTACGTCATAGTATCTACAGATAAAAACGCAGAGAAATTTAAAAATTATCAAATAACTATACCTGAGGATCAGAGATTAGAAGTAATAAAAAACATAAAAAATGTAAAAGAAGCTAGATTAGGAAGATCTGATAATGATACGCTTAAGACCGTTGAAGAAATAGATCCGGACATCATTCTCCTGGGGCCAGATCAAAAATACGATCTGGAAATACTAAAGCGAGGGTTAATAGAAAAAGGACTGACCCATATAACAGTTAAAAGGTTAAGTACTTATTATGATAAATATAAGTTACACTCTTCGTCTCTAATTAAAAAGAAAATTGTAGAACAATTTAAAAAATAAACTTATTGGTGGACTATTGGCTGAAGAAGAAATACCACAGGAAAATTATGCTAATTGGTTTGCTCTTTATCAACTCTGTCGATTAATAAAGAATAAGCGTAAAATCACTATAAGCACTATTAAATTTGGCGAAATGCTAGGATTAAGTCAACAATCAGGGAGTCGGAGAATTAACGCGTTAATTGAATTGGATTGGATCAAAAGAAAAACTGATGGTAAATCACAAACGATATCTATAACTAAAGAAGGAACTAATGCTATGCTTATAGTATATAAAAATCTGAAATTTCTCCTTGAGTCAATTTTGATCGTTGGCGAAGTAGTAGAGGGAATGCACGAAGGTGGATATTATGTTTCCATTAAAGGTTATTACGATCAATTTAAAAAAAAATTAGGCTTCGAACCTTATATAGGTACGTTAAATTTATTATTAACTGATACTACAAACACAATTTTACGTGAAAAACTACAAAATATGTCACCCGCTATAATTGAGGGATTTAAAGATCAAAATAGAGAATACGGGGCTGTTAAATGCTATGATGTGTACATCTCCCGAATGGATGATAAAAATAATCGCCGAAAAGCTGCAATATTAGATATTAAAAGAACTCATCACGATAAAAACATAATAGAGATTTTAGCTAAGCCTTATTTAAGAGATTACTATAACTTGAAAGACGGGGATAAGCTCATAATTGAATTAATCAAGAACAGATAGAAAAATAATAGAATCTATATAAATTCAAAAATAAGGTCATTTTCTATTTCCTTTTTCAAAATTTGTTATAAGTTTCTTAATTTTAATATATCTAAAGTAAGCTGTCGCTACTACTAAGATCATAAAAAGAAATAAAAACTCGTTAACGAATCCATAAAAATTCGCGATTAACATAGTAATAAACAAATAAAATAGCCGTTCTGATCTAGCCATTAGCCCAATATCAAAATCCCCTTTGTAAAATGTCTCTGCTCTCGCTCTCAAATAACTTATCATTATCGAGCTTAAAAAAGAAATAAAAATTACAATTTTCATATCGAAAAATCCCCATAATATAGAATTCCAGCAATAAAGCAAAAGAGCAAAAAAAATAACAAATTCGCTCGTTCTATCCATAACTGAGTCAAAGAAACCTCCAAAAGTTGTTGCTCTATTCTTTATCCTAGCGATTGCCCCATCAACGCCGTCAAAAATACCCACTAAAAATACGAATATTGAGAAAAAAAATAAATTAAAAAAAAAAACAAGAGCAAAAAAACTAAAAATAGAAAAACAAAGCATTACGATCGTTGCTAAATTAGGATTCACGCCAATTTTGCCTAATCCCTTCGCTAACAATTTAATAAAGGGTCGAAAAATCTTACGAAGCCGAAATTTTGAAGGCATAACTCTTAGATTCACTTTATTTTTTCGCTAATTTTAACCTTTCTTCTCATATATTTTTTTAAAACTAATTATTCCAGTATAGAACCCTATTATCATCGCGAGTACTTGAAGGATTTCAATACAAAACGCAAACCAAATTAATGCATCAATTCTAAAATAAATAAACCGTCCTATAATTTCGTAAAACAGCGCTATATCCCATAATTTTATTATAACGAAAGAAATAAATATTAAAAATCCAGACATTAGCGTTTTGGTAAATAACTTTTTTTTCTTTAAAAAAATACCCATGATGGTACTAGTTACAAATAATGAAAAAGAAGCTATCAATAATATAGAGATAAACGAAATTTGAAATTTGAAATTCTCAAAAAGTATTGAATAGTGAAGATGTGAATCGATAAATGATGTTCCGGAACCGAATATTAAGAAAGCTAAGAATGATATAGAAATTATCAATAATAGACAACCAATGCTATTTAAATAGAAATAAATACTAGATGCTTTTCTCAAATCATAATTTAAACTTCCAACACTTCTAACATAGTATTGTTCTTTTAGATCCTCTAATTTTACTAAAATTTCGTCTGGGGTTTCATTCGATACTCTTTTAAATTCGTAAGACGTGTATTTCTCCATTAAATCGCCTAATAATGCTCGAGCATCACTACGATTTCTAGCCGTACTTTTATTCCCCGCGGAAAACCAAATCGTTTCTTGTGAAGTATCTACGATAACAACAACATCACTGTCATTGATCTCGTCTGCTTGATACCACTGCCCCTTTAGATATTTGTAAGGAAAAAGATTAGTTGACATTATGACCTCTTGAAATTCTTTTTATTTATATATAATACTTAATTTTAATATTTATAATCTTTTTAATCTAATAATTTTAAAGAATTTAAAACAATTATTCAATAATACTTACAATAAAAAAAATTACGTGACAATAATTGAAATTAAAATTAATTCTTAAGGTTACAACTAAAAAAGACAAAGAAGTGGTCATTAAATTTCCAATTAAACCAAGTAAACATTCTGGTTTCATAAATTTTATCAATTTGGCTCTAAACCAAAATAAACCAGTTATAATTACATTCGAAAAAATAAGCAAATCAGGAGAAAAACAAGAAAGTAAAATTGTTGGAACATTCAAATTTGAAGGGAAGGATGATCCTGGATTAAAACAACTCGAAGAAGAGACCCAAGATAAAGAAAAAAAAAGAAAAAAACAACACACGAAGAGAGTTCAAACATAATTCCTTTATTTTGTTATTATTACAATATTAAATTTAACATCCTTTTGTTAAAATTTATCTATACTAAATTAAAATCAGTTTATTTTAAAAATGGAAACCACGATAAGTCTAGAAATTCCGGGAAGAATTTGCTTGATGGGGGACAAGGTTGATCTATTGGGAAAACCTGTTATAGCTATGGCAATAAACTTAATGATGAAGCTCAATTACATAGCTAGGTCTGACAACATAATTGAATTTTATAGCCATGATACGAAAGAAAGAATTAAATTTAATCTGGGTGATTCACCTCCAAGAGATAATGATTTAGGTTATTGGAGTGTTTTGTATGAACGGTTGAAAGAAAAAATTACACATGGTTTTCTTTTAGAAGTTAAATCTGATATTCCTATAGGTGTAGGGTTATCTACGTCCGCAGCAATTTCCGTAGGATTTTTACGAACAATGAGCAAAGCTTTTTCTTTTAACCTTTCTAACAATGAAATCGCTGAACTTGCGTATTTAGGAGAGAATCACGATTTAGGCATTCAATGTGGAAGAATGGATCAATATAGTATAGCTAATGGGGGTATAACTTTTATTCATACTAATGAAAATCCTAGAGTTGAACAGCTAGATATTAGTTCTCTACCAATTGTTGTAGGGGATTCAATTGAAGAAAGAAAAGCGGTATTAGTGCTAAATAGAATTAAAAGACAAATCAGAGAAAAAAATTCCCTGACATTAGATGCCTTTAAGATAATTGAGGATTGTGTAAAACAAGGCAAACAAGCATTATTGAAAAGCGATTTTAAAAAGTTTGGAATGTATATGGATATTCAACAAGAACAAGAAATTATCCTAGAAGCAGCAACAGAAAAAATATTGAAATTATGTAAAGCAGCTAAAAATGCTGGTGCTTATGGAGCAAAACAAATGGGTGCTGGAGGCGGTGGTTGTATGCTCGCTATCGCTCCTGGAAAACAAGAAGAAGTCGCTCGAGCTATTGAAAAAGCGGGCGGGCGAGCGTGGATTTTTAAAATCTTCAAATACGAGTATTAAGATAAGCTAATAAATCCAAGTTTGATTAGGTTTTTAGAAATATTATATACTTGTGAATATTCTAAATCCAAACTATTAGCAATTTGTTCAATTGATTTCTTCCCATTAATTTGATAAAAAACTTTACATGAAGTTTCACCAGTTAAAAAATATTTAGGATTAATTTTTTTAGTAATAGTGAAACGGGGAATTTGATTGCAATAATGCGGTAAGCCCGGCGAAGGATCTAATTTACCTTTTAATGCGTATAAATTGGATTCTTCATTAAGTTTTTCTTCTACACATTTGAATAATTCAACGATTCTTTCCTTGAACCCAGATTCACTATCTTCTAATTCTTCTTTTTTAAAGCCTTCTAATAAGCATTTAAACGTCTCAAATGCATTTGTTCTTCCTCTCCAATTTAATATTTCATTGATGTTGAATTTTTGTAAAAACGTACGAGATACTTTTCTTAGGATTCTTAGCACATTTATGGCTTTAGATTTTTCGTCATAAGTAGCGATATATAGTAAATTTGGGATGCTTGAATCTTTTAAAAAAGACAATTTTAGATCGTTATTAGATAATTTTAATTCACTTATAGTTCCTAAATCCTCAAACGAGTCAGAAAAGGAGTTTAAAGCTGAAAAGAATCCCGATACCAATAATAATGAATCAGCTTGCGAAAAAACGTTTTTACTACTGGCAAAGTTCTTGAATAATAATGGTAAACCGTCTTTGATTATTAAAAAATCGTGTATCATAAATTAAACTCGTTATTTTTTATCTAGGTTATTATTATAACTTAAAGAAAAATCATAATTAAAACATCAATAAAATTTAATATCCAAAAAAGAAAAAAAAAAGTAATATCCTAGTAATATAATACCATACCAAAAAAGAAAAAAGAAAAAAGAAGAAAAAAGTAATATCATAGTAAATACAAGAAAATGATTCGAATTAAATCTCCCGGAAGAATTTGTCTCTTTGGCGAACATCAAGATTATTTGGATTATCCTATAATCTCTATGGCGATATCAAAGTATATTTATTTAGAAACAGAAAGAATTTCTGAGCCAAAATTTTTAATAAATATGCCTAATTTAAATTCAACCTTAGAGATATCGCTAAATAATAAAGAGCTCGATTACGAATCAAATCGAGATTATTTAATTAGTGGTTACAATCAATTTCTCAGGAAAAGAAGTAGGTTTGAAAAAGGATATAGGATTAGTATTACGGGGGATATCCCAATTAACGCAGGTGTGGCCAGTTCTTCAGCTTTAGTGATTGCATGGTTATATTTTTTAAACATTATAAGTGATACAAAATTAGATCTCTTCCAGTTAGCAATAGAGGGGTATAATACGGAAGTAAAAGAATTTAAAGAAGGAGGGGGTATGATGGATCACTTTAGCTCGGTTTTTGGAAACTTAATCTTTTTAAAACCTGTACTCCCAAAACCTAATTTAATTGTTTATGACCTCAACCTAAAAGGGTTTGTTTTAGGAAATTCAATGGAAAAAAAAGAGACGGTAGATGATTTAGTCAGAATAAAAAAGATAACATTAGATGCTTTTGAGAAAATATCTAATATAATGCCTGGATTCAATCAATTTTATACAAAATTAGAAGATATTCAGCCGTATTTACCTAGTTTAAAAAAAGAGAATCAGAAAAAGATTGTAGGAAATATTATTAATAGAGACATTACTAATAAAGCAAAAGAATTAATCGATAAACAACTTTCTTTATTAAAACAAGGAGAGAACTCGAATAATATGGTTGAATTTTATCGAAAATTAGGATATTTATTAAATTTGCATCAAGAACAGTTAAGAGACAATATACAAATTTCAACTAATAAAATAAATAAAATTATCGCTAATTGTTTAAACTCTGGGGCTTTAGGTGGAAAGATTAACGGTTCTGGGTTCGGTGGGACGATGTTTGCTTTGATGCCAAATAATGTACAACTACTTAAAAATGTTATAGAAGATGCTGGTGGGGAAGCTTTTATTATAGAAACTAGTAAAGGAGTTGAGATGTACTGAAAGCGATTGTGTTATGTGCCGGTTATGGAAAACGACTATATCCCTATACTAAAAAATACCAAAAAACTATGATACCTCTTCATGGAAAGCCTATGTTAGAGTATATTTTAAATGGGCTGAATTATGCTGGATTTCAAGATATTATATTAGTAGTAGGATATCGAAAAGAACAAATTATTGACTATTTTCAAAATGGTAAAAAATGGGGGGTAAATATTGAATATATCGAGCAAAAAGAGTTAAATGGCACAGGAGGCGCGGTACTACTCTGTAAAGATTTAATTTCTAATAATAATTTTTTCCTAACATGGGGAGATATTCTAGTACCTTATGGAGTCTATAAAAAAGTATATGATATTCATCGAAAAGAAAAGTACGATTTTATCTTAGTAGCAAATTACACTAAGGACCCTCATTTAGGTGCTGCTGTTTTTTGTGACGATAATATCTGCAAAAATATAGTTGAAAAGCCGCCAAAGGGAACGTCCGGATCGAATCTAAATAATTGCGGGATCTTTATTTTTTCTAAGGAAATTTTCGAAGTTTTAAAAAACCTCAAACCTTCTGAAAGAGGCGAGATAGAAATACCAAAGGCTCTCTTAAAAGGCATGAACGAGCGAAACTGGAAAGTAAGAGTAGTAAAGATGGAGAAAAATCAATTTAGAGGAGATTTTGGAGATAAAGAAAAATATGAACAGCTAAAAGATGATTCATCGTGGCTTCAGTTTTTAAAAATTTAAATAGTAGGAAAGTGAAAATTAATACATAGCAAAACAAGTGAGATGTTTTTATTACTATTTTAAAAAATGTGGTTTAAATGCGAATAAGAACGAGAAAAAATCTTTTTAAAAAAAATATCGCGATAACTTTTTTATTTTTAATTCCTCTAATTAGTTTTTCTATCTTTTTAGGTTTTGGGCTTGGCATCCTAGACAATCTCGCTTCACTTACTTTAAATCTTGACCCTCCAAATACAGATTACTTCACACCTTTAAATCAAATTGAAGGAAATCAAACATATTTGGAACAAATGGCAGATATATACGATTACCAGTTGGAGAAATGGCACATTCCTACTAACATTAGTATTGATGTTACATTTACCAACGATACTTATAGCGAGGTTGGATATTGGCACGGAACCGATAACGGAAATCTCCATCTAGGGTATACTCTTGCCTCACAATGTTTGCGTTATAAATATGCGTTGGATAATAGCGATTTAGATGAATTGAATAATGCTACCCGAATGATAAAAAAATGCGTTTCTGGATTTACTAATATGCTTGCTGCTCCGAACGGGGGTATTGGCCCCGATTATCCTGGGATGCCTGCAAGGTTCGTTTCTGCTCCAGAGAATCGAAAATATCACCAATGGCTATTCGATGAACACCCACGACATTTTAATGGAACGGGTCCTTATAAAAATTGGAGAGTTAGATTACATACTTCCCGCGACGAGTTAGCAGGATATTATCTTGGCTTTGCCAGCGTTTTAAAATTTGTTGATCCTAAAGTGAATGTTGATAGTAGATGGTGCGTAGAAAGAATTGGCTTATTAGCGGCGCAAATGATCGAAGGATTTCGCAAAACTAACTGGTTATTATTAGGTGGAGACGGGGAACCTGTCGGATCAGACTTAAATCCAATATTAGGAGAAGGTATGTGGCAATTAACATTATTACGTATAGGTGCTACAGCATTTCCTGAGAAATATGATTCACTTTATCACTATGCCGCAGCAAAAAATATGGAAATGCATAACGGGCATATGGGTTCAGTAGGAAACACAGCCTATGATACTTATGCTTTAGCTTTTAGTATGGATGTAGAATTTGCTTTAATAATGTTAGAAGATAATCCCCTATTACAACATCATTACATAAAAAGATTCGAGGAAGGATTCTATAGTTTCTTAAGATACCACCGTAATGCTTTTTTTAATATTATACACCTAACCTTTATGAAAATGATTGAAGATTCCGCATTGTTTGAGGATCCTAATTATACAGACGAAACTATAAAGTGGGATGTTTTGGATCAGTTGTGGAGATATAATACATCTGGATGGGGAAATGGGATAAGGAATTACAATATAACTATGAGACCGAATTCTACAAGAGCAACTAGTTTAAATCCAGCAATAGCTGCTATGGAGTTATATCCGAGTAGAGCAAAATGGGCTGAATTCTTTGAAAATGATAAGTATGGTTATCTCTACTCATGGATTGGAGAATTAATCGATCTAGACGATCCAAAAGACGCCCAATACACTCTCCCTTTAACTGTCTCAGAGATGGGCGTTCATCACTTTCTTTGGGAACATAGCAAATTTTATAGGACGGGAGGTGATCCAACTGGAAACGGCTTGAAACAAGTAATACCTCATAGCTATTTGGTTGTCTATTGGATGGGAAAGGCTTTTAATATATTCTGATTTTATCATTGTTGTTAATCTTCAAATAAATCTTCAAATTTATATCCTAATGCGTGAGACAATTTCTCTATCTCATTTTTCTTGTAACCTAAACCCAATTGAGCCTCATTAAGGTTTTTTAACTCGATCAACTTAATTTTTTTCATACCTATAGTTTCAGAAATGCTTTCTAATTCGTCCAGAGTTTTATTACCTAGTAAATCTTTTATGATAGGTACTTGATAAAAAATCAGATCTAACTGTTTATTAAAAACCTCTGAAAGTTTAAATGAAATCGTTAGAGAAGGATTGTAATCTCCCTTCTCAAGATAATAGATTGTTTGGCGAGAAACACCTATTTTATCGGCTAACTGCTGTTGAGTTAAACCTAACTTTTCTCTAAAATCTTTAACTTTGGATTTTATTTTTTTCTTAAATTTCAGATATCTCTCACCTGTATAATTTCAAATTATATTTTGGAATAAATGTGAAAAAAAAAAAATTAAGTTAATTTAAAAAGCTCTTCGATTTTACAATTTAACACTTCAGCGATCTTGTACGCTACGGCGAGACTTGGATTGTATTTCCCTTCTTCTAAATATTTGATTGTATTAATAGGAACACCAACTTTTTCAGCCAAGTTAGCGGCAGTCATCTTAGCACTTTCGCGTCTTTCTTTAATTGAAGTTCTTAGCTTTTCTCCTTCGCGCATTTTTGAAAGAATATAGCTAATAAAGTTGTCAAATGCCAATTCCTCTGGCTTAAAAATCTTATCTTCTAAACCACTTGGTATCGCAGAATATCTCATTAAACGTTCTTTTATTTTCTTCTCAATGAGAGTCGGTTCTTTCAATCCGGGAATATATCCTTCTGGTCTCATATGACCTGATTGACCACCAGATGCAGCTGCGCTAAATCCAGCCGTTTCAACCTTAACAGTAAAAGTCTTGTACATTCTATCAAAAACTCCATTTGTGATATTAATGTTTTGGATCCTGCTATAAGGGATCGTAGCTTTAACCCTATTGAAAACGCCATGACGAATAACAAGGTTGTTTTCTAACACTTCAAACGAAAACATTTTGACATACTTATATTCGTACCATATAGTAGAAATTAAAACAAACACGTAGGGAATAAGTACTGTATAGAAAATCATCAAAAAGAACCATTCTAATTGCATACCAGCTTCAAAAAAGTAATAAAAGCATAACATCAAAATCATCCATGATGCATAAAATAAGAAATAACCAATAGAGCCTTTAAGAATCTGTTTTTTAGCATAATCGCGAGATATTTCACCTTGAAAGTCTAAATTATTTTTACTCATATTATAATTCCTCCATTTTTTTATTAATTTAATTGTATGTAAATTATAATTATATTCAATTTTCTAACATTTTAAGACTCTAAAAAAGAAATCTTAAAATATTTCTTTGTTATGTACTAAATATTTACATTTATATTTAAATATTTCTATTTTGATCAAGAATAGATAGTAAAGTGGTTTTTTCTCCTCATTTGTAATATGTTAAATAAACTTTACAACTTTTCTTTAAAATAACCTGAAGAAAAAATCAAATTTTTAAAATTTTTTCTATATTTAAATAATAAATAATAAGTTATAATAACAAGCTAAATTGGAAGAATGTAGTGATAGAATATGAAAAGATGATGAATACAGCCACAACTGCAAATTCTTGGACTTATGCCATTTAAAAAATTTTAGGGTTATAATAAAAAGAGGTATATTTAATTGAAGCTATATGCTTATTTATATGAGTAATATGTCATTTTCAGTTGAATTAATTTTAGCTTTCATTATTTTAATACCATTTATTATAATAAATCTATTTTTATCATTTGGTGCTTTATTTCAAAAAGTACTTTCGTCATTTCTACAGAAAGCTTTAAAAGTAGAAGATAAATTTAAAGAGTCCAAAAATAAATTATATAAATGGATAAATTTTATTATCTGGATATCAATTGGAACCATAAATGTATTATATTTAGACAATCCCGTTTCTATTGGGGCTATTTTTATATTTTTAGCGTTTCGCAGTGGAACTACCCTTAGTAAACGTTTTATTTTTGGTATTCACGATATTAAAACAATGAAATTCCATTTATCAGATTCAAAAACAACAAATATCGCCTCTTTCATTGTTAAAGTCAGTATTGTATTAGAATTATTGTTTGTATTATCTTGGGCGTTATTGTATAAGTACC
>Ga0209121_10000467_pt1 | contig 42644 bp, 36 predicted proteins | sample Cruoilmetagenom3_FD_187292 | JGI IMG/M metagenome (GOLD analysis project Ga0209121, IMG submission 187292) | Oil polluted marine microbial communities from Coal Oil Point, Santa Barbara, California, USA - Sample 3 (SPAdes) (version 2) | ecosystem: Environmental > Aquatic > Marine > Oil seeps ... | reverse complement strand
CGCCGCAAAACCGCTGTATCCGCATCAGCGCCGGAACAAAGGCGGATCTGGATGCCTTTGCAGCCGCGCTGCCCGAGGCATTGAAGCGGGCGGGCGGCTGATTTTTTCAAGCGGGCGGCTCATCAAGCCCTGGCAGGCCTTCTTCGCGGCGAAACGCTTTAAAACGTCTGGTCGTAGTCGCCGACCAGAGGTTCGGTGCGAATTACCTCGTCGATATCGGCAAAGATCGCCCGCAATTCAGCCTCGCTTTCGGGGCTTTCACAGACCACCACCAGATTGGGGGTGTTGGATGAGGCACGCACCAGCCCCCAGGCCCCGTTGTCCAGGATAACCCGCGCGCCGTTGACCGTGACCACCTGCGCGATCTTGCGCCCGGCGACGGTGCCGCCGTCCTGTGCCCGCTGCACCAGCTTTTGCACCAGGCGTTCCAGCACGTCATATTTTTCGGTATCGGCGCACCAGGGAGACATGGTGGGGGTGGACCAGGTTTTGGGCAGAGCTTTGCGCAGGTCGGACATGGATTTGTCGGGATTGCGGTCCATCAGCTTGCAGATTTCCACCGCTACGCGCATGCCGCAGTCGTATCCGCGCCCGATTGGTTCGGCGAGGAAATAGTGGCCGGATTTCTCGAACCCCGCCAGCGCGCCGATTTCCTTGACCCGGCGTTTCATGTGGCTGTGGCCGGTTTTCCAGTAATCGGCTTTGATGTCATATTTCTGCAATTCCGGGTCCGAGGCATAAAGCCCGGTGGATTTCACATCCGCCACAAAGGTCGCGCCGGGGTAGATCCGCGCCAGATCGCGGGCCATGATGACGCCAACCTTGTCGGCAAAAATCTCTTCGCCTTCATCGTCAACAACGCCGCAGCGGTCGCCGTCGCCGTCAAACCCAAGTGCGAAATCCGCCGCCGATGCTTTGACGGATGCGGACATGTCATGCAGCATTTCCATGGCTTCGGGGTTGGGGTTGTAGTTGGGGAAGGTGTAATCAAGCTTATTATGGCTGGGCACCACTTCGACGCCGATGCGTTCAAACAATTCCGGCGCAAAAGCCGACGCCGTGCCGTTGCCGGTGGCGCAGACCACCTTGAGCTTGCGGGACATTTTGAAATCGCCCACCAGGTCGTCAAGATAGGCTTCCTTGACGCCGGGCACGAATTCGTAAGACCCGCCGGGGCGTGGTTCGCCCTGACCATTCAGCACGATGTCGCGCAGTTCGTCCATCTCATCCGGGCCGTGGGTCAGGGGGCGTTCAAAGCCCATTTTCACGCCGGTCCAGCCGTTGGGGTTGTGGCTGGCCGTGACCATCGCCACCGCCGGCGCATCAAGGTGAAACTGGGCGAAATAGGCCATGGGGGATACTGCCGGGCCGATGTCACGCACTTTGATCCCGGCCTGCATCAACCCCAGCATCAGGGCGTTTTTGATCGACAGGGAATAGTCGCGATAATCGTTGGCCACGGCGATGACCGGTTCGATTCCACGCCGCATCATCTGGGTGCCAAGGCCAAGGCCAAGGGCGGTGATGCCGGGCAGGTTTATCTCGTCCGGGTATTTCCAGCGCGCGTCATATTCGCGGAATCCCGTGGGGGTGATCATGGCGTCACGCAGGAACTCCCAGGTGTTCTGGGTCACCGTAGCGGCAGGTTTTGTCATGAGAAATACTCTTTGATTTTGTGATTATATCTGAATTGGGTTCGCCTTGGCGATCCGGTCCAGTGCCATCAATGTGTCGATCAGCGCCGGCATCTGGTCGAGGAAGATCATGTTCGGCCCGTCGCTGGGCGAGTCGTCCGGGTTCTGGTGGGTTTCGATGAATACGGCAGCAACGCCAATAGCAACCGCCGCGCGCGCCATCACCGGGGCGAATTCGCGCTGACCACCCGATGATCCGCCCATTCCCCCCGGTTGCTGCACCGAATGGGTGGCATCCATCACCACCGGGTAACCCGTGGCGGCCATTTGCGGCAGAGAGCGCATGTCAACCACCAAAGTGTTATAGCCAAATGTCGTCCCACGCTCGGTCAGCAGGATGCGTTTGTTGCCGGTGCTTTCGATCTTGGTGACGATGTTGGCCATTTCCCAGGGGGCCAGGAACTGCCCCTTTTTGACGTTGACCGCCGCCCCTGTGTTGCCAGCGGCCAGCAACATGTCGGTCTGGCGGCACAGGAAGGCCGGGATTTGCAGGATGTCGACCGCATCCGCCGCCGGGGCGCATTGCGCCTCACTATGGACATCCGTCAGGACCGGTACGCCGATGGCCTTGCCGAGGTCCGACAGAACCTTCAGCCCGGCGTCAAGGCCAGGGCCGCGAATGCCCGACAGGCTGGTGCGGTTGGCCTTGTCGTAAGAGGCCTTGAACACATATTGCGCGCCCGCTGCGGCGCAGGCTTCTTTCATATACCCGGCGATCATCTGCGCGTGGTCGGCGCTTTCCAACTGGCAGGGACCGGCGATGACGGTCAGGGGGCAGTCGTTGCCGATGGTCAGATCAGCGACCTTAACATTTGTCATGGTTACGATGTTACCTGTTCGCGCAATATGGACGCGGTGAGAGACATCATCAGGTAGATGCCCGAAAAGATCAGGAATGCAAGGATGGTGTTTTCGAATTTGCGCGGATAGGCGGGTTCCTGTGCGGCAACCGGGGCCACCGATATCGTCAGGTAACGCACCTGCCGGGCCGCCTCCATCCGGGTTTGTTCCACCTGTTGCAGGGCCGATTGCAGCATCAGATCCCGGCTGGCGAGATCGGCCTGGGCCATCTGAATGCGCACCGTCAACTGCGCCAGCGAATTTTCGCCCTGCGAGGCATCGACCATCTTTGCATTGAGCTGGACCAGCAAATTGTTGAGCCGCCTGATATCGCCCTTGACCCCTTCGACCTTGGCCCTGTTGGGCCGTGAGTTGTCCTGGAGCGCGGCAAGTTGCAGCCCCTTTTCCTGCAATTGCAACTCGACATTGTTGATCTGTCCGCGCAGGGCGACGATCACCCCCTCGGGGTCCAGAATTGCGCCTTTCTGTTGCAGTGTCACCAGCGCCTCTTGCGCCTTGCGCCGCTCTGTCTGCGCGTTTTCAAAGCCGGTCATGGCATCCTGCATCTGGTTGCCACGTTTCTTCTGGGACAGGTGGTTGACCCGGTTTTCCGCGTAAGAAATCAGCCGGTTGGCGAAATCAGCGGCGACAAACGGATCGGCGGCCATCACCTCCATGCGGATCACGCCTTCGGTCGGGTCATAGCCAACAGAGGTGTATTTGGAATAGGTCTTGAACGCCTGCTCGTTGGTGGGGTTTTCACCCAGGCGCTGAACCGGATCAATCCAGTCCTGCAGGAAATGTGCCTTGTAGCCGACATCTTCGTCCAGCTCGATCATCGCGTCGATGGATTGCAAAAACCGTTGGGTGGCAATGGCATCCTGATTTGTCGCGAACTGGGTGCCCGACAACAAACCGCCCAGACCGCTGCCGCCGCCGTTGTCGGCTTGCAGGATCAGGAATTCGGCCTTGGAGGAATACATCGGCGTGGCCATGAAATTGAAATACCAGCCGACAATCAGGGTCGGCAGCATCACGAAAAACGACAGCCGGGTCAGCAGCAGGATCAGCTTGCGCCGCCGTCGCAGCAGGATATCGCGCTGAATGTCGCCAATTTCGCGGTCGCGCCGCTGGGAGGGGCTTAACTCGGTCGAGGGCAGGGTCTGTTTCTGGATCGGAACGGTCTGTGGCAACTGCACCTTGCCAGGTTTCCCGGCACCGTTTGCCGCAGCGGTAAACGCATCCGGCGCGCCGCCCTCGTGGGCCTCGCCGCCACCGCGCGGGACGACAAGTTCCAGCATGTTCGCGCGTTTGAACGGGTCGATTCCCTGCTGGCGCAGCAACCTTACCGCGTCGAAATCGGAGGTGGCGGGCAGGTTGTTCTTTTGCGCCACCCGGCGGGCCATACGCAACTGACGCCCGGTCAGCCCTTCGCGCCGGATGGCGTCGATTTCCGATTCCGCAGTCGCGACCCGGGCCGAGGTGACATCGCCATCCCGCGCCGGTTCGGTTTGCCCGGTTTGTTCGGCCGATTGATCAGGCGCGTCATTTTGCGGCCGGGCCGGCGTGACCGGCTCATCTGTGCCGCCCGCAGGCGGCGGAGCGCCTGCCGATGCCGCCGCTGCGCCGCTGCGCCGGATGCGGAACTTTTTAGCTCTGGGTTTCGTAGTCATAGAGCTGCTTCGCTTCTTCCAAAGTGTCAAACATGTGTAGTCTTCCGTCCATCAGAACCGCCGCGGACCGGGCGAATTTTTCCAGCGTTTTGGCCTGGTGCGACACGATGATGATTGTCGTCGTGCGCAGCCGTTCCTCAAGGATCGCCCCGGCCTTTTTGTTGAACTCCACATCCGTGGTGCCCGGCATCCCTTCGTCAATCAGGTAAATGTCGAAATCCAGCGCCAGCATCAGCGCAAACGAAAACCGTGACCGCATGCCCGCCGAATAGGTGCCCAGCGGCTGGTCGAAATATTCGCCCAGATTGCATAGCCAGCGGCAGTAAGCCTCGATGTAATCCGGGTCCAGGCCGTAGATCTTGGCGATATAGCGGCTGTTTTCCATGGCCGATATCTTGCCAACCACCCCGCCCATGAACCCCAGCGGGAAGGATATGTTGCAGCCGCGTGTGACCGAACCTTCGTCGGGTTTTTCCAGCCCGGCCATGAGGTTGATCAGCGTGGTCTTGCCGGTGCCATTCGGGGCCAGAATGCCCAGAGACCGGCCCAGTTCGACCTTGAACGACACCCGGTCCAGGATCACCTTGCGTTGTGTTCCCGTCCAGAAGGACTTGCTGACATTCTCAAACTCTAGCATTGCGCTTACGTGAATTGCCCGTAGGTTTTGTGTTGGTTCTGCTGCCCGTCATGTGTTCTGGCCGACCCCTCTCTAACAGAGGTGTGTTAACGGCTTACAATCTGTATTGGGCCACATTATGTCGAATTGTGAAACAAATATCCAATGGCAATCGGGGTCAGGTCGGTGCAATTCGTGGTTTTTCTGACTGAAAGCCGGTTAAATAAGCCGATTCTGGCGGCAGGACCGGTTTTGTTGCCGGCCTCTGCACTGTTTCCGACGTGGCGACACTGGCGCTTGAAGGCAAAAACCGGATGAGCGATCGGTCCGATATGTCGCCGCAAGGGGCAGGCGATTTGACCGAGCGAATTCGCGCCTGCCGGCTGTGCGCCGTGCGGTTCGCGGCCACGCAAACCGCGCATGCCCCGCGCCCGGTCGTCTGGTTCCGCCCCTCGGCGCGCCTGTTGATCGCCGGGCAGGCTCCGGGGGCAAGGGTGCATGCGTCGGGGCGACCATTCAGCGACCCATCGGGCGACCGGCTGCGGGATTGGCTGGGGCTGGACGCGGCGGCGTTTTATGATCTGGACCGTGTGGCCGTGGTGCCGATGGCGTTTTGTTTCCCCGGATATGACGCGAAAAAGGCCGATCTGCCGCCGCCACCGATCTGTGCGCAAACCTGGCACGATCCGGTGATGAAGCAGCTTGGCAAAGTGAAGCTGACGGTGCTGGTTGGTGCCCATGCGCATCGCTGGCATCTGGGCGTAAAGGCACCGGTGACCCGGACGGTTGCCGCGTGGCGGGATCATGCGCCGCAGGTGTTTGCCTTGCCTCATCCGTCCTGGCGCAATACCGGTTGGCTGAAGAAAAACCCCTGGTTCGCCGCCGAGCTGCTGCCGGTGCTGCGGGCAAGGGTCAGGGATGTATTGGAGACATAACGGATGACACCGCTGGACAAGGCCCATGCCGCAATGCAGGCGGCCAAGGGCGACGACACGGCCCGGCTGCGGTTTTACGAGTGCCTGGCAGATGCCGAACTGTTTGTCTTGCTCGGGCGCGAGGCCACGGGCGATGACATCTCGCCGGAATTGTTCGAGGTCGACGAGGGCCGGTTTGTGCTGGGCTTTGATCTGGAGGAACGGCTGGTACAGTTCACCGGGCGCGCGGCCCCTTACGCGGCCATATCGGGGCGGGTTCTGGTGCAGATGCTGGACGGGCAGGGGATCGGGCTGGGGGTAAACCTTGAGGTTGCCCAATCCTCGATCCTGATCCCGGCCGATGCGGTTGGCTGGCTGAACCGGACTTTGGGCCAGACCCCTGACCGGGTTGAGGCAAGGATCGCCGGGATCAGCGCCCCGTCCGGTCTGCCCGAGGCGCTGATCGGCGCGCTTGAGGCCAAGCTGGCCAGTGCCGCCGGGCTGGCCGAGGCGGCGTATCTGGTTGGCGTGTCTTATGCCGGTGGCGGGGTCGGGCATCTTCTGGGTTTTGTCGGGGCCGATGCGCGCGCGCAGGGCCCGCTGGCCAAGGCGGCGGGCGAGGCGCTGACCTTTACCGGGATCGAGGCCGCAGCGATGGATGTCGGGTTCTTCGACGTCGGTGACCCGGTGACCTCCCGGCTGGTATCGCAGGGGTTGCGGTTTGATATTCCGCTGCCGGCCCCAAAAGAGGCCCGCCCGCGCCCGGCCCCCGGAAGTGACCCGGACAAGCCGCCGATCCTGCGGTGACCCGCGCGCCGATGTCACGCAAGACGGGGTTCCCTTCAAATTCCATATATGGCATGTGTCCACCCAGATACCCGGATACCCGGATACCCCAAACCCAATGAGGCAACACATGGATTTTGAAGAGATAACCCTGACCCAGGATTTTGACTCTGCCAGAAACACCGTGGTCGAGGCGCTGGCGACCGAAGGTTTCGGCATCATCACCCAGATCGACATGCATGAGACATTCAAGGCCAAGCTGGGCGTTGATTTCCGCCCTTATACCATCCTTGGGGCCTGTAACCCTCAGTTGGCCCTGAACGCGGTCAGCGCGGCCCCGGCGATTGGCCTGCTGCTGCCCTGCAACGTCACGGTTGAACAGGTCGACGGGGCCACTTTGGTGCGCATTCCGGATGCCAGGGAAATTCTGGGCGGGGCCGGCATTTCGGATGCGCCCGAACTGAAGGAACTGGCTGCCGATGCCGGTGCCCGGCTGGCGCGGGTTGTTGCGGTGCTGCGCGGGTAAGGTTCAGCCCAGCAGGCGCATGCGCAGCCGTTGCAGCCAGGTTGGCGGGCGCTCGGTGCTTTCCAGCGGCTGACGGATCTGCGCCGCGACGCCGGCCGGATCAACCAGTGCCATGCCGTCCTGAAACTGGAGCCGGTACAGGTCGCCGTAGATGCCGCCACGCTCCAGTAATTCGTCGTGGCTGCCCTGATCCACGACGCTGCCGCGCTCCATCACCACGATCTTGTCGGCGTTGCGGATGGTCGACAGCCGGTGGGCGATGACAATCGTCGTGCGCCCGCCCGACAGCTTGTCCAGCGCGCTTTGCACCACCTTTTCCGATTGCGCATCCAGCGCGCTGGTGGCCTCGTCCAGCAACAGGACCGGTGTGTCGCGCAGCAGGGCGCGGGCGATCACCACGCGCTGGCGCTGGCCCCCCGACAAAGCCGAGCCCCGCGGGCCGACCAGCGTATCCAGGCCCTTGGGCAGTTTGGTCAGAAAATCCGTGACATGGGCGGCATCCAGCACCTGTGCAAGTTGCTCATCCGAGACATCCGTGCGACCTAACAGGATGTTTTCGCGTAATGTTTCGTCGAACAGCAACGCCTCCTGGCTGACCACGGAATACAGGTTGCGCAGCTCGGGAAGCGACATTTTCCCCACTTCGACCCCACCAACCGTCACACGCCCCTCCTGTGGGTCGACCAGCCGGGTCAGCAGGTTGAAGATGGTTGATTTCCCGGCCCCCGACGCCCCGACCAATGCCGTGGTCTTGCCCGCCTCGGCGTGCAGCGTCAGGCCCGACAGAACCGTCGCATCGCCATAGCTCAGCGCCACATCATCCAGCCTGATATCCGGCAACCCTTTGGGGGCAGGCACCGGACTGTCCGGCGATGTCAGCAGGATCGGCGCATCCAGCAATTCCTTGAGACGCTCCAGCGCGGCGGCGGCCACCTGCCAGGTGCCGCTGACCGAGGCCAGACGGCGCATCGGGTCAAAGGCCAGGCCGATGGCGGTGAAAAAGCTCATGAATTGACCAACGGTCTTGTCGCCCGAGATAATTTCAGACCCGCCGTACAACAGCACCCCCATGAAGCCGACTCCGGCCATCACGTCGATCATGCCGGTGATCGCCGCCGTGCCAAACACCGCGCGGACCTCGGTGCGGACAAAGTGATCGGTATGCGCGCCGTACCGCCGGGTCTGGTATTCCTCCAGATTGTTCAGCTTGATCGGCACGATGCCGTGGAACACCTCGTCCAGTCTGGTGGCCATCGTTGCCCCGAGGTCGCGCGCCTGCGATGCCTTTTTGCGCACATAACGCTGGGCGGCGGCGATCGGCAGAAAGGCCACCGGCACACCGATCAGCATGACGGCGGTCCAGCGCCAGTCCACGTTGATCGCCACGCCGATCAGGATCACCAGCGAAATCGCATCGCGCCCGGCACCGGTGATGATCGCGCGCCACACATTGTTGACGGCGTTGACATCGACCTGCACCCGCTGGATCAGGAACCCCGGCGGGTGGATCTGGTGAAACGCCGGGTCCTGGCGGATCAGCCGGCCCAGCAGATCCATGCGCAGATACGCCGCCGTTTGCTGTGATATCCGGGTCAGCAGCACCTTTTGCACCACACCGGCCGCGCCGCGCACGCAGAATATCAGCAGGAACGTCACACTGACCCATCCCAGCGCGTCCGAATTGCCGGCGACAAACACCTCATCGAACATCGGCTGCATCATGTAACTGACCGCGCCGACCATGCTGCCTTCGATCAGCATGAACACCATGGCGATGGCCAGCAGGCCGATATGGCGGTTCAGATAGCCGCGCCACAGCCAGCCCATCAACTCGGACGAGGATTTGGGTTTGCTGCTCATAAGGCGGAATTCCGGGAATTGCTGTGGGTCATGTCCGCGCCATTTAATCAGCTAGCGGGTAGGGCGCAAGCATCACCATTCCTGATGGGCACACCAACAAACAGGCAATTGACCTTGTCAGGGCGTTCCCTAAGGTGGCCGGGTTCAAGGACAGGCGATGACAATGACCAACAATCTGAAACTGGCGCAGGGGCGCGACTATCTGGCAATTCCGGGGCCGTCCGTGGTGCCCGACGCGGTGTTGCAGGCGATGCACCGCCCGTCGCCGAACATCTATCACGGCGAATTGGTCGAGATGACCCGCACGATCCTTCCCGACCTCAGGCGCGTGGCGCGCACCAGTCACAACGTGGCGATCTATATTTGCAACGGCCATGGCACCTGGGAGGCGGCGCTGTCCAACGTCATCGCCCCCGGCGACAGGGTTCTGGTGCCGGCCACCGGTTCGTTTGGCCTTGGCTGGGGCGAGATCGCCACCGGGCTGGGGGCCAAGGTTGATGTGATCGACTTTGGCACTTCCACGCCGATGGACATGGCCCGGATATCTGAGGCGTTATCGGCTGATAAAGCCCATGAAATCAAGGCAGTGCTGGCGGTGCATGTGGATACGTCCAGCTCGGTGCGCAACGATATCGCCGCCTTGCGCGGGGTGTTGGACGCGACCGGGCATCCGGCGCTTTTGATGGCCGATTGCATTGCCTCGATGGGCTGTGATGTGTTCGAGATGGACGAATGGGGTGTCGATGTGGCCGTTACCGCCAGCCAGAAGGGGCTGATGATGCCGCCCGGCCTTGGGTTTGTGTTCTTCAACGACAAGGCGGCGCAGGTGCGCGATGGCATGGTGCGTGTCAGCCGCTATTGGGATTGGAAACCGCGGGTTGATCCGGAAATGTTCTATCAGCATTTCGGCGGCACCCCGCCAACCCATCACCTGTATGGCCTGCGTGCCGCGCTGGATCTGATCCACGCCGAAGGGATGGCCCATGTCTGGGCGCGCCACGAACGGCTGGCGCGGGCGATCTGGGCGGCGTGCGAGGTCTGGGGGCAGGGCGGGCCGCTGACCCTGAACGTGGCCGATCCTGCGCATCGCTCGCATGCGGTCACGGCGTTAAGCATCGAGGCCCCGATGGCCACCGCCCTGCGCGACTGGACCGAGACGCATCTGGGCCTGACCCTGGGCATATCTCTGGGCATGGCGGCACCGGGCGATCCGGCCTGGCACGGGCATTTCCGGCTGGGTCACATGGGCCATGTGAACGGTCAGATGATCATGGGCCTGCTGGGCGGGATCGAGGCCGGGCTGACGGCATTGGATATCCCGCACGGGCGTGGCGCGCTTGAGGCGGCGGCGGCGGTGATTGCCGGGGCATAGCCATTACCGGGCAGGGTGGCTATATGGCACCTCATGAGCACCAACCCGCCCGATCTGCGCCCCGACCTTGCCCCATCCCCCCGCCTTGCCGGTAACAGCCGCGCCGGCCAGCCGACGCTTGGCATGGTGTCGCTTGGTTGTCCCAAGGCTTTGGTGGACAGCGAACGCATCCTGACCCGCCTGCGCGCCGAAGGCTATGGCATTTCGCCCGACTATGCCGGCGCGGATGCGGTGATCGTCAATACCTGCGGTTTCCTCGACAGCGCCAAGGCGGAATCCCTGAGCGCCATCGGCGAGGCCCTGTCCGAGAATGGCAAGGTCATCGTCACCGGTTGCCTTGGGGCTGAGCCGGATTACATTCGCGAACACCACCCGCGCATCCTGGCGGTGACCGGCCCGCACCAGTACGAACAGGTGCTGGATGCGGTCCACGCCGCCGTGCCGCCCGACCCGGATCCGTTTGTCGACCTGCTACCGGGCACGGGCGTCAGCCTGACACCACGGCATTATTCTTACTTAAAGATATCAGAGGGTTGCAACCACAAGTGCAAGTTCTGCATCATCCCCGACATGCGTGGGAAACTGGCCTCGCGCCCGGCCCACGCGGTGCTGCGCGAGGCCGAGAAACTGGTCGATGCAGGGGTGCGGGAATTGCTGGTTATTTCCCAGGATACAAGCGCTTACGGGCTGGACCGAAAGTATGATGTGAACCTGTGGAAAAGTCGTGAAATTCGCAGCCACATAACTGATCTGGCGCGTGAGCTTGGCCAGTTAGGGGCCTGGATTCGCTTGCATTATATTTATCCCTACCCACATGTGCGCGACCTGATCCCGTTGATGGCCGATCCCGAAAGTGGCATTTTGCCTTATCTCGACATCCCGTTCCAGCACGCCCACCCGGACGTTCTGAAACGCATGGCCCGCCCGGCGGCGGGTGCCCGCACGCTGGACGAGATCGCCGCCTGGCGCGGCATCTGTCCGGATATCACCCTGCGCTCGACCTTCATTGTCGGTTACCCGGGCGAGACCGAGGCCGAGTTTCAGACATTGCTGGACTGGCTGGACGAGGCGCAGTTGGATCGGGTCGGGTGTTTTCAGTACGAAAACGTTGCCGGGGCGCGCTCGAACGACTTGCCGGATCACGTGGCGGATGAGGTCAAGCAGGACCGCTGGAACCGCTTCATGGCGAAGGCGCAGGAGATTTCAGAGGCAAAGCTGGCAGGCAAGGTCGGGCAGGTTTGTCAGGTGATTGTCGATGAGGTGGACAACGAGGCCGCCACCTGCCGAACCATGGCCGACGCGCCCGAGATCGACGGGAACCTGTTTATAGATCAGGGGTTTGAGGCGCTGAAACCCGGTGATATCGTGAGCGTCGAGGTGGACGAGGCCGGCGAATATGACCTGTGGGGCAAGCGCATCTGAGAGCGCATCTGAGAGCGCGTCTGAGTGGGCCGGGGCTCAAACCCCAAGAAAGCGGTGCAGCGCGTCGCGGTCATTGCGAAGCTGTTCTGAATCGCCCGACCAGACCACTTTGCCCCGTTCAATGATGTAGTTCAGATCGGCGATCTTCAGAAGATCCTTGAGGTTCTTGTCTACCACAAGGATTGAGAGGCCCTGTTCTCTGATCTGGCCGATCGCCGCCCAGATCTTTTGCCGCACCAACGGGGCCAGCCCTTCGGTTGCCTCATCGAGAATCAACAGTTTCGGGTTGGTCATCAGGGCACGGCCGATTGCCAGCATCTGCTGTTCACCGCCCGACAGAAGGTTACCCATCGAGGTCAGGCGGCTTTCCAGTTCCGGAAACAGCGCCAGAACCCTTTCAACCGTCCAGGGATTGTCGGCACCAAGGTGATTGCTGGCCGTGGCCACAAGGTTTTCGCGCAACGACAGGTTGGGGAAAATCTGACGCCCCTCGGGCACCAGCCCGATGCCGAGATTGGCGATTTCATGCGAGGGGCGGCCAACCAGTTCATGCCCGTCAAACAGGATCGACCCACCGCTTGGGGCAACGATGTTCATGACCGAACTGATGGTCGTGGTCTTGCCCATGCCGTTGCGCCCCAGCAGGGTGGCGACCTGCCCGGTGCCGATTTCCAACGCGATGCCGAACAGGGCCTGCGAATTGCCGTAATGGGCGGTCAGGTCGGTGATCTTCAGCATCGGCTATTCCTCGCCCAGATAGGCATGGCGCACATCGTCGTTGTTGCGGATTTCATCCGGGCTGCCAGTGGCGATGATGCGCCCGTAAACCAGCACCGAAATCCGGTCGGCCAGCGCAAACACCGCGTCCATGTCATGTTCGATCAGCAGGATCGTCCGCTGGCCTTTCAGGCCTTTCAGGAAGGTGATCATCGTCGCGCTTTCCTGCGGCCCAAGCCCGGCCATCGGTTCGTCCAGCAACATCAGTTGTGCGCCGGTGGCCAGGGCGATGGCGATCTCCAGCTGGCGGTGTTCGCCGTGCGAAAGCGCGACAGTCAGGTCATCGGCGCGCGCCGCCAGCCCGACCTGTTCCAGCATTTCAAGGCCCGCCTGGCGCAGCGACACGATGCTGCGGGCCGGTCTGAGAAAGCGGAACGAATGCCCCGCGCGGGCCTGAACTGCCAGCGCCACATTGTCCAGAACCGACATCTCCATCACCAGCGAAGTGATCTGGAACGACCGGGTAATCCCCAGCCGCGCCCGCGCGTGGGCCGGGCGGTTGGTGATGTCGGTGCCCCTGAAGGTGATGGTCCCGCCGTCGGGTTTCAGCGCCCCGGAAAGCTGCGAGATCAGCGTGGTCTTGCCGGCCCCGTTCGGGCCGATGATGGCGTGCAATTCGCCCTGTTCGACTTCAAGATTGACGTTGTCGGTGGCCGTCACGCCGCCAAAACTTTTCCTCAGGCCGGACACGTTCAGCATGGTTTCCACTGATCAGTCCCCCTTGCCTTTGAACAGGCCCATCAGCCCGCCACGAACAAACAGCACCACCCCGATCAGCATCAGGCCAAACGGCAGGTGCCAGAACACGGTGATGGATGACAGGACTTCCTCCAGCAGAATGAACGTGGCCGAGCCAAGAACCGGGCCAAGCGTGGTGCCGGCCCCCCCGAGAATGACCATGAACATCAACTCGCCCGAGCGCCCCCAGCCCATCATCTCCGGTGATATGAAGGTGGTGAAATTGCCCAGCAACGCCCCGGCAAATCCGCACATCGCGCCGGATATGACATAGGCCGCAAGGCGGTAAAGGTAGGTGTTGAACCCCAGCGTCACCAGCCGTTCGTTGTTGCCCTTGGCCCCCTGAAGCACCATGCCAAAGCGCGAATTGACGATGGTGCGCACCAGAATCATGGCAATCACCAGCGACACATAGGCAATGGCATAAAGCTGCAAGGGGTCGTCCAGGCTGACTCTTGGCAGTTCCGAGCGGATGTCGATCACCAGCCCGTCGTCGCCTCCGTATTCTTCGATTGACAGGAAGAAGTAATAGGCCATCTGGCCAAAGGCCATTGTGATCATTATGAAATAGACACCCTTGGTGCGCAGGCAAATGGCCCCGGTGACAAGCGCAAACAGGGCCGAAATACCCACCGCCAGCAGGATGTGAAAGGCACCGCCATAGGAGGCGACCGCGTCAAACCCACCGTAGGTTTCATGGTAGACTGGTATGCCGACAGCAAAGGCCCCGATGCCGATATAGGCAGCGTGGCCAAACGAAACCAACCCGCCATAGCCCAGGATAAGGTTCAGGCTGACAGCGGCGATGGCCAGGATTACCAGCCGGGTTGCCAGATCAAGATAGAACGCATTGCCGGTCCACAGGAACACCGGTGGCAGGATCGCCAGTATCACCATCACGACAATGGTGATGCGGGTCGTTGTTTTCGATCCGGACATCAGCGCACCTTTGGTGGAAACAGACCCTGCGGACGCAGGGCAAGGATCACCGCCATGATGATATAGATCAGCATCGCCGACACGGCCGGGGCCGAGGTTTCGGCGGCGTCCGAGCTCATGAACAGTTTGAACAGATCGTCCAGGAAGGACCGGCCCAGCGTGTCGATCAGCCCGATGACGATGGCCGCCACAAACGCCCCCTTCATCGACCCGATACCGCCGACGATAATTACCACGAAGGCGGTGATGATGATCTCTCCGCCCATGGAAATCGACGCCTCGGTAATGGGCGAAATCAGCATCCCGGCCAGCCCGGCCATCATTGCGCCAAGGGCAAACACCAGCGCGAACAGCGTCTGGATATCGACCCCCAGCGCCGAAACCATGGTCCGGTTCGACGCGCCGGCGCGGATCAGCATGCCCAGTCTGGTATAGTTCACCAGCCAGAACAGCCCGGCGGCAATGGCCAGCCCGGTGCCAATGATCAGCAACCGGTAGGTCGGCACCACCACATCGCCAAACAACGTCACCCGCCCGTCCAGCCAGGCGGGCAGGGGCACGGCAATGCCCTCTGGGCCCCAGATCAGATGGGCGCTGGTGTCCAGCACCAGGATCAGCCCGAAGGTGGCCAGCACATGATCAAGATGATCGCGGTCATAAAGGTTGCGCGCCACAAACCGTTCGATCAGATAGCCGACCAGCCCGGTGATCGGCAGCGCGATCAGCACCGCCAGCAGGAAATTTCCGGTCATGAATGTCAACGAGGCACAGATGAACGCCCCGAGCATATAGATCGACCCATGCGCCAGGTTTACGAAATCAAGGATGCCGAACACCAGCGTCAGACCTGATGCCACCAGAAACAGCAACAGCCCAAGCTGTACGCCGTTCAGCGTCTGAATGAACAGCAGCGTGTAATCCAAATCAAACTATCCGTAAAATGAGGTGACACGAACGGCCGGGGCACCCGCCCCGACCGCCGTTTCAGATTGAAATCAGACCCGGGCCTAGTTCAGCGAACACTCGGACGCATAAGGGTCCTGATGCCCCTCGAACACGGTCGAAACAACCTTTGTGGTCCAGTTGCCATCGCCGTCTACCACGACTTCGCGCAGATAGAAGTTCTGGATCGGGTGGTGATTCTTGCCATAAGTATAGTCGCCACGCACCGATGGATAGCTGGCCGATTCCATCGCCGCGCGCATCCCGTCAGTGTCGCTCAGATCGCCGCCGACGGCCTCGATGGCGGAGTTGATCAGGAACATCGTGTCATAGGACTGGGCGGCGTAAAACGACGGGTAAGAGCCGTATTTCGCCTTGAAATCCGCCACGAACTTTGCGTTCTGGGCATTGTCCAGCGTCGGATCCCATTCCTGGGTGGTCATGGAGCCGATCACGTCCTGGAACCCGGCAGCCTGAAGTTTCGGCAGGCTAAGTGCGTCAACCGTGAACACCGAATACAGCGGCATGGACTCGCGCAGACCGGCCTGTTGGTACTGCTTGATGAACGCGCCACCGGCCTTGCCGGGATAGAATACGAAGATCCCTTCGGCACCGGATGCCTTGGCCTTGGCCAGCTCGGCCGAGAAATCAAGCTGGGCATCGGCCCCCCATTTGGTCAGATCCTTGCCCAGAATCTTGCCCTTGAAGGTCCGTTCGACCCCGGCCACCATGTTTTTACCGGCGGCATAGTTCGGGGCCATGATGTAAAGCGACTTGACCCCCTGCTGGTTCAGAACCTCACCCAGCGCCATTGGCGTCTGGTCGTTCTGCCAGGAAGTCGAGAAAAAATTCTTGTGGCACAGCTTGCCGGCCATCGCACTGGGACCGGCGTTCGAGGAAATCAGGAACTTGCCCGCATCCAATACCGATTTGCGTGAAGCCAGCAGAACGTGGCTCCAGATATAGCCGGCAACGAAATCGACATCGTCCTGTTTGACCAGTTTGTCGGTCGCCTGTTTGCCGGTTTCCGGTTTGAACCCGTCATCGCCGTAGATCACGTTGATATCCAGATCGCCCATCTTGCCGCCCATGTGTTCAACCGCCAGGTCGACGGCTTTCTTCATGTCGTTGCCGATGACGGCCCCGCCGGTGGTCAGCGTTGTGACAAAGCCGATCTTGACCTCATCGCCGATTGACGGCGTTGCCAGCATTGTCGAGGCAATGGCCGCAGCCAGTATTTTCTTCATTTTCGGGTCTCCCTCCCTGTTGTACGGGTTTGGTACTTTTTTTATCCCGTTTTCCAATCTAACCTGAATTATGCGGACATATCAAACAAGCGCTGTTGCGCCGGTTCCGGCATTTTTTTTGGCGCTGGTTTCTGCCCGCGAGATCTCAGAATAAGGCCACGCACAGAAAATTCGCAGAATTTTCTCGCGTACGGCCAATGGTGAATTTGGCGCAGAGCCGGTTTCCCGTGTTTGGCAGAGGTCGCCTTGCAATGAGATATGCACCCTTAGTGCGGCGGGGTTTGCGGCATTGGTTTTACTTCGTTTTGGCCGCGCCCGGCCCCTCTGCCCGGTCGTTTGTCGCATTCATCACCTGATGCAGGGTCGGGCGCTGTTCCTGATAATAAACGCCGGTGGCCGGGTGATCCGCCTGCATTGCCTGCGCCATCGCCGCCATCTTGTCGCTGCTGTCGTGATCATCAGGCAACGTGCGCACCATCATGTTGAGGTTGCCATAAGTGTTGTCGGTCTTGTCAAACGTGACGCAGGGCGACAGCACTCTGAGGAACGAAAACCCCTTGTGTGCCATTGCCTCGGTGATCAGATCCGCAAGCTGGTGCTGATGCCCGGCATAGGCCTGGCCAACCCAGCTTGCCCCGTAACTTAGCAGCATCATCAACGGGTTAAGCGGCACATCGCCGTTTTCATAGGGCGTCGATGAGGTCTTGAACCCCAGCGCCGACGTGGGCGAGGCCTGGCCCTTGGTCAGCCCGTAAATGCCATTGTCGAACACCAGATAAGTCATGTCCACATTGCGCCGCGCCGCGTGCGGAATGTGGCCGCCGCCGATGGCAAACGCATCGCCATCACCGCCCACCGCAACCACGGTAAGCGCGTCATTGCCGATCTTGACCCCGGTTGCAACCGGCAGAACCCGCCCATGCAGCGTGTGAAATCCGTATGAGCTGACAAAGAACGGAAACCGCGAGGCACAGCCGATGCCCGACACCACGACCACATCCTTGTGATCAAGCCCCAGCCGGTTCAGGGCAAACGTCAGCCCCTCGGCCATGCTGAAATAGCCACAGCCCGGACACCATGTCGGCAGTGATTTCGAGCGGAAGTCCTGATGCCCATCGGCGCGGATTTCTTCCAGCTTTTCCTCAAGATAGACAGGTTTGACGCGTTCGTTCATGTGTCTGCTCCGATCATTCAGCGGCGCTTAGGGGCGTCTGGTTCTGCCCCGACAGCCGCCGGACTTCTTCAAGGATTTCATTGACGACCATCGGTGATCCCGTGGCGCGGTTCAGCCGGGTCACCGGTTTGCCCAATGCGCCCGATACCAGGCTGGCAAACTGGCCTTCATAGTTCAGTTCCGGCACCAGGATCTCGCGGCAATCGGCAAAGAATTCCTTTAACGCCTCGATCGGCAGCGGCGACAGCATCACCACCTTCATCGCCGCACAGCGGATGCCTTCGGCCTGGGCCTCGTACATGGTTTCCAGAACCTCGCCAAAGCTGGACCCCCAGCCAAGGATGCCCACATCGACCGGGCCTTCGTCGCCAAAGCGTTTGGAAACATTCAGCCCCGGAAAATGCACCGCGGAATTCAGCTTTTCATGCCGCTTGGTGCTCATGTCCATGTGGATGGCATCGTTGGGCCGGCCCAGTTCGTTGTGCTCCAGCCCGGTGATCGTGTGCATCAACCCCGCCTGTCCCGGCAGGGCGCGGGGGGAAATGTGGTTTTCGGTGAAGGCAAAGCGCTTGTAGGGCGCGTTCTCATCCGCCACCACGTCAATGCGGGGTTTGGGGGCGAAGGATGCCTCGTCCGAGGGAACCACCGTTTCATAGCGGTTCGACAGGTAGAGGTCGATCAACAGGATCACCGGCGTCTGATAGGTCTCGGCAATGTCAAACGCCATGCCGGCACAGCGATAACAGCCCTCGACATTGGTCGGGGCAAGGACGATCCGTTGGGCATCGCCTGAACCGCCGAACACCGCCAGATTCAGGTCGGATTGTTCGGTTTTGGTTGGCAGGCCGGTCGACGGCCCGCCGCGCTGGCTGACCACAACGACAACCGGCACTTCGGCCATGACGCCAAGCCCCAGCATCTCGGCCATCAGCGCCAGCCCAGGCCCCGAAGTGGCAGTGGCCGCGCGCGATCCGGTGTATCCGGCCCCGATTGCGGCGGCGATGGCCGAAATCTCGTCCTCTGTTTGCAGGAAATTGCCACCCTTGGGGGGCATTTCGACCGCCAGACGTTCCATGATGCTGGTGGCGGGGGTGATCGGATAGCCGAAATAGCTTTGAATTTCCGCTTCCATGAAGCCACGCACAACCGCGCCATTGCCGGTCATCATCACGGCCTTTGATCCGGTCGCCTCGTCTCCGGCCGCGCCGACAACCACATCGTCCAGCTTGAACACCGCCTGACCGGCGACAAGCCCGGCGTCAAACGCCTTGGTGTTGTCGTCAATCACCGCCTGCGGTTTCTTGGCGAATTTGGCTTTGATAATCTCGCGAAAATGCTCGGGCGGCAGATCGTACAGCCCGGCAAGATAGCCCAGCACGACAATGTTGCGCGCCCGCGCCGCGTTGGTTGCCTGCTCCGACATCTGGCGGATCGCAAAGCCATAGGGCACTTGCGCGGCGTTGATATGGGCGCTCATATGGCCGCCCTCGGCCACCGCCGACACCAGATTGTCGTCATAGATCACCGCGCCGAAATCGCGCACTTCGCGCGCATGCGGAATGGCGTGACTGTCGTTCAGCGATATCAGCACATCCGACTGTTCCTTCAGCGAATAGGCCTGCTTGCTGGAGATGCGGATGCGTGAAATACATTTGCCAAAGCCGCGGATTTCCGGCGGGTATTCGTCAAAGGCAATGACATTGTAACCCATCAGGGCGGCGGCACGTTTCATGATATCGCCCGAGGCGATCGTGCCGTCTCCGGCTGATCCGCAAATGGCGATCTGAATGTCTGTCCCGGCTTTGTTCATCATCAATGTGTCCAGAAAGTTGAGCTGATCTGCCCGTTTGCATCGACCGCGATCCGGTCTTCGACATCGGTATCAAAAACCTCGTGGGTGCCCGTCATGTTACGGGCGGCAAGTTCGCCCATCACCCGGACGTTTTTCCAACCGTGATAAAAGTGATAGGCCTTTTCCTGATCCCGCCAGATCTGACAGACATCCCCCGCCGCCCAGATGGTCTTGTTCGAGGTCTGCAACTCGGGCGTCACCAGCAATCCGCGTTCGATGTCAACCTCGGCCTTGAGCATGAATTCCACCGACGAGGTCAGGCCGCAAAACGGCAGAACCACATCTCCGGCAACTTCGGTGCCATCGTCCAGCGTGACGCAACAGCGGGATTTGCCGGCATCCTTGCGCGACACGCCCACCGGGCGGTGATCCTTGTGTACGGTTATGCCCCTGGCTGTCATGGCGGCGAACAATTGCGTGCGCTCTTCGTCGGAAACCTCATGCGGCCAAAAGGTCTGGGGCGTGGCAATCAGCGAGACTTTGTACCCGGTGTCCAGCAGCGTCATGGCCAGATCAATGCCGATCATATCGCCGCCGATGATGATGGCGGTGCCGCCCTTTGGCAGATCCCGGTAAAGCCGCATCGCCGCCTCGAACGAGCCGAAACCGTGCATCAGTCCGGCAAACCCTGTCAGGTTTTCCGGCAGGTAACCACGCCCGCCGGCGCAGACCAGCAAGCGGTCGTAAGCGACGCTTTCCTGATGCGCCAGGGTGACCAGTTGGTTGGTGCCATCCACATCGACCACCCGGCTGCGTCGGCGCAGGGCGATGCGCATGTCGTCGTAATAGGCCGGCGGCACGTCCAGCAACTCGCGCCAGTCATGCTGACCGTGAAACACCTGCGGCAGGTCATAGCGGTTGTAAAACGGCAGGCTGTCCATGGTGATCATGGTGATCCGGCAGTCGTCGTCGTTCTGGCGCAGGGTGGTGGCCGCGCCAAACCCGGCGCTGCCGCTGCCGATGATGACGTGATGTAGGGGGGCGCTCATTACTTAAAACTCCCGCATGACAAGTTGGTTGCGGGTGATCGAGATGCACTTGGTCGGACAGACATCATAGCAGGCCCCGCAGCGGATACATTCGTTGTTGTCGATCCAGATCGCGCCGACGTGATCCCATTCGCCGGTCTCGTGCAAGGCCCCATAGGTGCCGTCGGGATTGATCTGGATACCATCGACCATCTTGATGCAATTCTTCGGTGCCACCTCGATACAGGCGCGGCAATAGATGCAGTTATCGACGTCGATCTTGTAGTTGAGGTTGCACAGATAACAGCGCTTGGCCTCTTCATGCGCCAGATCGCAGCCAAAGCCTTTTTCGACTTCCTGCGTCAGGGTGACACTGCGTTCCTCGATGTCCTCGGTCGGCATGTGATTGCGCGGGATGAAATCAAAGGCGCGTTCGCGCAGCGGTCGGGTGACCTCTTCGATCCGCACCATCTGGCGATAGCGCGGTTTGCCCATCAGCCAGGTGTCGATGTTTTTGGCAACCTCGCGGCCCTGACCGACCGCTTCGATCACCGTGCTGGCACCCTTGACGTAATCCCCGGCCCCGAACACACCATCCAGCGAGGTCATGCCATCCTCGCCAATTTCGGCATTGTTCCAGCGATCCAGCGTCAGATCAGCATCAAGAAAATCATGACTGGTGCGCTGGCCGATGGCCACCAGCAGTGTGTCGCAGTCGATCCCGAATTCAGAGCCTTCAATGGCGATGGCCTTGCGCCGTCCGTTGTCACGCCACCCGCCCAGCCGGTTCTGGACAAATTCGACCGATTTCAGCCCACCCTGTTCATCGGCGTGCAGCGCAACCGGGGTGCGCAGGCCAAGAAATGCAACACTTTCGCTTTTTGATTCAAGGATTTCGTCCTTGGTGACGGGGATGTATTCTTCGGTGGTGCGCAGGTGAATAGAGACCTCCTCGGCCCCCAGCCGGCGCGCGACCCGGGCGCAATCCAGCGCCGTGAACCCGGCCCCGACGACGGCCACGCGCTTACCCACGGTCTTGTCGGCACCGCGGTGCATTTCCAGCAGGAAATCAAAGCCGTACTCAATATTGTCGATCTTGTCGACCGCCGCGCCCTTGGGGTCGTCGCGCAGCGGTATTTCGGTGGCCGCCATACAGCCGGTGGCCAACAGCACTGCATCGAAGCCCTCGCGCAGCTCCGCCAGCGGCGTTTCGCCCTCGGCATTGCCAATCGTCACCCCGGTTTTCAGGGTAACGCCAAGGCGCAGGGCGTTGTGGATTTCTTCCTGCAATACATCGCGCGGCAGGCGGAACTCGGGGATGCCATAGTTCAGCATCCCGCCCGCTTCGGATTCGCGTTCGAAAATTGTCACGTCATGGCCCATCAGCGACAGGTCGTGGGCAGCGGCAACCCCGGCCGGGCCAGAGCCGACAATGGCCACCTTTTTGCCCGACGGTCCAAACAGGCTTTCGTTCAGGCGGTGCCCGACATGTTTCAGGTCCGCCGCCGACCGTTTCAGATGGCAGATGCTTACGGGGTCGCCATTGCCGGGCCAGCCGTGGCGGCACTGATCCTCGCAGGGGCGCGAACAGATCCGGCCAAGTACACCCGGCAGCACGTTGGCCTCGCGGTTGATTTCATAGGCTTCGCCGTGCTTGTCCTGCATGATGGCCCAGATATAGGCCGGGATGTCGGTGCCGGCGGGGCAGGCGGTCTGGCAGGGAACGTTTTCGTGGACCCAGCCGATATCGCGCGGATCGTCGGAATAATACACATCGGTCTGCCGGCGCTGGGTGTTATCGCTGTGACCGTTATCCTCGACCGGTTTAAAGTCGTCGCGTGCAACCATTTTACTGCCTCAATTCAACCTGCCTGATCGGATACTCGCCCGATTTTTCCGCAATAGGTGGGGTCTTTGCCCAACGCTAGGGCGGTTCTTGTGCTTTGACAATGGGTTGGACGCGCCATGCTGGTAACATTTCCTGGCATTGTGTCGCATTTTCGGGTCGGCAAATTTTCTGACACCCACTCAGCAAATCGGGCATTGATGCACGGTTCGTCCCGATAGTGCCGACGAAGGGGTGAAACCGGCGATGGCCCAGGCAGATTTCCTGGAACCAGATACACTCTAAATCTCCAGCCCCAGCCTCAGCCTCAGCCCCAGCCGGAAGCCCTCGTCAATGGCCCGTGCCGCGTCCAGTTCCAGGGCACGATGCGCGCCGCCGATCAGGTGAACCGGCAGATCGGGCGGCGACGTGGCCGGGTTCGGATCCTGCCCGGCACATACCACCAGCGTATCCAGAGCTATGACCTCTGGTTTTCCGTCCTGTTCGATATGCAGACCCGCCGCGTCCAGCCGCAGATATGTGACACCGGTCTGCATTATCACACCATGGCGTTGCAGAAACCCGCGCCCGATCCAGCCGGTCGATACCCCAAGCGAGGCACCGGGGCGGCCGGTTTTGCGTTGCAGCATGGTGATCTGATGACGCGCAGGGGCGGGGGGCGTTGCGTTGTCCAGCAAGCCTCCGGCCTGTTGCAGCGTGGTATCAAGGCCGTAATAGGCCTGAAACACCCCCGGGTCGGTGGTCAGCTCGTCAGGGATCAGCAGGAATTTCGCCACGTCAAAGCCGATCCCGCCCATGCCCATGATCGCCACCCTCGGCCCCGCGGTGGCCCGCCCGGCCAGCAGATCGTCATACATCACCACCCGCGCATCACCCGCCAATCCGGGCAGGTCGGGCAGGCGCGGGGTCACGCCGCTGGCCACGACAATGGCGTCAAACCCCTGTCCGGCAAGGGTTTCTGAGTCGGCGCGCACGCCGGTACGCAGGGTCACGCCGGTCGTTTTCAGCCGGTTGCGGTAATAGCGCAGCAATTCCTTGTATTCGGTTTTGCCGGGCACGGCGCAGGCCAGATTGATTTGGCCGCCAATCTGGTCGGCGGCCTCGAACAGGGTCACGTCATGGCCGCGCGCCGCTGCCGTGGTGGCACAGCTAAGCCCCGCAGGCCCGCCACCGATGACGGCGATCCGGCGCGGCGTGGCGGCGGGTGTTTCGCTGAATTGGGTTTCACGCGCAGCGGCGGGGTTGACCAGACAACCTGCCTCGCGGTCGGTCATGATATGGTCCAGACACAATTGGTTGCAGGCGATGCAGGTGTTGATCGCATCGGCCCGGCCATCGCGCGCCTTGACGACAAAATCGGGGTCGGCCAGGAACGGGCGGGACATATAGACCATGTCGGCCTCGCCCCGGCTTAGAATGTCATCAGCGACCTGAGGCGTGTTGATCCGGTTGCAGGCGGCGACGGGCACGCTCAGCCCACGTTTAAGCCGTTCGGTCGCGTAGGCGAAGGCGGCACGCGGCACCGGATAGGCCACGGTGGGTATGCGCGATTCATGCCAGCCGACATAGCCGGTGAACAGGTCGACCCCGGCATCGGTCAGCGCGGCTGCGAGTTGGTCTATTTCCGCGCCGGTCTGGCCATCCTCGACCAGATCAGCGGCCCCGATCCGGTAGGTGATGAGGAACCCAGCGCCTTGCTCGGCGCGGATGCGCCGGACGATCTCGACCGGCAAGCGGTGGCGGTTTTCCATGCTGCCGCCCCAGATATCGTCGCGTATGTTGGCGCGCTGTGTGGTGAACTCACTTAACAGATAACCGCCCGAACCGATGATCTCGACCCCGTCGAACCCGGCCCCGCAGGCAAGCCGGGCGCAATTGGCAAAGTCGTCGATGGTCTCAAGGATGTCATCATGGCTTAAGGCGCGCGGGATAAGCCGGTTGATGGGCGAGCGGATTTCTGAGGGCGCGACCAGACCTTCATGGCGCGCGGACCTTCCGGTATGGGAAATCTGAAGGCAGATTTTTGCGCCTGCCGCATGAACGACCTCTGTCACCTGCTCCAGATCGGCGGCCTGTTCCTGGGTCATCAGGAACGGGCCATCAGCGTCGTAACCGCCTGCCGCATTGGGGGAATAGCCGCCGGTGATGATCAGCCCGACGCCGCCGCGTGCGCGCGCGCCATAAAAGCCCGCCAGCCGTTCACCGGCGTTTTCGGTCATTTCGACCCGTGTGTGCATGCCGCCCATGATCACACGGTTTTTCAGAACCGTGTGACCAACTTTTATCGGACTCATGAGCGTGGGGAAGGGACCTGTGCTCATCCTGTCCTCCGCTGGTTCAGCGTGAAATACGCAGGGTTTTCAGGATACCGTCCGGGTCGATCTCATCGCGGATCAGGGTCAGCTCCAATTCGCTGGGAGCATCGGTTTCGGCGATGTTATCGGGGATGATCAGATCAAAGCCGGTCTTGTCCTGCACCTCTTCCAAGGTCACGCCGGGATGCAGCGACACCACCCGCATGGTCTTGGTATCCGGGCTGTCAGCCACGAAATCGAACACTCCCAGCGGGGTGAACACCTTTTGCGGGCCGATACAGGCGGGGGGCACAAATTCGGCGCGCTTTTTGGTGTGACCGACCGAGGATACAAAATCGACCGTATCGACAAACACCTGTTTGTTGTGGTGCATGGTAAAGAAATACACCAGCGTGAACGACACGCCAAAGGCTAGCCCGACGGTGCCGACACCGCGCACCTTGGGGTTTTCATAATCCCCCACGGCCACCATGTTGCAACTGCCCTGCCTGTCGATCTGGATACCGCCGACCACGCCGACCACCTGTTCGCGGCCCCGGTTGTAACGCCACATTTCGATATCGACGATATCTTCCATGTTCATCATGTATTCGGCCCCGCGCATCACCCGGTGATCCGACGTGGACTGCACCAGTTTCGAGGTCGAATTGATCGCCCCGCCGCCACCGGCAAGCCACCACATGTTGGGCGCATAGATCATCCGCGCCAGTTTCATCGACGCCATGGGAAGCTGCGAATAGGCCCCAACGGCGGCCCAGTCGTGGTCGTGATTGCCCATCTGACGGGCAATGGCCGACACCATCAGTTCGCCGATCGCATAGTCGGGGTTGTTATGTGCATCTGTCATGTTTTCTTCTCCCGCCTATATCTGTTCACGCAAACCCATGAGATGTTCGATGCCGAACTTCTCAAGGTATTCGAAATGGTCTTTCACGCCGAACACGTATTCCTGCAAATAGGCGTCGATATCGCCTTTGACATAGGATTTGATGTGGTCTTCGTCGTGGTTATAGATGCCGTGACACGACAGGGGGTGCGCGCCGTAAGGCACCTGAACCACCATGTCGATGTAATGCCCCGGAATGGTGGTGCGGCGCGGATCGGCGCGGATGCTGTCATTGGTGACGATTTCATCGCAGGTGACAATCGTGTGGGTCGACGCCTTGGCCAGCAGGTCATCGGCCACGACCGATCCCAGATGCACCACATTGCCGTAGATATCCGCACGCGGCACATGGATGATCGCCACATCGGGCTGAATGGCCGGCGAGACGATGATTTCCTTGCCGGTATAAGGGTCGGTGGTACGCTTGTAAGTCTTTTCAAAGATCGGATTGTCGCGCGCCTCGTGGCCCGGCGGGTGCGGCACAAATGGCATGCCCACCGCCCCGGCCTTGAGGCCCAGCACATAGTAGATCTCGTCGCCATCAATGATGTTGATGCGCTTTTCCTCGGCCGCCTTGCGGAACCGGGGCGCAAAGCCCAGATGTTCCATCCCGACATAGCAAACCGTCACCGTATCGACGCAATTGGCACCGATCAGGATGTCCGCCGGCATGCCCGCAGAGACATTGGCGATCATATGCAGGTCTTTGGTGCCCTGACGGATGATCTGGCGGATCAGCGCCATCGGTCCGTTATGCGAATGCACACCACCAAACGCCAGCTGGTGGCCGTCTTTGATCATCGCTGCGGCGTCTTCAAGCGTGCCCAGCTTTGATTGCCGTTTCTCGGCGTTCAGAAATATGGGGTCCATCATGTTCCTCCTGTAACCTGTTTCAGTGCCGGTCTTGCGTTAGCTGAAAGCCACCCGTGCCGGCAGTTCGCGCGCCAGAATCTCGGTCGCGCTTTCGATCATTTCGTCGATGATTGCAGCGGCGGGCAGCACTTCGGTGATGCGGGCCGTGCCCTGACCGCAGTAAATGCCCGAATCCTCCTGTCGCCCGACCTGTGCGGCACCAATGGTCATCGGCGTGACCAGAATGCCCTGTTCCGGCATCGGCAGCGCCTCAAGCCCCGAGGCGTCGCACTGACGGTCCCAGTCGCTGGCGATGTGGCGCGTGGTCTTGCCGGTGAACCAGCGGTTGCGCACGGTCGATGTGTCGGTCGCGCCGACCAAGGCACCCTTGTACCAGTCCGGCACGCTGCATTCCTGCGACGCGATGAACCGGCTGCCGACCCAGGCACCGATTGCCCCCAGCGCCAGCATTCCCGCCAAAGACCGCCCGTTGGTAACGCCGCCGCCGGCGACAACCGGGGTCGGGGCCACGGCCTCGGACACGGCGGGCACCAGAACGGTGCCGTCAACCTCGCCGCTGTGGCCACCTGCCGCCGTTCCGGTGGCGATCACCGCGTCAACGCCGCCATTGCCGACCCGCATCGCATCCTTGGTCTTGCCGATCACCGACATCACCTTGATCCCGGCGGCGTGGGCATCGTCCACCATGAACGACGGATCACCCAGGGCCGACACGAAAACGGTTGGTTTCAGATCGAGGATGGCGCGCACCTGTTTCTGGCCCAGCTCATAGCTCAGCTTGTAGGCGGCGATGGAGCTCATCCCCGGCGTGGCGTGGCTGGTGTCATCGTCATAGGGAATGTCATGTTCGTCCATGAACCCGTCGCGAAAGATCACGTGGTCCTTGGGCAGATTGGCCAGTTCCAGCGCTTTGCGGTAATCAGTGGTAAAGTTCTTGGCCTTGATCGGCAGGCCGACGTCGATGCCAAACGGCTTGCCGGTCAGTTTCTGGGTCTCCTTCACCAGATCGCGCATTTCGTCCGGGGATTTGTCGGCGCAGGCCAGAACGCCAATGCCGCCGGCCTCGGACACCGCCGCCACAAGGCGCGGGTCGGACACATCCGGGGCCATCGCCGCCAGCATGATCGGATAGTCGATGCCCAAGAGGTCACACAGATGGGTTCGGAATACGGGTCTGGTCATTGGTCGGCCTCCTCGGTCGGTTCAAATCGGATAAGTTGCGCGTTTATCGTCACTTGCTGGCCCTCGGCGGTGCTGATCTCGGCGATGCGCCCGGTGACGAGGGCGGTGATGGTATGTTCCATCTTCATCGCTTCCATGATCAGCAATGGTGTGCCCTCGGCCACCTCCTGCCCCTCGTGGGCCATCAGCTTCAGCACCCGGCCATGCAGTGGCGCAACAACCCGGTCCTGCGTGCCGGATGAGGCGGCAGCGAACGGATTGGCCAACTCGTCGCTCAGCCGCACGGGCGGGCCGTCAAACTGGATCAACAGGCCATGATCGGCGTCAAACGCATAATGTCCGCGCCGGGCTATGCCATTGACCGAGGCCCCAAGGGCAGGGGCAACATCCTGCTCAATCTCCACATCAAACACCTGATCCCCCAGCGACACTGCGTAGGTATCTCCGCCCTTCACCGTGACACATGGATCAAAGGTATTCTGCCCATCGCTCAGCCGGAAATACGCGGTCGCCTGCCCATCACTGTGCCAGCCAAGCAATTCAGGCGCGATAGCGCCTTGCCCGGCCACGCAGCGGCGCTGCATCAAAACCGCGCAAAGCGCGGCCACCCCGGGTTCGGCACCTGGGGCGCTCAGCCCCAGCGCCCCCATCTCGCGATCGAGAAACCCGGTGTCGGCGGCACTGTCGATGACCGCAGGGTGATCCAGCAGCCCGGCCAGAAAACCGGCGTTGGTTTCCACGCCCAACAGCACCGTGCGCTTTAACGCCGCCTTCAGTCGTCGCCGCGCCACTTCGCGGTCGGGACCATAGGCGATGATCTTGGCCACCATCGGATCATAGAACGAGGTAATCTCCTGACCCGTCTCCAACCCGTGATCAACCCGGATACCGTCGCCCTTTGGTGCCTGCCAGACCTGCACCTTGCCGGTCGAAGGCATGAACCCCTTGTGCGGCATCTCGGTGTAAAGCCGCGCCTCGATGGCGTGGCCGTCAAACCTGATCTCATTCTGATTCAGCGGCAGCGGGTCGCCCTGCGCCACCGCCAGTTGCCACGCGACAAGGTCTTGCCCGGTGATCAGCTCGGTAACGGGATGTTCCACCTGAAGCCGTGTGTTCATCTCAAGGAAATAGAAACTGCCGTCACCGCTCAGCAGGAATTCCACCGTGCCCGCGCCGCAGTAATTGATCGCCCGGGCGGCCTGAACGGCGGCATTGCCCATCTCTTCGCGCAACGCCGGCGACACGCCGGGGGCAGGGGCCTCTTCTATCACCTTCTGGTGGCGGCGCTGAATCGAACAGTCGCGCTCGCCCAGATGCACCACGTTGCCGTGGCTGTCGGCAAACACCTGAATTTCGATGTGGCGCGCGTTGCGGATGGCGCGCTCAAGGATCAGCGTGTCATTGCCGAACGCGCTCAGCGCCTCGCGCCTCGCGGCTTCGATTGCGTCCTGAATGTCGTTCGTGTCCTCGACAAACCGCATCCCCTTGCCGCCGCCCCCGGCCGAGGCCTTGACCAACAGCGGCACGCCAATGTCCCGGGCCGCAGCCAGCAGGGTCGCGTCGGACTGGTCGCCGTCATTGTAACCGGGCACGCACGGCACGCCTGCGTCGATCATCCGCCGCTTGGCCTCGGCCTTGTCGCCCATGACGCGGATCGCCTCTGGCGAAGGGCCGATGAACACCAGCCCGGCATCGGCGCAGGCCTGTGCGAAGCCATCGTTTTCGGCCAGAAACCCATAGCCGGGATGCACTGCACCCGCGCCGGTTTTCAACGCCGCATCAATGATCGCCGGAATGCTCAGGTAGGATTGTGTTGCGGGGGCAGGGCCGATGGCCACGGCAATGTCGGCGGCGCGCATGTGCGCACTGCCCTTGTCGGCGTCGGAACAGACCGCCACCGTGCCATAACCCAGCGATTTGGCGCTGCGGATGATCCGGCAGGCGATTTCGCCGCGATTGGCGATCAGAACACTATCAAATCGGGCCATTACGCGCCTTTCCGGGCAGGCACCCAACCGGGTGCGCGTTTCTCATGAAAGGCGGCGATGCCTTCGCGCGCCTCGTCGCCCTTCAGGGCCTCGGCAAAGCGGGCTGCCGCCATGTCCAGCGTGTCCTCAAGCGGGGCCTCAAGACAACTTCTCAGGATTTCCTTGGTGGCCGCATTGGCGCGCGGCCCGCAGCGCAGAACCTGCGCGATCACGGCATCCGCAACGGTGCCAAGCGCCGTCGCGTCGCTGGCGACCTGATGCACCAGCCCCAGCCGCAGCGCTTCGGTACCGTCAAAGCGCGCGGCGCTCAGCATCAGGCGGCGGGTGTGGGTCAGGCCGATGCGCTGCACCACAAACGGCGCGATCTGGGCGGGAGGAATGCCCATGCCGGTTTCCGTCATTGAAAACAGCGCATCGGTCGTGCAGATCGAGATGTCGCCAAGACAGGTCAGGCCAACGCCGCCACCCATCGCCGCGCCCTCGATCAGCATGATCACCACCTGCGGCAGCGTATTTATCGCACTCAGCAGACGGCCAAAGCGGCGGTTTTCACCCGCCACCCGTTCAACATTGTCAGCGCCCTGATAGTTGCGCTGAAAGTCCTTCAGATCGCCCCCGGCGCAGAAACTGCCGCCAGCGCCGCGGATCACTACAATGCGCAAGGTCGGATCATCCGCCAGCGCCGCCACAACCGTTTCCAGCTCGCCGATCATCATCTCGTTGATGGCGTTGCGCTGTTCGGGCCGGTTCAGGGTCAGGTGCAACACACCGTCATCTCCGGACAGATCCAGCGTTTCACAAACGATATGCCGGGCGCTGGCCGGCATCAGCCGCGCCCCTTGGGCGGTGGGGTCATGCCAAGGTTCTTGGTCAGGATCTTCAGCATGATCTCATCCGCGCCACCGCCGATCGAGGCCAGCCGCCCGTCACGGTAAAACCGTGATATCGGGGTTTCGTTGAGGAACCCCATGCCGCCGTAGAACTGCAAACAGGCATCGGCCACTTCGCGCTGCAAACGGCCAACTTTCAGCTTGGCCATCGACGCCAGCGTCGTCACCTCCTCGCCCGAGATATACAAATCACAAGCCCGGTAGACGATCGAGCGCAGCAATTCGACCTCGGTCTGCAACTCGGCCAGGCGGAACTGCACATATTGATTGTCCAGAATGGTCGCACCAAAGGCCGAGCGCTGGCCAGTATATTCCACGGCGTCGGATATCGAGCGTTCCATCAGTTTCAGCGTGGCGGCACCGGCCCACATGCGTTCCTCCTGGAACTGCTGCATCTGATAGACAAAGCCCTTGTTTTCCTCGCCGATCAGGTTGCTTTTGGGAATGCGCACATCCTCGAAATACAAAGGTGCCGTGTCAGACGCGCGCATCCCCAGCTTGTCCAGCCTCTCGCCCCGCGTCACGCCGGGCGTGTCCAGCGGCACCACGATCAGTGATTTGTCGCGATATGACGGCCCGTCGGCGGTGTTGCACAACAGGCAGACCCAATCGGCCTGGGTGGCATTGGTGATCCACATCTTCTGGCCGTTGATGACGTAATCATCCCCGTCCGACCGCGCCGTGGTGGTGATCGCGTTCACATCCGACCCGGCACCGGGTTCGGACACACCAATCGCCCCGACCAGATCGCCGGCAATCGACGGGGCCAGATATTCACGTTTCAGCGCGTCCGAGCCATAGCGCGCCAGCGCCGGCGTCGCCATGTCGGTCTGACAGCCGATCGACAGGGGCACGCCCATGCAGTCAGCGGTGCCCAGCGCCTCGGCCATGACGATGGCATAGCTGTAATCCAGCCCCATACCGCCATATTCCACCGGCTTGTGGATGCCGAGAAACCCCAGATCGCCCATCTTCTTGTACAATTCATGCGCCGGAAAGATCCCGGCTTGTTCCCATTCATCGACATGCGGGTTGATCTCGGATGCAATGAACCGCTCGATCGAGCGGCCGAGTTCGATATGTTCGGTTGTGAATTCCATTGGGCTGGCTCCTCGGTCAGTCAGATGTCTTTTTGTCGTTTAAAAACGGGCGGTTCCAAAACTCGTGGGATGCAGCTTGCGCGCAGCGGCCTCGGCGATGGTGGCCAGGCAAAAGCCCAGCACCTTGCGGCTGTCGCGCGGGTCGATCACCCCGTCGTCCAGTTGCAACCCCGAGGTGGTGAAGGCATCGGCCTGATCGCCGAACAGCTTGATGATCCGGTCTTCCTGCGCCTTGATCTCGTCCGGGTCGACGGTCTGGCCGCGCCGTTCGGCCCCCTCGGTGGCGACGATGCTCATGGTCTTGGCCGCCTGTTCGCCGCCCATCACCCCGGTCTGGCCGTTGGGCCATGAAAACAGGAACCGCGGCCCAAAGGCGCGCCCGCACATGCCGTAATTCCCGGCCCCGTAACTGGCCCCGGTCATCAGGGTGATCTGCGGCACGGTGGCGTTTGACACGGCCTGTATCATTGCCGCGCCATTCTTGATCATGCCGGCCTGTTCATAGGTCACGCCGACCATGTACCCGGTGGTGTTCTGCAAGTAGATGATCGGCTGATCCAACTGACAGCAGAGCTGAATGAACTGCGCCGCCTTCATCGCCCCGGCATTGTCGATGGGGCCGTTATTGCCGATGAACGCACAGTTGTGGCCGTGGATCGCCCCTTGCAAACAGATCGTCTGAGGCCCGAACAGCGGCTTGAATTCGGTGAAATCCGACCCGTCCGTCAGCCGCGCGGCAATCTCGCGCATGTCATAGGGTTTGCGGGCATCGGCAGGCACAATCGCGCTGAGATCCTCGCATGGGTAATGCGGTTCGGCAAAATCACTGGCCGTTGCCGTGCCCCGATCCCACTTGAATCCGCCAATCAGCTTGCGCGCCATGCCAAGGGCGGCCACGTCGTCCTCGGCCAGGAATTCCACCAGCCCGGTCTTGGTGGCGTGCATTTGCGCGCCGCCCAATTCGTCCGCATCGGCCGTTTCGCCGGTGGCGGCCTTGACCAGCGGCGGACCGCCCAGAAACGCCCGCCCGCGCCCGCGCACCGACACCACATAGTCGCTTAGCCCCGGCATATAGGCCCCGCCGGCGGTGGCCGAGCCGTGCAGCACCGTGACCACCGGACATCCGGCGGCGGACAAGCGCGCCAGATTGCGGAAAATCGCCCCGCCATGCACAAACCGTTCGACCCGGTAGCGCATCAGATTGGCACCGGCACTTTCCACCAGAAAGATGAACGGCAAACGGTTTTCCAGCGCGATGTCCTGACAGCGGATGATCTTTTCACCGCCCGGATCGGTGATCGCGCCGGCATCAATGCCGCTGTCATTGGCGACGATCATACATTTGATGCCGCTGACATAACCGATCCCGGCGATCTGGCTGGCACCGGGCACCGACGCCTCGGGCGTGGCCCCGTCGCGCAGGTATCCGGCCATGTTGCCGATCTCAAGAAATGGCGCGCCGGGGTCCAGCAGCCGTGCCAGCCGCTCGCGCGGCAGGCACTGGCCCCGTTTGGCAAAGCGCGCGCCCGAGCGCTCGGATTTCTCTGTCGCGCGCGCCTCAAGCGCGCGCATCCGGTCAATCAGCGCGATCATCGCCACGCGGTTCTGCATGGCCTCGGGGCTGTCTGGCTGAAGGTCGGATTGAAACATCGTTTGGGCCAGTTCTGGTCAGGGCAAGGCGATCTTTTGATAATTGAGTATCACTCAGTTACTTGTTTTTCAACCCCTGGATTGTGGGGTGCCTTCCGGTAACACATTGCTTGTATTGCATAAAATACAACAACGCCCGCAACCATTCCTGCCACGCTGACAGGGCTGGTTGCGGGTGCCGTCACTGTAAGTTGTGCCCGATCAGCCGGGGCACGCAAATAAAGTCCGGTTACAGGACATAGTGGAAATCGGTCACTTCGCCCTTGGGATCGTCGATGAATTCCACCTTGACGCGGGTGCCGGGTTTCAGCTTGTCCATGGCCGCGCCAACATCCGACATGTCCAGATCCCGCACGAAATTGATCATCGCGGTATCGACTCCGTCAAGGCGCACATAGGCGATGGCGTAAGGCGGCGGCGGCAGGTGTTCGAACGCCGCCGACACGATTGTCGCGGCTTCGATCACACCCTCGTGGCCGGCCTCGATCCATTCATCGCAAGGCTCGAACGAGCGTTCGCAATAGGCGCGGGGCGGCAGGTAGGACATGCCGCTCTTGCTGCTTTTGGTGGCCAGGATCTTGCGCTCTTTCAGGGCGTCAAAGAAGGTTCCGGCGACTTTGCCGACCGAATAATTGTACCGGACATTCCATTCGCCGGAAATCACGTCGCTGGCCTGAGTTTTTTCGTTTGCCATTGTTCTGGCTCCTTTGTCTGTCAGAGATGGTCGGCCCCGAAAACCGAAGCTGTGTAAAATTGTGCAGACCCGCCGATGGCTGTCGCCACGGCGTTGCGCACACCTGAAACCTGCATGTCGCCGGCCCGTTGCATGACCTGATTGGCTGCCTCGATGGCCCGCACAAGGCCGGTCACGCCGATCGGATTGGTGCAAAGCGACCCCCCCGACGGAGAAACCGTCAGGTCAGAGCCCAAATCGAATGCCCCCGCATCGCTAAGCGCGGGGGCCTCGCCCCGCCCGCAGAACCCAAGCGATTCGAGCTGCGGGAACTGCATCGAACTGAACGGATCATACAGTTCGGCCACCTGGATTTCTTTCATCGGGTTGGTGATCCCGGCCTGTGCAAAGGCCTCTTTCCCGGCGATCTCCAGTTCGGCCAGATCGGCATATTCGACATCGGCCTTCGGTCCGGTCTTGTCGCCCTGAAATACCGTGCTTGAGGTGGCACCAATCCCGTTGACAAAGGCCGGATTGGCGCATTTTTCACGCGCGCCGTCCAGCGTTGTCAACACCATTGCCGCCCCTCCCGATGAACGCGGGCAGCAGTCAAACAGCTTGTAGGGCCAGGCAACGGCCGGTGAATTCATCACGTCCCCGATAGTGATTTTGCCTTTAAGATGCGCGTTCGGGTTCTTCAGCGCATTTGCGCGTGCCCGCACGACCACCTGCGCGAATTGTTCTTCGGTGGTGCCATAACGGGCCATCTGACGTTGCGTGGACAGCGCCGTCATGGTGACCGTGTTCAGGGCGAAATCGAATTCATAAAACCGGTCCCAGATCAGGTTGAGAATATGCTGGGCGTCCGGGGTTTCGGCCACCCGGTCGGCCCCGACAACCAGCACGTTGCGAAACAGCCCCGAGGCCACATGCGTATAGCCCGCATGCAGCGCCGAACCACCCGTGGCTCCGCCGGTATGCACCCGCATCAGCGGCTTTCCGGCCCCGAAAATCGAATCGACCGACCATTTTTCGATGTCGTGGATGCCGGCAAATTCGGTTGGTGCCATGGAAAACACCACCGCATCAATTTCATCCGGCGTCATCTTGGCGTCTGCAAGGGCGGCCAGCGTCGCATCCTGCACCAGTTCGGCATAGGTTTTGTCGTCGTGGTGTTTTTTGAACACCGTCTGGCCGGTGCCGATCACGGCTACCTGTTGCGGGCTCATGCTGGGATCTCCTCGAAAATGGCGGTGACATTGCCCTGATGGGCGAACCCGTGAAAGCCGATGGCCGCGGCCGTTTTCACGCGGCCCGCCTGAACCGGTCCGGCCTGTCCGGCGACCTGCAACACCGCTTCGGCGGCGCTGATCAGCCCGGCGCAGAAATAGGGGTTCTGGGCGAATGGCCCGCCTGATGGTGACACGGTCTGATCCGCCGGCAGGGCAAGCGCCTGACGGGTGGCGATATCGTGAAAGGCGGTCTGGGCCTCGATCTCGATCACATCAAGATCACCGGCATTGCTCAGGCCGGCATCTTCCATGGCATCGCCAAAAGCGGTCTTCAGCCCCTGCATCGAGGCCAGCCTGTCAGCGCCCAACTGATAGCTTTCAAGGCTCCAGCCGATGCCCGACAAACGCGCCATCGGCGTGGCATCGGGGTGGTCGTTCAGCCACGCACCGGACACCACAACCATCGCTACCGCACCATCCGTGACCGGCGGGCGGTGCCCCTCGCGCAGCGGCGTCGACACATAAGGCGAGGCGGCGATTGCGCCTGCCGCGACCGGATCGCTGGCAACGCCGCGCGGGTTTTTCGCGGCAGCCTGACCATAGCTGGCCGCGACTTTGCTGGCCTGTGCCTCGTCCGCGCCCTGCATGGCAGCGGCGAACAGCCCGTCCGTGATGGACATGTTCAGACCGATGGGGCGGGTATAAAACGGTTCGCAGCGCATCCGCATCACATCTTCGAACGGTGCGATCGAACTTTTGTTCCAGCTGACCAGAAGGCCAAGGTGGAAACGCCCCGAACGGATGCGCGTTGCTTCAAGGCAAAGCCCGGTCAGACCCGAATCGGTCGCCTTGATTTCGTCCTTCAGATAGGCACCGGCCGGCGCGGCAAGCAGCATGCTTGAAATGCTGCGCCCGTCCAGCTCGTCGCAGGCGGCAATGGTCACGTGGTCCAGTGCTCTGCGGTTGATTCCCACCGCGTCCAGCGCTTCTTTTGCGGTGTCATATACCATTTCCTCCAGGCGTTTGTCCGTCACCCGAGGCTTCGCCTCGTGCAGCGTAACACCCAGTATATAGGCGTCATTTTCCTGATATCTTGGTGCCATTGCGTTCTCCTGAGGCAGCGGGTTGCGCGCGATCGCCCAAAGGCTGAAGGCGAAAGTTTCAGGTAAACGCTAGCGCAGGAGAATTGAATTGTCATTCACTAATTTTAGTTGTGGTTCATTTTAACTTCTACTAGGTTTGCGAGGTGACCGGTCGTTCAATAAGAGCGAATCAGGTTGGAAATTTTTGGCGACAGCAAGGGGCGATTGGTGGCGAAGGGTTCAGGAAAACAAGCGTGGGGGAATGTGATTCCGGATGCGGCGCAGGTACGGGCGCTCAAGCGGGCGGCATTGCTGCGCGGGGCGGCTCAGGCGTTCAACAAATACGGATTTCACGGCACGTCGCTTGGCGATATCGCCGCAAGCCTCGGGGTGACCAAGCCGGCGCTTTATCACTATGTCAAAAACAAGCAGGAGCTGTTGTTTCTGTTGCGCGAGGCAACCCTGACGGCGGCCTTTGAAAGTCTTGAGGCCGCCGAGGCGCGCGGCGGCAGCGGTCGCGAACGTCTTGTTGCCACGCTGTGCGACTATATCCGCAGCATCAACAGCGAAGATTCGATCTGCGTGATCAGCATGGAAGAACGGGTTCTCGAAGAGCCTTATGAGTCCCAGATCATCCGCATTCGCGATGAGTTCGAGGGACGGCTGCGCGATCTGGTCGAACAGGGTGTCGCGGATGGCAGCATCGTGCCCTGCAATTCCAAGCTGGTTGTATTCAGCCTTTTGGGGTCGGTGAACTGGACCCAGCGCTGGTTTCGTCAGGGTGGCCGCTGGTCGAACGATCAGGTTGCGGCGGGAATCGCCGAGATCATCAACCGGTCCTTGTCACCCGCGCCGGCGGCCAGCCTGTCGGCGGATCCGTCAGTGATCGGGGAAACGTGCGGCGAGGTCGAAAAATAAGGGGTTTCGCGCGGACGCCACCAAGTCAACAGGAGAAGCAAATTGGATTTCAATCTAACTGAAGATCAAAAGCGGTTGCAGGAGTCGGTTCGCACCTTCGCCGAAAAGGAAGTGGCCCCGATTGCCGAACGTCTGGACGCCGAGGCGGTGTTTCCCACCGACCTGTACCACAAGGTTGCCGAGATGGGCATCACCTCGATCCCGTTCCCGGCGGAACATGGCGGCATGGGGTTCGACACGCTGGAAATGGTCATCGCGCTGGAACAGCTGGCCCGCGCCGATCAGTCGATGGCGGCGACGACGATGGTCAGCGTTGCCTGCGGGCTGGTGATGATGCGTTATGGTACCAAGGAACAGGTCGCCAAATACCTGCCCGACATCGTTTCGGGCAAGGCAATCGGCGCGATTGCGGGCACTGAACCGCAGGCCGGGTCATGGACCGCCGGCATCACCACGCGGGCCAGGAAGGTCGATGGCGGCTGGGTGCTGAATGGCGAAAAGGCCTATATCACCAACGCCGGAACGCCGCTGACCTCTTACGTGCTGGTCATGGCCGTCACCAGCGAGCCGGACGCCGAGCGCAAGCAATACACGCTGTTCATCGTGCCGGCGGGCACCAAGGGGTTCACACCGGGCGAGCCTTACAAGAAACTGGGCTGGCGGTCTTCGGACACGCGCCCGCTGTATTTCGACGACTGTTTCATTGCCGATGATTCCATTCTCGGTGATGTGCATGGCGGTCGCATTCTGCTGCATCGCGGCTATCAGCAGGCGCGGGTTTTCCTGTCGGCCTGTTCGGTCGGCCTGGCCCAGGCCAGCATCGACCATTCGGTGGAATTTGCCAACAATCGCAAGGCGTTCAAAGGCACCATCGGATCGTTGCAGATGGTGCAGGACATGATCGCCGATATGGCCGTCGGCACCGAGGCGTCCCGTCTGTTGACCTATCGCGCCGCCAAGCTGGCGGACGAGGGCACCGCATCGCTGCGGGATCTGGCCTATGCCAAGTATTTTGCCACCGAGAACGGCACGAAATGCGCCGATCTGGCAATCCAGGTGCATGGCGGCTGGGGCTTCATGGATGACTGTGCGGTGTCGCGATACTACCGCGACAACCGGGTCTGCACGATTGGCGATGGTGCCAGTCAGATCCAAAAGCTGATCATGGCAAGGGATCTGGGTCTGGACGTTCAGTTTTGATTTAAAAACAATCTGTTGCGGGCGGCACCTAACCACCCGCAACAGGGAACTGACATGGCTTTGGGAGGGGCTGGACAATGGGTTTTGAGGGGAATGCCGTCAGTCTGAGCTGGCCAGAGCCGGATGTGGCGCTGGCAACGATGACCCGCGCGGGGGAAATGAATACCCTGCATCTGGACCTGATCGACGAGTTGGGCCGCGCCATTGACGAAGCGCAGGAAAACAAGGCCCGCGCATTGATCCTGACCGGCAGCGGGCGCGCGTTCTGCTGCGGCGCTCACCTGAAGTACTTTGATAAAGACACGTTGGATCGCTTTGATGTCAGGGACAATTACCTGAACCGGATCGCATTGCTATTCGACCGGATCGAGGCAATTTCCATCCCGGTCATCGCCGCCATCAACGGCTATGCCATGGGGGGCGGTTGCGAAATGGCGCTGGCCTGTGATTTCCGTATCATGGCGGAGGGCGCGGTCATGGCGCTGCCCGAGGTCAAGCTGGGCGCGACGCCCGGCGCGGGGGGCGTGCAGAAGCTGGCGAAATACTGTGGGCGCGGCAAAGCGACCGAGGTGATCCTGCTGGCGCAGGACATCGACTGTGACTATGCCCGCGAGTTGGGGCTTTTATTCGCCAGTACCCCGCCTGATGGCCTGCTGGATGGTGCCCTTGATCTGGCCGCACAGCTGAAGAAATTCAGCCCGATGGCGATTGGCCAGTGCAAGGCTTCGATCCACATTGCCGAAGATTGCGACCTGCGCACCGCCCGCCGCTATGGGCTTGAGGCGCTGAGCAATCTGATCGGTTCCCCCGACTGGGAAGAAGGCATAGCCGCCTTTCACAACAAACGCGCACCGGAGTTTGGCTGAATGAGCAACACTGTTCTGTCCGCGAAAAACCTGCACCTGACCTTTGGCGCGATCACCGCCGTGGACGATATTTCGCTTCAGGTGAAGCCCGGCAAAATCTGTGCCGTCATCGGCCCCAACGGTGCTGGCAAAAGCAGCCTTCTCAACTGTCTGTCGGGGTTTTACAAACCCTCGTCCGGCTCGGTCGCGTTCGAGGGCGAGGACATTACCGGCCTGCCGCCCTTCCGGCGCGCCGAAATGGGCATGGCGCGGACCTTTCAGGGCAACCAGACCTATCAGTCGATGACCGTGCGCGAAAACATCCTGTCGGGCTTTCACAGCCAGATGCGCAGCGGCTTGCTTGGCGGCTTGCTTTACTGGGGGCGGGTCCAGCAGGAGAACGCCCATTTCATCAATCTGGCCGAAGAAATCATTGAATTTCTGGAGCTTGAGCAGTTGCGAAATACCATTGTTGGAGAGTTGGGCTATGGCTTGCGCAAACGTATTGATCTGGGCCGCGCGCTGGGGCTGAACCCGAAAATCCTGATCATGGATGAACCCATGGCCGGCATGAACACCGAGGAAAAGGGCGATCTGGCACGCTTCATTCTGGATATCCGCGACGCGCGCAACATCCCGGTCATTCTGGTCGAACACGACATGGAAGTGGTGATGGACATATCCGACGAGGTCACGGTGATCGACTGGGGCAAGGTCATCTCATCAGGTCCGCCTGACGCGGTGCGCAATGACCCGAAGGTTATATCGGCCTATCTGGGTGGGGACGTGGCATGAAACAGATAACCGGCGTTCTGGGGACCGATCCGCGCACCATCGACGGGCGTTCGATCCCACAGCTTTTGCTGGACCGGGCTAGGTCCTTTCCCAACGACACGTTCCTGCAGAAGAAACATTTTGGGCTGTGGAAACCCCTCAGCTGGGCCGAATCCCTGAACATGGTCAGCCGCTATACCTATGGTCTGGCGGCGCTTGGGGTCGAGCCGGGCGATTGCGTGGCGCTGGTCAGCGAAAACATCATCGAAGGTTTTGTCGCTGAATATGCGGTCCTGTGCCGGGGCGCGCTGTTCACGGCGATGTATCCCGACATGATCGCCAGCGAGATGGAACATATCCTGCGCGACAGCGGTGCCCGCGTGGTGTTTGCCGAGGATCAGGAGCAGGTGGACAAGGCGCTGACCCTGATCGACAAGGTCGAAACGCTGGAATGGATCGTCTATTTCGACGATCGCGGCATGTGGGAATACGACCATCCCCAGGTGCTGAGCATCGAAGAACTGGAAAGCCGGGGCGAGGGGCTTCACGCCCAGAACCCCGAGCAGTTCGAGCAGGTCGCCAGCGGTATCGCCGTTCATGACGTGGCGGTCATAAGCTATACCTCGGGCACCACCGGGCTGCCCAAGGGGGCGTTGCTGAGCCATGAATTCGTACTCGACAGCGGCTATCGGCTGATGGATGCGTTCAAGGTCAAGCATGGCCATGAATACCTCTCGTATATCTCGCAGGCCTGGGCGGCCGAACAGATCTGCGGCATCGCTCTGGGCGTGCTGGCCCCGATGGTGGTCAGTTTCGCCGAAAAGCCCGAAACCGTGCCCGACGATCTGCGCGAACTGGCACCCGAGTTTCTGTTGTTCACCCCGCGCCAGTGGGAAATGATGGCATCCGGCTTGCAGGCCAACATGTTTGACGCGCACCCGCTGGTGCGCCGCCTTTACGACTGGGCGCTGGAAACCGGCAAACTTCACCGCGATGCGCCGGGTCTGGGCAGCCGGGTGAAAATGGCGCTGGCCGAAGTGCTGGTGCTGGCCGGGGTGCGCGACAATCTGGGGCTGAAGCGGGCCAATGCGCCGCTGAGTGCCGGCTCGGGGCTGGCGGAAGAGATCTTCACCTATTTCCACGCCATCGGCATCCCGCTGCGCAACCTCTATGGCGCGTCCGAATCCGGCCTTGTTGCCGCCCATTGGCAGGGCACATTCAACCCGCGCACCATGGGCCAGCTTTTGCCGGTCGATCCGACCATCGGCGCGCCGGTGATTGCCGAGGTCACGGTCGCGGGCGAGTTGCTGCTAAGCGGCGGCGCAAAGTTTTCAGGGTATCACAACAACCCCGATGCCAGCGCCGAGAGTTTCAACGAGGCCAGTCAGTTCCAGACCGGCGATGCGATCCGGATAACCGACGCGGGGGACATGATGTTCCTGGACCGGGTCAAGGATCTGCGCACGCTGGCCGGCGGCCATGTCTATCCGCCGCAGTTCCTGGAAAACAACCTGCGCTCGTCGCCGTTCATCAAGGATGCGGTGATCATCGGTGACGAAAACTATGACCGGGTGACGGCGCTGATCAACATTGATGCGGAAATCTGCGGGCGCTACGCCGAACGTCACAGCCTGGGATTCGGCACCTTTGCCGAGCTTAGCCAGCTGCCCGCTGTTGTCGACCAGATCGCCGAGACCATCGCCGGGGTAAATCAGATGCTGGACGCGCCATCACGGGTGGCCAGTTTCGCCTGCCTGCCCAAGGAACTGGACCCGGACGACGCCGAACTGACCCGCTCGCGTAAGCTGCGGCGCAACGTGATTTACGAACGATACGCCAAGGCGATCACGGCGCTTTATGGCGATGAAGACCTCTGTGATCTTGAGGTGGTGGTGAAATACCAGGACGGGCGCGAATCTGTGGTGCGCTCAATGGTGACGATAAAACGGATGGAGAACCCTGATGGTTGAACTTATTCAAAGCTTGTCCTCGGGGGTTCTTCTGGGGTTGCTGTATGGCATCGTGGCGCTGTCGTTTGTGGTGATCTATCGCGCCTCGCGAGTGGTCAATCTGGCCCAGGGCGAAGTGCTGATGATCGGCGCGTTCCTGGCCTGGATGGCGGCGTCCTCTTTCGGATTGCCGCTTTATCTGGCGATCCCGGCGGCCTTGGTGATGGCGGCATGTTTCGGGCTGATGATCGAACGATTCGTGTTTCGCCCACTGACCGGCCAGCCGATTTTTTCCATCGTCATGGCCAGCATCGGCCTGATCATCCTGCTGCGCGGCGCAACGATGGTGATATGGGGGCCGGCCACGCGGCCTTTCCCGCAGGTGTTCCCGCTGGGAGGCATTGAAGTCGGACCGATAATGCTGAACACGGCGCTGTTGATTGGCGGGGTGATCACCATTGCCTGCGCCGAGGGGCTGAACTGGTTTTTCATGCGCACTGATGCCGGGCTGCGGCTGGCGGCGGTGGCCGAGGATCATACCACGGCGCTGTCGATGGGCATTTCGGTCAGGAAATCGGCGATCATCGCCTGGGTGCTGGGCACCACGCTGGCCACGGTGGCGGCGATCATCATGCTGTCGGGTTCCGTGTTGGGCGTGACGGCGGCGGAAATCGGCTTTCGCGCCTTGCCTGTGGCCTTGCTGGGCGGGCTGGAATCGGTGCGCGGCGCGGTGATTGCCGGGGTTGTGGTGGGCATGGCCGAGGCGCTTGCCTCGACCTATCTTGATCCGCTGACCAACGGTGCGCTGTCGCAGATTTTCCCGTTCATTCTGATCATCCTTGTCCTTCTGATCCGCCCGCAGGGGTTGTTCGGATGGAAGATCATCGAAAGGATCTGAGCG